>OMLO01004046.1_pt1 | contig 12184 bp, 9 predicted proteins | sample 1674811 | NCBI WGS metagenome assembly OMLO01 (sample SAMN06265003, study PRJEB25207) | coral metagenome | isolation source: Coral host | place: Mexico:La Bocana,Puerto Morelos, Mexico | collected 2008-11-13
TATAACCAAATTACATTGTTACCCCCACCGACGCAGCACCACAGTTTCTTTAGAAACTTTCACCCTTTATTCATTAGAAAAATGTAGACTGTTCACGTTAGGAATAAACAATATGTAGTATTGTAATTGGCCAATTTGTGAATTAAGTTATCTTTACTTTTTGGCTAATTTGCAACTCAGTTATTATTTGTGCTTCTAAAACTGGCATTTTTACGATTTAAAGGGGATGCACCTTCTCGATTACTGTGTAGGATTAAAAAAACGTTAGTGTTATACTTTTAAAACAATGAACAATTTTTATTCTCCATTCAGGTCGTCCACCTGTCATTCCTCGTCCCACTCCCCCGCCGCCTCCATCAACTCAGGCTCCTTCATGTAAGTAGAAAACGACGCGTCACTTCATCTCTTATTTAATATTAAAGAAGCAGAAACCCTTTAACTAGGCTGAATGCTGCGTTAAACCCAAAGAGGTAAGTTTTTAATCAATCACCTTATTATAGCCATTCATCTGGTATTGTTATAAGATGGGTTAACTTATTTGAATCTATAAGATGATGAACATAAAACAAACGAGCTCACCCGAGTGAAGTACCGTACTCCGTGTAAGTATTATGATAACGAGTGCGTAGTCAGGATAGGTGGACAAGATTCTGCGGTAGAACATGAAACGAAAATCACCCATGCAGGAAGATGTGATGGTGACACATGTACATGGTAACAGTCTCGGACTTCGCGTTCAGTTCAACTGCTCAACATGTGCAAAATCCATTTTTATACATTACATGCTTCAGGAATAGATCATTCAGTTAACTTAATCCGTCACGTGGTTTTAATTTTAGTCATAAACTATTCGAGAGCAATAATGTACAAGTACTCCCTGGCTAGCTAAGTCGGTAGAGTATGAGACTCTTAATCTCAGAGTCGTGGATTCGAGTCCCACGTTGGGCGCAGAGTTAATTTTGAATTGAAGGAGAAATCTTGTCCGTCCACTTTTTGATTGCGAGAAATGACTCAATTTTTTATCATTATTTCATTCTTATTGTTTTAATGTTTATTTATTTTTTACCCAGTACCTCCTAAACCCGTGGTTCTGTATCCACTCAACAAGCGATACAGAGGAATCGAAAAACTAGGAAGGAATCCACCTTCCATTCTCAGCAGAGTACGACTTGTGCCTGGGCCCGACAAACGACCTGCAAGTGCATACGAATTGAAAGGAAAACCTGACAGTTATATTAAGATCCCAAACAGAGGTCGACTGGACACTAGTAAAGCCATGACAGTCCTTATATGGGCATTACCAAAAAATCGCATGGGACCCATCGTTCAGTTTGCAGATAAAGGCTTAGCCGTTCGGTTATGGATGATGCGACGTAACATGGTGTTTGCGGAGTTTGTTACAAGGCAATCACGCCAGAAACTACCATATTTGGCCAGCGTCGACGGAGTGTTACCATGGAAATGGAATCATTTTGGAATGTCGTACGACAAGGCTAGTGGTATAGCTACGCTGTTCGTTAACAGTAAACCTGTCGTACGCAAAAAGATTGGTTACTTCGATCTCTCGACAAATCATGATGTGTACTTGGGAGCGAGGCCTGGTGACAAACAGTACTTCCGCGGTAGGGTCTCATGTTTACAGTTTTTCGACAAAGCCCTCAGCAGGCATCAGGTCAAGAAAATGGAAAAGAAATGTTTCCGAGCTCCAGGTGGGTTTTTACGCGAAATCTTCTTCAAACCTTATTGCTTAACGAGTAAAATAGTAAATAAAGTAAGACTTGCACATTTGCCCACTCTTACTTCTGTTGCTTAGCTAGCTCAGGCGATAGAGCGTGAGACTCTCAATCTCAGGTTCGTGGGTTCGAGCTCCACGTTGGGCGCAATTGGTCTTTTAATTGTTGCTTTTTTTGTCTTAACTTCTGCTGTATGGTTATGCTGAAAATATTGCAAAACTCATGGTAGAAGAACACAAAAAGCTTATTGTTAATTTTATTAACTCAAATGTACATGAAATTATCCACAGGTGGTCAGCCATTAATTCAACCAACAGTAAAGCCTTCATATAAGCCAAGCACAAAGCGTAAGTAGTTATCCCTAATTTCCGTAACTTTTTGAAAAATAGAAACTAAGAAAAATGTGTGCTTTTCATGGACAAAGTATTTTAACAATTCACTTCACAGTTATTTTTTATGTTACTCGTTGCCGCAAAGACATACCAGTAATGTTTGTTGTTTGACCAACAGCTTGCAACAAGGTAGTAGCAGTGTATCCGCTCAGTGCCCGTGATGGAGGACGGGATATCACCCAGAATGCTAACCGCCCCGCAAGATTACGCGGCGTTTATCCCGCTTCAGGTCCCGACGGTCAACCCAGGACTGCATATCGCTTCACCGGCCAGCGTAATAGTTTCATTGAATTCCCCAACAGAGGTCCCTTGGATACTAAATACTCCATCACATTATTGGCGTGGATTTTCCCACAAGGAAAGCCTGGGCCTATTGCAAACTACCACCCTAACGGTTGGGGAGTACACTTTTGGCTCGAGACACCAAAAACGTTGATGGTGCGCTTTACGCGGCGTGGTAAACGCGGCCGAAGAAGACGGCGCTACACGGTGGCTCTGCGAAGCAAGCGGATAAGATTGAATCGTTGGCAGTTCGTGGGTTGCAGCTACGACAGAAAAACAGGAATGGCGAGATTGTGGATTAATAATTATCAAGTTGCGCGGAAGAACATTGGAAGAATTCGATTGGCTACCAATTATCCAATCAGAATGGGAGAAAAGATTGGAGACAGACGCCGATACTACGGCAAAATCTCCTGTTTCCAAGTGTTTAACTACGCGTTAACTCGCAGAGAAATACAAGGAAGACAAAGAACGTGCTTTAAACAACGTAAGTGATATCACAGGACAAGTGGATTCCTGCAGTCAGTGCACACAAACTAATATACTTATCTCCGTTACACTTAGCGAAGTAACATTTTGGCAGAAAAATGAAATTAACTCTAAACACATGTTTTTAGACACTGAATTTTTATATTTGATGACACAAATGTATGTTGTTTTTGTTAATTGTTACTTTTTTAGATAATTATGTATTGGAAATTCCTTGCCTGACAAGTGAATTCCACGCTAAAGATTTCATTTCAAACTAAAATTTAGCGTGAAGTGTAGCGCAGACTACCCAAGACAGGCCGTCGTGTTTTTTTTTACATCACTACATTTTGAGGGCAAATCTGCGTGTTCCTTTATCAGTGCTATCTTTATCTATATACCAAGTCTTAATACCATGCACGATATAGCAAGTCTTAATATCATGCACGATAGATTTCTAGTTTCGTTAATCAGGTAAAATGGAAAGGTTTTTTTTAAATCACATATTAGCTTCTGATAATCACTTATTACTTAATCACAAGAAAAGAGAGGTTTGAGAAATTGGCGTATCCTTATAAAAATGTTAGTAAAGAAGAATCTATATATTTTATAATCTATTGCACTCTGTTTTTATCCTCAAACACACAGCTAAAGGTCCTCTTCGTCCACGTCCACGTCCCCGAAGGCCAGTGTGTAAGTTTTATTTTTCTTTATATAAGCTGTTGATAAAGACAAACACGTTATGTCATCATGCTACAGATGAAGAAAATTCAGTTAATTTTTCACTTGATATCTTTTCTTCTTTGCCCAAGTTGTGAGACGGATAGGTGAAGCACAATCATTCTGCCCGACTGGCTTAAATTTTAGAAAAAAGGGTTTCGTAAGAATATTTCAAAAATTCATACCTCATTTATATCATGAAACTTTCAGATCTTCCTCAACCAGTGGCGTTCTTCCCACTTAACAAAGGTGCTAGGGGAAGAGACCTCAGAAACAGGAGCCCGCCAGGAAGACTCAGGAATGTTCGTGCAGCGGCCGGTCCACTCGGTCGGCCAGGCGGCTCTATTAAGTTACTTGGGACACGAACCAGTTACATTCATTTTCCTAACAGGCGAGGTGGTGCTCTAGATACTTCCTACTCCATGACGGTGTTGTTATGGGTTTATCCAGAAGGAACCGCAGGTCCTTTATTTAATTACCACCCTAGCGCCCATGGAGTCCACTTCTGGTTAAGCACTCCAAGAACGTTGTACGCCAGATTTATGCGCCGGAAGGGAAGAAAATACACCACGCCCGTAAAGAGCAGAGCCCTACAGCTTAGAAAATGGCAGTTTGTCGGAGCAAGTTACAACAGGAATACCGGTACGGCGGCACTGTGGAGGAATGGCAAAAAGATTGCTAAAAAGTTCATTGGTCGAATTCGCCTTGCTACCAATTATCCCGTGCGTCTCGGAGCGAGGTTTGGGGATAGGCGCTACTTTAAGGGTCGTGTGACTTGTCTTCAGGTGTATCCAAGAGCGTTGACGAAAGCGCAAGTGAGACGTGCTGCAAAGAAATGTTTCAAAGCAGGTAAGCTGTGATGTGTCAGTGATAAGTATTGCTTTGTTTATTGGTACTGCTATTGAAATATTTGAGTCCGTTCTTGAACTTCAGTTTCTTGAGGCGGGAGAGATCGTGTGTTTTTAGATTGTTTGATTGTGCGCAAAATACCAAATTTAGGAAAGTAAAAAGTTGTATAAAATCTAGTCGTTGTAAAGATTGTTGGCTCTTCAGAATTGGTTGATATCTTGATTCCCTGATTATTACAGTAAGTATTGATGAAGAATTTTGCAAAACACAATTCGTTTTACATATTAGTTGATTGCTGACTTTTTCCGTTCTACTTTCCAGCTCCTCGACCCATTCGTCCTCGGCCAACTTTCAGACCAACTCGGCCCACTGCTCCACGACGTAAGTAATTTTTGGACAAACCTTCGCTGAGAGGCTTACATTGTATTTCAGCTGAAAAAAAACTATCCTAAGAGGTTTATATTAAAAGTTATTTATGCACCTTATAGTAAGCGTGATGCAGTCCACACCGTAGATATTCTCTTTTTAAACGTTTTTCTCTTCATTAATACAGCATCTTACAACCCTGTGGCTGTCTACCCGTTAAACGTCATCGCCAAAGGACGAGACTTGAGTGGTCGTAAAAACCCTCCAGCCACCCTCGGTGGCGTTAGGCCAGCTCGGGGTCCCGATGGAAAACCAGGATCATCATATCAGTTCTTCGGACGCCCGAGCAGCTATATTCAACTCCCGAACAACGGTGCCTTGGACACAGTGAAATCCATTACAATATCTCTGTGGGTGTACCCCCAGAAACCTGGACCACTTGTTAACTATAACCCGAAGGGACAGGGGGTGCAAATCTGGATGGTTAGCCCAACTCAGTTGTTCGTGCGATTTGTCCGACGCCGAGGTCGTCGGCTGACTCCGCCGCTTATTTACAGAATATATCGCCGAAGCTGGAACTACATTACAGCCACGTACAAGCAAAGCACAGGCGTGGCCAGGCTTTATGTAAACAATCGACTGGTTAAACGAAAAGTCATCGGAAAAATCCAATTGGCAACTAACTTTCCAATCAGACTTGGAACAAAAATCAAGGGCACCAGGTTTTTCAAGGGACGTTTGGCCTGCGTACAATTTTATAACACCGCTTTGACCGGACGACAGATTGCTGTGAGAAAGAAGATGTGCTTTAAAACACGCGGTAAGATGATTTAACAGATGGCATACTTGTTTAAAAGGGACTATAAAGGACTTTTTTTGTTAAAGGGTTAAGAGGTATTGGAGAAAAATATACACCACCAAACCCGCCTAGTATTTTGTGCTGTTATTCGTGTATAATTATGCACTGAAAATTCTATCTGTAGACGTTAATTGAAAGCTGATCGCTCTCTTTATTTCAAAACCACTTAAATTAAACCCATAAACCACACACGTACGATGGCCACACAATCTAGTGTTTTGTAAGATTATCACGAAGGTACCCAGAATCCCGCTCAAAACTGAGGCTAGGGAGTAAGCAGTGAGCCTACATGCAACCTCGTTCCCAGGGCTTTTCCCTCCCTCCCTGGGAACGAGGTCTAGGCTACAAGTACTAGTTGTTTACTATTTTACTTCAATTTTATGAACTTTCCTTTCAGGTCGTCTACCAGTAACGTACAAGCCAAAACCAATCAGACCAGGTCAGTTTTGATTGCCTTACAAATTCGTTTCAATTGATACTCAACCCGCCAGTAGCGAAATAAAAAGAACAGAAAATTGCTAAAGGGAACACTAGGTCGTAGCACTCTGAAACTGAATTTAAAGACTGAATGTACCACAATATGTAGGGAGAACTAATTTTTTGAACTTGGAATTTGCACGAAAATGCCAACCCAAGGAAAAATGTTAAAGTTGATAGCAACAATATTTTTATAACCTCGCTACTTACAGTCTTTTTCGTACTGGTTTGTGTCGTCACGCAACGCACGTTCGCTTCAAGTAATGGGTGTGCAGGAGACTACGTCTGCGCCAGTTCGCGTTATTAACTTTCATTCATTTGCTTTTCCCTAAAGTATGCCGAAAGAGACTGGACATAGCGTTCTTAGTGGAGAGTGGCAGAATAAGCTCCGGTAATTTCCAGCGCACCCTTCGTTTCATCAAGAAACTTGTAGTGTCATTCCCACGTGCAAGGATTGGGCTCGTGTCTTATTCCAAGCGCGTCTCTAAAGTCTTTGGATTTTATAGGTAAGATCACTCGTCTTGTCGCATCAATCTTGTCTTTCAGCAACTGGAAATGACAGTCGCAGGTAGAATGTCCAATTCCCTCTATGCCGGAGATATGACTGCTTAGAATCTTGGTAGTTCAGTTGTGTTCCTTAATACCATGCAGATGCATTTCATAGAGGAAATTGGCCATTAAAATGTCGTCTATAAATTTGTGTTTGACTGAGATGCTTTGCAGTGAGATGGTAGCGTGTTTATCCTACATTTTTGGAATAAATATCAGCCACCCCCACTCACAATTACAAACATATTACAATGACAGACTGCTATTCAGTCTCAAATCTCAAACTGTTTCGGCTTCCTTTCAGCTTCCGAGGAAGAAGAAGAAGTCTACTACGAGCCATCAGCACCGCTCCATCCTTCCGAGGCGGACCTCGAACTGGTGCTGCTCTCAAATACGTCAAACAAACTTTGTTCAGCCGCCGATCACGTAAAAAGAAAGTCCTTTTTGTAATAACACACGACAGGTCCTATGATAATGTTGCTGTCCCAGCTGCCACTTTGCGCCGCTCAGGAGTCCAGATTTTCGCTATCGGCGCCGGAAAAGCTCCCAGCACAAAGCAGCTCCGACAAATGGCGGGAAAAAAAACTGGAGCCATGTTCACGTCCAGCTTCAGAACACTGTTGTCTATTTCGAAGATCGTTGAGCAAAAGGCGTGTGCAGGTGAGATTCGCACCTGCGAACAACACTTTTTAGATTCTTTAGCAGGTTACTACTTTGCCAAGTCCAGCATAAAATATCTGACAGCATCTAATTTTAGTAAAGTAACCTATATTATTGTTCTGCTTTCATTTACGAGATTCATTTATTCTAACTGTAATGAATTTGATGATGAATTAACAGCTCCCGCATTTAAACTGTATATGAAATATGTGCGTGTTTTATCTATCTAAATTAAATTAAATTAAATTTTTCGTTGACTTTTTGTTAGGTCCCAGGCCTTTCGTGAAGCCACCACCAGGAGGTATGTGACTGAGTGTTAAATTGCGCGCATCATAAGGGCTTACCTTTTTTTCTATTTTATTATTTTTTTTTCATGTAATGTGTTTTAATTGTTGTTGCTGATAGATTTCATTTCTGTTATTTACAGTTCTACCACAACCAAAACCTCATGGCAAAGGTACGAACATGACTATGATAAGTTCCTATACACTTAAAAAAAATAATTCGCATCATGGGATGTATCATAGAAATTCTTTATTTTCGTCTTGCCAAACAACAAACAACGACAGTAAGCAGCTTTTAGCCTGGAACGAACGTTTACTTGTGTTTTTTTGTAACTTGTAAAATACATAAAAATATTGACCAAAAGATCAGGATTATTTTAATTCAATGTGTTCGAAGCATAATATATTGGTCCAATTTTCTTTTTTTTTTGGTTACAGTTGTTTCCCGGGCCCTCGATATTGGCTTAATCGTGGACGCATCTGCAAATGTCGCCGGGAAGAAACTTCTTCGCATTCGTAACTTTTTGAAACAAATCGTGGCGTCCTTCACAGTGTCAACATCATTCACTCGCTTTGGAATGGTCCAATTCAGCAATTATCCAAGAAAGTTGTTCGCTTTTAACCGCTTTCCAAATCAAGCCACCTTAATCAACGTGCTTAGTCGTGTACCGTACATGGGGGGCAAAGCAATGCTAGGAAAAGCCTTAAAGTATTCCGCAGTGAAATTGTTCTCACGCAGCCCCAGACAAAAGATTGCCATAGTGGTGACAGGCAAGTCAGGTGACTCGGTTGCAGGCCCCGCGCGTGTTTTGAGGCGCGCTAAAGTGAAAGTGATCCCAGTGGGCATTGGAGATTACAGCGTCCCACAGCTGCAACAGATAGCTACTAACAAAAGAAATGTGTTTACGACCAACTTCAAGACTTTGAACAACATTGTCAGGGCGGTCAAACAGAAGGCTTCCAAAGGTATGCTTAGTGTTTCTTTACTTCCACACTAAACTGTAATGAAAATATAATCAGGGCTAGACAAAACACGTTTTAAAGGAATACTGCGTCGTAAAACAGTCTGATGTTCACGCTTTTTTGTGTGTAATCCCGGAAAAAGTGAGGAAACGCCCTAGTTTTAAAATGTGTGTATAGTGGTTTTTTCAGACTTAAGGTGGGACTTTTTTTTGTCTAAGGTTTAATTTCAAATCAGAGTACCGGAGTATAGAAAGTTTAAAGACCGAGGATTATGTAAAATATGTTTTTGTATCCTAGAGCTGTATTGTAATCTGACACCGACTGATTAAATCTTCCACCCGCTGGGGAATGCCAGGGCTTACTTGAGAAAAGATAACTCAACTGATCAATAAGAATAATTTTTACATTTTTAAAAAAAAGACAAATGCCTTGTTGTTACGAGCATAGAGACTTTTAAAAAGGTTAAAATACATGACGTGGTGACCAGTTAAATCATCTGATGCATAAAATCTAGCACACGTTTCAAAGCATAACCGGCTTCAACGAAATGAAATCAATGGAAGTGTTCTATGTTCATTCTCAGGACAACAAATCCTGAAAATTTCAGCTCAATTGGACAAAACCTTCTCAAAATATCTTTTCTCAAAAGCAAAAATAACTCGTTTTGAGAAAACGAGCTTTTAACTTACAATGACAGAAATTCTTAAAATTCAAATTCCTTTAAGAAAAACATCGATTTCACTTAACTATGTAGCTTGTCAAGCAATCTTGTATCAGTTTCAGGTATCATTTATTCAAGATTAATTTGAGATACCTTTAAAAGATAACTTTTATCTTGATGGCTTTTTTACATATATGAAGTCCTTTTTAGCCAAAGCAGATAATAATACGAGCGAGTAGTGAACTTCGTCGAGGGAAAAGCCCTGGGAACGAGGTTGAGGGTGTACTGTGGTCACTTACTAACTGAGCCTACTGTATTACTTATTACTTAGCCCCCCGCCCAGTCCCCCGTCCTTTGCCGGTGAGACCTCGACCAGGTACGTACGAATTATGGGTAATTTGTGAGACAAATAGTTCCTGACGTCTTTTATTGCGGGCGACCCAGAGGAGCCTCCAACGCCTAATCTCAACGTTACTATTACAAATGCATGTGTGGCAAATATATAGTTTATCCCTGACTCGATTTTTGCTTCATACGGGTGGACTAAGAATGTATGGAATGCCAATAACGCAATGTTATCGCGCATTACGAGTATTTGGACCAGGGATCACGTAAAGCTCATGCACAGCAGCAGCGCCGTCCAATCCAAATCGTCGTTTCCTGTCCACCGCTTATGTCGCGTTTGAACCATTTTGTTCACCACGAAATAAGTCAACTGTATTGTTACAAGCCTCGCTCAAAACACAGAGCTATCACGGTGAAATCAACACAACATTTTACTTCAGATCCCAAAATATTTCATTACCCAATGAGCCAAATATGTTTAACACGCTTATTAAAAATCATCTTCAATGCGTAACTCATTACAACTCAGTACAGCTCTGCTACATTTTCATTAATCGAGAAGAACTAAGCATCGTCCTTGCTCGCATTTCCTAACCTTAGGTTACTGCTAGTATACATATCTAACTTTACATCAGAATTTAAGACCAAGGAGTCAATACACACTTCGTACTAACTCTACATATCCTTGCCATGTTAGGAGGAAGACGTTCTTACAGATTCATTGGAAAATACAAAGTTCCACCCAGGAGATACCTTGGCCGGGCAATACCAATTAAAAACCCTACATATGCTCGTATCATTTGTGAGCGCATTGCCCAGCGGGGTCGTTACCGTGCCTTTGCAGTCCGCGGGGGCCGGCAATGTTTTGTTTCTCGCATCTCGCCCCGTAAGTTCATGGTCTACGGCCGAACAAGGTCGAGGAAACCTGGGAGCAGCATCAAGGTCTACATCAGACGCAGAGGTTGGTGTTTATTAGTTTTGTTTTTCTAGAAATTTTTATTCTTAAAAGCAGCTTTTACTGCTGGAAACAAGTCACAGGCATCCAGCAAATTCGAATTTCACGTCATTTTTTTGGATCCTGTGATCTTGCTCTATACAACAGGAGTGCAATAGCATGACATAATCACATCAAAAATGCGTCACTTGACAAATTTATGCTACATGTAATATCAAATAGGGTCCGTTAATCTCTTGATACTTTTGGCTTTTATCATGACTTCAACAGCTCCCGTTAGACCCAGACCGCGACCCAGAATTCGTCCTCGAATTCGTCCCAGGCTTCCGTCTCGACCCAGGCTCCGACCAGTGAAACTACCTTTACCAAGACCAAGAAAACCAGGTTTGTTAAAAATTTCATTTCAGATTAAAAAAGTGACGTATCCTTGATAAAAGAAGATGGTGACTTTTTATCGATCATGTATGGCTGTTATCGACTCTGCGAGTTCCATGAATCAGCCATCCATCCATCGTGTTTTTAAACTCTGTAGTCCAGTAAACCCTTAGTAAATTGTTCTAAATTCACTTATTTTTAGGCGTACGAGTAAGACCCAAACTTCTACCAAAGCCGCGACCAGGTATGACAATAGTCTTCATGTTTGGTTACCTTATCGGACTCTTGTTCTGAATACTGTAGTGAAAAATAAATGTATACTTTGTTTCTTTAGGAGCAAAATACAGATTGTTTGGTCGCTATCGTGCTCCGCCCAAAAGGATACTTGGTAACCCAACAGTGACGTTCAGAAGTCTGAAGTTTGCAAAAAAGAACTGCCAGCGAGTAGCGCGCATGCGCCGTGCCTGGGCGTTCGCTTTGCGATTTGGTCGTCAATGTTACATCGCTCAAAAGAGTCCACGCAAGTTTACAAAGTTCGGTCTCCCTCGAACGAAAATGCCTGGAGCACTGAAGGTTTATGTTGCTAAAGGTAAATAGAAAGCTGGTTAACTCTAAAAGAAATCCAATGATATTTGTAACCAGCGCCATATAACACAATGAGAACTTCATAGAAACTATTGGATTTCTTTTACTTTCTTATAGCGTTATTTTAAGTCGCAAATCTGACGCCATTCTTTTCGCTGGAGTTATTAATCTCCTCTTCCCTGGCAATTTATATTAGCGGTGATTTGAGGTTCGTCACTTGTTTCGAACAAGTATTTCATTTGTGGGGTACAATAACTGATTTATTTTGACCACTGTGGAAGCTGACAATGTTCACAAAAACCATTTGTCCAACTAAATGATTTTGTAATGAGATCAGCCTTGAAAACTAATTAATTTACTTCCAAGTATTATAGTTTTTCTCTTGGCTGATTCAATAATGCCGGAAACTTGAGCAACGCCTTGCACTAAGCGTTGTCATTTAGCAACTCGAAGCTATTTTGCTGGTTCTAACGCTTTACATTAATTTGTAAATCTGTTATCTTTGTGTGAAGGAGGCATTCTCAGACCTCGAATCAGACCTCGACCAAGAATCAGACCTCGACCTCGAATTCGACCCAGACCTCGAATCAGACCTCGACCTCGAATTCGACCCAGACCTCGAATCAGACCTCGACCAAGAATCAGACCTCGACCTCGAATT
>OMLO01004047.1_pt1 | contig 12183 bp, 13 predicted proteins | sample 1674811 | NCBI WGS metagenome assembly OMLO01 (sample SAMN06265003, study PRJEB25207) | coral metagenome | isolation source: Coral host | place: Mexico:La Bocana,Puerto Morelos, Mexico | collected 2008-11-13
TAAATTTGGAATGTAAATTCTTCCAAAAATGTAAATCAATGGAAAATGTAAATTTACAATTTTCCCAGACTCAGGGTGATTGGACTGGCAGATTCGGTTTCTGATCTTTTTCGATTGTTGGTGCTTATGTACAAATTTCGAACTTCTACGATTTTGCTGTCGTAAGTGGTCAAAGACCATACACGACGGAATTTGCCCATTGGCCGTGAATAGAATTCCCAGCTGATGTATCACCTATACACCACGGCATTTTGCCGAGTCGTGGGTGTAACAACCTGCCGTTTTCTGTTTCACTTGCTTGTGTGGGTGTATTCATGTCTTAGTACTCCTGCGTGCTACGGAGAGGGGGGTGTTGAAATTCAATGACCACCCGGATACCCTCTGTATAGATGCATGTTACCTCGCCTTACATCTTAGTGGCTCGAGTAAAAAAGGAGCGTACTTAACGGTCAAACCAGTGGTCCTGGTAATCTATAGTTGACACTTGGAAGTTTTCTTGAGTGAAGTTGTCGCAGATTTGAGGGTCAAGTTGCATGTGGGATCGACTCGCCCTCTTACCCCTAGCTGCCCAATCTCTTCTTTGCCCCAATCGCACTAGTGATACGGTGCTCTTTGGAGTGGTGGTGTGGCTCTGCGGCGCTTGCTTTGGATCCATCTGCGCCGCCTTGGTTCTCAGCCCTTCACTCAGGAGGTGTTTGGTGAGGGCCTTGGCTTTTGCACTCCACGAGGCTGCTCCTGAACCTTTGCAGCGTTTGGACAGGCTTGCAAGGTACCGCCAGTGAATGCAAAGGCTGAATGACTTGCTGACTCGTTTGAGGCAGACCGTCTCCAGCCTTTCTTTGAACCTTTCTGTGCACAACTCTGGTCCTGGTCAACAGACCCACATCCATATCTCTTCAGAGGCTGCATCTTCTGGGCTGCTGTCTGGTGTGGTTGATACTGGGGCTTTTGAGGCCGAGCTTGGATCCTTTAGCTCCCCTCTCAGTGCTGGTGGTGAGACTGAAGAGGTGACTGGTGAGGACACTACTGGTGGTGAAGGGGTCCCTGAGAACGACCTCGATCCTTGGTGGCTGCATCCTACTCCTGTGGAACCTCCACAATCAGTGCTTGCGTTAGCTTCGAGGCTTTCCGCTGCTGGTTCCGAGCTTTCACCTTTGAGCAGGATCAGACTGGCCTATAGCCGTGGCAGGCAAGCGGCTAGCATCTACAGGGAAGAGCAGCGCTACTTCTCAGGTGAACGTTGCAGGCTTCGCAACAGGTGCTACGTGGTGCTGCACAGTGACGTGCGAGCATCTCCATTTTTCACTTGGAATCTTCGTACCCATCAGGAAGCTGTGAGGTGCGGTGCTGGTGGTTCATTCCGTGCTACTTCTTTGTCGCACGGCTTCGCTTCGCAGGCGAAGGCTTTGGCTTTCTGCTTGGGGGCGGGACTTCCTTCGCTTCCTACCACTGCCTGATGGCAGTGCCTGCTGGGGTTTTCCTTGAAGAATGCTGCAGATGCGTCATTGTCAAGAAGGCCGAATCTGGGATATTGCTTTGCATTCCTGCTCTGGGAATCAGCATGAGGAGTCAGGCGATGTCGATTTGATTGGTCCTTTCTGCGAGCTCTCAGTGCCTGTGGCTTCAGGGAGTACTCGACCTTCCACTCGAAGTGTGGAGGTGGTCGTGTTCGATCTGGATATGGATGGAGCAAGTCACATCACCGCTACACTTCCAGAGGGTGTCGAGGACCAAGCGGTCAAAAGCTTTGGGCTCTACCGAGGAACTCGAGTTCCATTGCTGGAAGCTGCTGCAAATTTCCTTACTACTGGAGGAGACAGACTGCAGGGCTACGTCACTGCAGAGGAGTTCGAGGCTGCAAGTCAAGCTCCAAATGGTGCCGGCGCAGCCGACGCTACGGCTTTGCTTCAACAGCTTCTATCTCAGTCCGAGGTCACTCAACGCACTGTTTCAGGAATGAAATTGGGAGATCTGCAGAAGAGATTAGAGCGTTTGGAGCAACAAGGTCATCCTTTGAAGGCCCACTGCAAAAGCCGCTGCCAGCCCTCAGCTGTTCAGCGCCAGTGCCGCAGCGGCCGAAGCTCAAGCTTCTTGCAGGTCGAGGTCCAGGACGACTTGGAGATCTGGGTGCAACTCAGCAAGCTCAGGTGGTGGAGAAGGTCCTTCTGTCTCAGTCTGCCATCCTGGAAAAGTTGGCTTTGAGTCGCAGCAGTCAAAGCGACCCTTTAAACCTGCTGGGAGGAAGCTCCGCCATCGAGGGAGAAGAAATTCCGAAAGGCTCTGGAGTCAAGGGGATTGCTGCAAGACAGTTGCTTGGGGAGAGCTTCAGGAAGCATCCTGCAAAGGTGCTGAATGTCTTCAAGGAAAGACTGGTGATTGCAAGGAGGAAATCATCCATGGCCGAATTAGAGCCACGGGACCTGTGGCTGCACTTTCAAGATCAGGTGCCGTTGGGATCTCACAAGACACTGACTTATACATGGCTTTCATGGCAGCTGCCATGTACGAAGCAATGGAGCGAGCAGACATGCCTCGCTTGTCAATGCTTGTAGCTCTTCAGGCCATCTTTGAAGAGCAGGCCAGTTACGACGGAGGCAGCCTCCGTATGGCCCATTTGTTGACCATGTTGGAGGATCCGCCCTTTCAGCAGACAGAGATGCATTGGACCTCAAAGATGGAGTTTGCCCACTCGCAGTTAGCCGATCCCAGGTGGATCGCCATCAACCTTGCCTACCTGAAGGATTTGGAAGGCATCAGCGAGAAGAACCAGAAGTATGCAAAGTCTCTTGCAAAACCTCCCAACAGCGTTCCCGAAGATCCAGGCCCAAAGAAGAAAGCTTGGAAGAAAAAGAATGCCAAGAAAGGAGGAGAAGCAGGAGAAGAGGATGCTTAGCTGGTCTTCGTGCTGGGGATTTTGTTGCTCCCTCTGCTGACGCTCAGATGGATGGCTCAGTGCCTTTGCCTGATTTTGTGAAGTCGGTTGATTTTGGAGCTTTGCTTTTAACTACTATTTTTAAGAGTCACACTCCCTTAGGAAATTTTTCTCGTGATCTCTTAAAGAAATCTTTTTTGGATCTGCCTATGATGGAGAGCAACTATTGTTCTTCCAAGCAACTGTGGCCTTGTCCAGTTCCGTTGAAGTTGCCCAGACCATCTGGTCGGCTTTCCGGCAGGCGCCGGTCTCGACATCGGCTTCATTCTGCAGTGAGGGAGCATCTCCGTGCTTTCGTTGCAGCTTGTAGTTGGTTGACCCTAGGAAGGCCAAAAGTCGACACTGAGTCCAGGCAGCCTACTTCAGCTTCACAAAGTAGGATGCTGGAACAACTGGAATCTTCGCTTTTGTTGTTTTACCGCCTGAGTCCCGGACCCAGTGGCGGCCTTGACAGGGCTTTTGGAAAATTCACCACTTTGCAAGAGTCCCTTTCGCATCTTTTGGATGCTACAGCTGCGGTCAGGCACAGTCTTGATGCTTACTGCAGAGGGCGATCTCGTCGCTCAAATTTTGACTATGAAGATGCAGACGTTTTGGACGAGGCAGCATCAGGCGGAACTGTGGCTCCTCGTTCGAAACCTAATCCCAATGGCACCGGCATGTTTTTGCCAAAGGATGCACAGCCCGGCAGTTCTGCGGTACCTCTAGATCCTGATCGCATTGTTTTCAAACATTCACCTTCCTTTGAGGCTGAGAATTTCATTAGTGACCCTTTGCTGAAGTCTGGTTTTATGATTTATGAATCCGAAGCATCTTCGTCTTCCTTCTCAAAACTGGCCTCCTGTTCGTAGAGCACATGTTTTATGTGAACGTGATAAACTTTTTAGACTTTTTGCAAAATGGGATTCTGTTGGATCACTCAGACTTCTCGATGCCGATCACTCAGAGACGAAGTACCGTTGCGCGCTGTTCGCTGTGTACCAGAACCACGAAAAGGATAGACAAATTTTGAACCCCATTCCCGAAAATGGAAGGACCATGAATATCAGTGACAGTACTCTTTCGCTTTCCCATGGCAGCCTCCTAACAGGACTTTTTCTTGACGACAATCAGGATTTAGTTTTTGGGGCCGATGATCTTGAGGATTTTTACCATTGTTTCATTGTGACAGCTGAGCATGCACATCGGAACCATATTCACGGAGTTTTTGACGCTGAACGGTTTGTAGGCTGGAACTGTTGGGGTGAATCCTTAAAGGGAAAAAAGGTTGTAGGTTGTTTTTCCACTCTTGCTATGGGTACAGGGTTTGCAGTTGAAGTGGCACAACATGTACACAGCGACCTTTTGAAGCGAAAAGGCTGTCTGAACGACGATCAGTGGGCGCAGTACCGACGCCCTTTGCCTCGTGGGGATGTTTTACAATTGTTATGCATTGATGACTATGCTGTACTTCAAAAAGTTCCCCGGGGTTTAGGGCTTCGCAAGACTTCCGGCGTTGACACCGTCCATCGAGAAGACCTTCGTTTGTTGAACAGAGCAAACAAAGCTTATTCGAATGTTGGGTTACGTAGCTCTGAGAAGAAAGCTGTTCGTGATTCTTTTCATACAACTATTTTGGGAGGTGAACTCGATGGACGAAGGGGACTGGTAAATGCTCCTCGTTTGCGAGTGCTGGTTCTTTGCAAGATTACTTTGCGCCTCATTCAGATCGGCTTCTGCACTAAACCCTTGCTTGAAACAATCGTGGGATGTTGGATATTTATTCTGATGTTTCGCATGCCTCTCCTCTGTGTTTTGAGTGATGTTTTTCATGAAGGTGAAGACATAAAAAGAGGGGAGATTTTCAAGCTTAGTACTGGTTGCATACAAAATCTTCTCCTCGTGGTTATATTTGCACCTTATGCATTCACAAACCTCAGAGCCAAACCTTTACCAACTGTGTTTTGCACTGACGCCAGTTTGTCTGGTGGGGGAGTGTGCAGTGCCGATATTTCGAAGGAAGCCAGCCTAGAGCTTTGCAGATCATCCGAGCAGCGTGGTTTTTACACGCGAGTGAATGGCAGCACTTTGGGGACACATGAAGCTTTGCATGGTCATGTCATTGCTGGAGAAAATTACTCAGGAATTCCAAAGAGTCTCACGGAAGGTTTCATTTTGGGATTTTTGCGAAGTCTTAGAGGTTCTGGCCATTTATCAGCGGCGCATCAATCCTTAGGGCTTCGCGTCCACCCTGGCTTCGAGATCCGTGACGGCGTGGAGGGGGATATCACCAACCCTGCCACGATTCTTGCTTTGGTGGGATTGATCGGTCGCAGAGTTGTCAATCAAATGTTTCCATATTGCCATGGTTTGTACCACTTTTGGAACCTTACGTAGACCCCGACTTCGTTCCAAACTTGAACCTTTTGGATTTCAACCAGATCAGCCAGATACCGCTGAAGGAAGCAGGTTTGCCATTCGTGGGGGGTTTGTTTGTTTCCTTTGTTTATATTATGGTCTCATTTTCAGTGCAGAGCAGCCTGGTGGTTCAGTTATGTATCGTCTTGACCTCTTCCAACGTTTGATTGTACGGGGTGTGATTTCAGTACGTTTTCCTTTTTGCAGCTGGGGAACTCCTTTTCAGAAGATGTCCTGGTGGCTTTCAAATAGTGTCAGTTTGCAACAGCTGAGCGATCAATGCCGTTGTGGTTTTGCAGGCCGTCATTTCAGAGTGCAGGGAACGTTCGCCCGAGCCAGACTTAAATCTTTTAAGTCTTCGCGCCGCCCCTCATGCAAAGTTGTTTTTGGAAAAGATCCTGAACTAAATCAACATGTTGCAAAGTTTTCCGGAGGTTATCCTATCCCTCTTTGTGACCAGATAGCAAGGTTGAACTTGCAGTGTTTGGAACAGATGTTTGCAGGAGGAGAGAAGGAAACAGCTCGGCCTTTCTCTACTCCGCCAGCTTGGATCGGACAACTAGGTCGATGTTTGCCCTGGAAAAAATTGCTGCAGTACGAGTTCAAGAGACTCAACCACATCAATGTGAACGAGAACCTAGCTTATCGCAGCTTGCGTAAGTATGTGGGAAAGACCAGTCCAAGCAGTCGTTTCCCTGTTTTTCTTGACTCAAGAGTTACCATGGGTTGCAACGCAAAGGGATGTTCAAGTAGCAAACAACCAAACTTTTATCCGAGCACATCATTGCCCTATGTTTTGGGAGGAGACCTTTACCCTCATTTATTGCATCAAGGCACTCATGACAATGTTTCAGATGATATTTCAAGATTTGTAGCCCTCAGAAAACCCTCTGAGCCGATACCACCTTGGTTTGTTGATTTGCAAAATGGTGATTTCAGGAAATTCGATGTTGTAAAACTTGCCGATAGTTTAGTATGGCCTTTGTGTGGATGGGCCAGACTCATTGGCTTGGCTTTGCTGACCTCTTCGTCATCTGGCAAGACTAAGCAGTGCTGATGCCGAGACCGTCTGTGAACAGAGCTGGGAGTCGATCGCAGGTCTCTATTGATCCAACTGCAAATCGAAACCCAGTCACCAACCTGCGCAGAGAGAAGATTTTCGAAGATTTTTCAGCTTGGGTGCGAAAGGAGCTCAAGCTTCAAATTTCGGAAGCTACTATGCCACCTCAGGTGATGAACACTGCATTGGTGGCCTATGGCAAGTTTTTATTTTATAGTGGACTTCCAAAGTATGTCTTTGCGGAGGTCATCAATGCAACCATCGACAGATTTCCTTCTTACCGTGGTTTTGTTGGTTCGGCTTGGCAGACCTTGAAGAAGTGGTCTGAAGCTGAGCCGGTGGAAAGATCTATGGTGATGCCTGCAGCTCTATTTCAGGCTGCAATTTCACTGTGCCTATTGTGGGCTTGGCCGAAGCATGCTTGTGCCCTCCTTCTTGGGTTTCATGGATTGTTGAGGCCTAGTGAGTTTCACTACTTACGTCGGTCTGATTTGGTCCTGCCACGTGACGTTTTAGCTGATGAAGACATTTGCTACGTCAGGATATTTCACTCGAAAACCAGCAGGTTTGTTTTGAGACAACATGCCCGTATAAGTGATGCTCTAACTGTGAAGTTTCTCGTCTCCCAGTTTGGATGTGTCCCTTCAAACCAGCTACTTTTCGGATGCAGCCCTGCTATGTTCCGTACTCGATGGAACAAGCTTTTCCGTTTCTTTGGAGTTCCAACTTCTGAAAAGCTGCGGGGTATTACCCCAAAAAGTTTGAGAGGCTCTGGAGCTAGCTGGATGTTTCATCATACGGAAGATGTGGAGCGCATTCTCTGGCGCGGCAAATGGCAATCGAGGCGTACCTTGGAGCACTATCTCCAAGATGTCATGGGGCAGGTTCTTTTGACAGACTTAGTTCAAGAGAAACGTGTCTGCATCGTCGAGTCTTTTGGTGAGGGCTGTAGGCCCATCTTCCTGCTAGGCCACGTTTGTAAGAATTGGATGAGGGCAAAAAAATTATGCCTTTATCTTGTCTTTCTTTCAGATGCTGACCGGTCAAGTATCAAAAGTTCCAGGCTTTCAATAGCCATCATGTGGTCACTGCAGCCTGTGAAGCTCGTGCATTGCAGTGAAAAAATCTGAGCGAGATGCAAACTTTCTAAGTAATTTCGGAATGGGCCCCCCTTCTGTTTCTACATTTCAAGTCATGAAACATGTATGGAGCACACCCCTGAAAAGTGCTTGCAAGAGGTAGTTTCGATGGAACCAAAGACATGTACACACACAAAAACAAACCGGAACAAGAAACAGTCAAGTTTTGAGATTTAGCACTTAGGATGCCACGGCCTTGAAGGGGCCGTGCAGGTATGTCAAATTTTGGCTAGGTGGCAAAAGACAAACTTTTTTGATTTTGATGCACGGATATGATGTTCCGTTGATTCATCATGCACAGAGGTGGGTCACGCAGATGACGCGAAGCTGACTGATCATGACCTCGGCAAAAGATGCATTGTTGATCATGGGTTGGCGGAGGTGGGGTGGGGGGGATCACTTTCTTGGCAACTGAAGCACGCAGATGATGCTTCGTTGATTGATCATGCGCATGGCAGAGAATGCTTTGTTGATCGTGGGCTGGTGGGGGTGGGAGTGGGATTGATAAGTTTTTTGTTTTTCTTATTAACTGGAGCATGCAGATGATGCGACTGCGAAATTGACTCTTGACTGATTATGCGCAAGGAAAAAGATGCTTTGTTGATCATTATTTGGATATTCCAACTCATTGCCATTTACCACATTGACATGCGCAAAGATTGAAAAAACATTGTCGCAGGCAAGAAAACGGTTCGCACCTTGAACAAACTAAATGAAATCCTTTATATGACAAACTTCGGAAGTATTTCTGAAAGATATTCCAACTTATTGACATGTGCCACACCGACATGAGCAAATATTGAAAATCATCTTCATGCCAATCAAACACCTCGCCAAGATATGACAGCAAAAAGAAGCAAACATTGAAGTTTCAAACGCATAAGCAAATAATTTTTCCAGTCATCGGACATGGATACATCTTTGCTCCCCCCAAATCTCCCAAAACTGAATTTCCCAATCTGCCAAAGTCTCAACAAGCTGCGAAGGGTTTAAGACAGCATGTACGATATGTTTGCTTAAATGCCCCTTTTTGACAGGCAGGTCTTGAGAATTTCAAATCACATGACTGTGGCAGAAAACTGGTCCTCGCACTCACTGTCGCTTGCTGACAAATCATGAACACTTTCTTCTTCACCTTTTTTTGGCTGGAGCCGTCTTTCTTGAAGTAGCCATTTCCATCTTAATGTTGTCATTAAAATTGCCAACATGTGCTTCAACACGACAGCCGGAGCCAATCTTCAAACGTTGCATCTGGCTAGAACTTCTTGGAGCCGCAATAACACGACGAAGTTTTCCAACTACGATTCCGGCCGCCTCTTCACTCGCGAAGTTTTTGTCATAGAAGCTGACAGGAATGCTCACCACAGCATTGTGTGTTTCTCAGCTTCCTCCTTTCTCTTGGCTTAGCGGCTTTGGTTTGGAAGCTGTGTCGTCCGCGATCTCAAGAAGCTTTGGCAACATCACATTCAAATTGCAGGTTCTGACAGAAACTTACCCAATCCCATTGCCAAGAGCTGTGCAGCAACATTGGCTGCTTCCTCCTCCAAAGCAACCGCCTATGAAGTGGGGTACGCGGGGGATGGTGGAACTTCGTTTGATTGCTTCGGTGCCACCAGGTCAAAGACAAATCAGACTGACTGCGAGATAAGTGCAGGCAAGTATGAGCACGTTCGCGTTGAACCAAAAGATCAAAACATGTCAAAGGTCTCCAGTCTCAACGTGTTTCCCATCCATTTGAAAAGTTGGACTGATTCAAGATGTTGACATGCACGAAGCATCACGCGATGGAGGGATGGATGATGATGAGGAAATGGATAAGGCGACAGTGAAATGATTTTAACTAATGGATGTGATGGTGCAATGAAGAAGGTAGCGACGAGTGGGAAAAATGAATAGGGAACACATAGGACAGTTGGGGCGCACAAAGTTTTCTTAGCAGATGCTCGACTCAAGTCAAAACGAAGAAAGTAAGGATATATGAAACTAGACATTATGAGGGCCAAGTGGTATCACAAACCTGTTTGGAGCATCGGTTTCCAGCTTTGATGCCCATCAGGATTGCGGATTGGTGCGGATTATGCCTTGTGAGTGGATTAGTAGGATTGCTGATTCATTTTGGTAGTTTACCATTTCAAAGAACCCAGATTAGCGTGGGGTTGCCCAAACCCAAAGGTCACTTTATGTCATCCTTTTTTTTTCAAGGTAAAGAAATATTCACAGTGATTAACAACGACAAACACATGAAATTTCGAGTGAAAAAGTTTGATCGAACAAAAATGGTTTCAGATTTTCAGCTGTGGCAATCAGGTTTTTTCAGTGCTTTTGAACAAAACCGAGCCAGACTTGAGTTACAGTATCGTTATTATTTCATTGTTCGTCGGTTTTTTATCATGTTTTTGCGCATTTGAACCATCTTTGTTTTTGTTCTTATTTAAACCCAACCAATTTGAGGTAGGAAATGAGCGTAGTGAATTTTTTCTAATTCTGGAGCAAACTCGAATCAGCTCCTTGCGCCAAAACATGTTAGTCCCTGCAATATGGAGATGTTGTCCCTCCTGCAACTCGAGCATTTTGAAATTTCCGATTGGCAATAGAACCTTGCTTATTTGCAAAATTGCTCAGGCCTATGCAAAAACGAAAGGAGTTGTTCTCTCAGAAAATGTTTTTGCATACCGCAGAAAAGAGTTAGCACAACGACTACCAAAGTTGACAAAATTGCAGTTGTTGGAGAGCTAGGCTGGATTATTTTCCGGTGGAAGCTGGCATGAGGAAAGACCAGGAGGCAGGTGTTTTGGTGGTCCAGTTTTCAGTACTCCATGGATCCATGCGGAGATTTGGTTCTAAGGTCAATGACTACTTATACATCATTTGAGGATATCCAGCTGGCTCCCTGTTACAGGAAACATATTGATTTGTGTTGGAAATTGGGTTTTGACGTGTTGATATTTTGGCCCCACAAAGTCAATTGGTTACAGCTAGAAGCAGATGTGTCAAAATGTTTGAAACACTTTTGTTGTTTGATTTGTCATTGTTCCTGATTTTTTGCCTTTTGTGGAATCCACTACCCAAAACCACCATTTGACCACGCCCAGTATCCCATTAAGAAGGCATGTCACATCCATCATACACAAACCCAACATGTGCATTTTTCTCTCAGTGATTTACCTTCTGATTGCATGCGGGCCAAAGGCCAGAATGGCTCATTGGGAGGCAACGCATGTGGCAAGGAAACAGCGCCGTGCCAGGACGGGCTAGCCTGGACGGCTATGCAAGACATTGAAAGACCGGAAACTAATTAAAAGAAATGTGTTTGGTACAGTATTGTAAGTTCAATGAAGTCTCACACAAAAGTGTGTACAAGTAGAACAGAGTTTGCATGAATTATAATGGCGGTCAAGCCACCTACCCGGAAGGGTCTTCTGGAATTTCTGAGAGGTAGTGATGTAGATTGTTTATGGTGATATAGCATAGTAGGTCCAATGTGTCTCCAATATGGTCCAATCATGTAGCAATGCAAATATTCCAAAGATTGGGATGTTTGCAGTGACTCCCTGAGACGTAGTGAGAGGGAGACCTGAAACCAGGAGGCAAGCCGCTCGCGAGAAGAACGAGAGGCATCCTGTCCAACTAGTTATTTCTTTGTACAAGATCTCATGCCTCCTTTTTTTGCCACCTTTCCACTTTCCACATTCTGAAAGAATGCAGCGGCAGCATAGAATTTCTGGTACTCTGAAAGGCTTGGGAAAGAAGAAGTTTCCCTTCAGGACTCTTTGAGAACGGAAAGGTTGAGGACTTCATATGGAGTACAGTTTGGTCCTAAAAATCTGACAATATCTAATATTTCTGTTAGAGTTTTGGATTCTGCCGGAATTGCAGAAATCAATATGGATGTTCCAGTTGAACAGTGACAGGATGTGCTTGGAGGTGACTTTTTTGGTAGTGATGGCATCGCGCCCGATTTAGAATGATGCACAGAAAGCCGTGTGCTCCAAGCGTGAACTTTTGATGGGAAATGCCATGCTGAGAATTTGCAGCAAGATCCTTCAAGCACACAACATCTTCGTAGAACCCTGTAAGCTGTTGCATGCTGCACATCCACTTTCCATGTATACAAGTAAATGCGTCCCGCCATACAGGCATTGTACACAGCCGTGCAAAATTCGGAGCTGGATGAGCCGTAGATGAGCACGACAAAAGATTATTTTGAAGCTGAGTGGCGGCATTAGATTATTGAATTGTTTTGGTATATACAAGACGGAGGTGTGCAGGTTTCTAGGACTTCTGTTGAGAGGGTTCAACAATTTTATTTTTAAAGTTCTATCCTGGGTGGGTCCCATACCGGTTGCTACTATTCTGCTACCTGAGAACGGCGTTGCAGTACTCAGAAGAAAGGCATGTATTATAGGCAGTATTGTTCACAGCGCCACCACAGAGATCCCAGTGAGTCAAGTTTGAGACTGGACAACAAGGATGAATGCAGGGCAAAAGCCGATTGTCATAGATTGTCCGCCTTTTGCTGAGTGGTCTCATGATCGCTATGATGTTTGAGTGAGGCTGATTGTGATGGCTGTTATGTTGGATGTTGATTAGTGTGACGGATCTGATTAAAAAAAGTTTGGGTAAAATTATTCAGGAACTTACAATTGATTGGAAGG
>OMLO01004048.1_pt1 | contig 12177 bp, 2 predicted proteins | sample 1674811 | NCBI WGS metagenome assembly OMLO01 (sample SAMN06265003, study PRJEB25207) | coral metagenome | isolation source: Coral host | place: Mexico:La Bocana,Puerto Morelos, Mexico | collected 2008-11-13
GTGCATTCTGTAATTTTCACGTGAACACTAAACAAAGGGAAACAAATTTGGTTCGGGTTTAAGCAGCCGTTAGTGGGACAGAAGCGTTGCGTGACGACCCAAATAACGGCTGCGGAGGAGACTAGCCATTTTCTGCTGATGTAAGTATTTAAAAATACGAATTATGTCGATTATTCTTTTGCGCGCAGAGGACTTGAGTCATGAGCTCGGAATTGTCCTTAATGGGAGCTCTAGATTACATCGCCAGTGGATTCTATTGACTGGTGACCAATTATACTGTAATTTCTAGTAAATGGTTACTAAATTGAATATTGGAGGACGCTCTTAATTAAATGGAGACCTCTTTATTTGTCGGTACCTTTCAGAACTCTAAAACGATAAAGAGATTTTATCGTAATCGAAAATGAGGAACGACGAAACTCAGCAGAATGATCACCAGAGTTTTGCAGTTGATACAATCAATTGATAACGTATTTTTAGGACTCAAGGGTAATCGTGATGGAAATTTTTATTGATTGAAATGGGAAATTTATTTTCCGGTAATACTCTAACACCTTTTTTGTCGTTTGTCTGAAAGTCAATTTTCTTTCAATTGCAATTCATTGCTTTTTAACCCTTAATTTCGCGTGTTTGCTTTCTGTGCGGAAAAATCGATTGTTATTACCAGAAACATCCTCAAATACGGTAGATAACAATAATTATAAAATACTGGAGCATTAGAAAATGGCTTTTTAGAGTTTTTATCGACTTAATTAACGGTCAGTATTTCCGTTATATGATGGCCGACAAATATAGTTACCGAATTTTTTGAGTCTGCGAGAAAAAAAGCTGATTTTATTTTCTCAATATTTTGCGGTCATATTTAATAACGCTTATCCGCCTTGTTGCTGATTTATCACCTGGTATAAAAATATACGCTCGTGAAATAAGTCCTAATAGCGCATGATGGTGAAATATGTAACGGAACGAGGTTCTTTGATGTAATAACATATCTTCGGCCGGTTATAAATGTTTCATAAACTTTTAACGCAAAACGCCAATTTCCCACTAGCTGTAGGGCTTACACGGGGGTGGATCCAACTTATTTAAACATCCGTAGTAAAATGCAATCAATATTGATTAATATCTAATGATTCGATTCTTTAGAAGATAACCGATGAAAAATAACCTGCTATAGAATAATCTAGCTGATGAACAACTAGACATGAAAAAAAACTATATTATCATTGAAGTCTTGTTTCAACGCCTAAAATGTTCTTCTCCAGAAAAACGAATTGTGAACGCTCCTAAGCAATCACGATTATGAACGGAAAATTTATTCATGTTTTTCATTTCTCCCAGCCAGGGGCTGTGAGCTTTGCGAAGCCAATGCATCTTAATTTGATCGTTATTTAAATTTCGCGGTTAAAGGTCTAATTAGTTAGCCTGACAGCTTGAACTTCAGACTCTAGAAAGCAGAAAACGCACCGCTGCGCGTGTTCTAGATGCAAGTGATAATTAAAGAGGACTTCCCTCTTACAACGGGCATGCAGTGATGGCCACCGACGTCGTGTGCGAATTGAAGCGATTGTAAATTGAAGTCGCAACTGCTGTTATCGGCTCACGGTTGTTAGGCACTTTTTAAACTGCTGACTGTTCTCTTCGAGGCCTATCGAGAAGGTAAGTGTTTTCAGAATGTTCTGGTTTAAATGCACTGTGCCTTCAGAGGAGAGAAAAAAAAGGTTAAGATGTTTGTAGAGTGCTAAGCTGAGCTGCGCGCATTGACCACTGTAAAAAAAAAACATTTGAACATTTTCCTTGAAGCACTGAGTACGAAAAAACACAATGCTCTTGTCGGCGTTAGAATTGTTACTCAAAGAAGCGACTTAAGGACGACCAAGGTCATAAATAGCTCTGTTTTTTCTTGTTATCTCCTAAGCAACCATTGTTTTGCTGCAGCTTGTAGGCATACCAGCCACTTCCCAGTTCCATCTGGTGTATACACAACATTAAGCGCGCACAGTAGGACTGAAACAGTATGCTGTCCCGTGTTGAATGGCACGCAATGTCTCCCAAGCTGTTGATATCCACAGTCCTGGTAGCAATCATTCTTCAAAACGGGTGAGTTGTCACTTGTTAAAGATAAAAAACATAATGTTGCATTTAAGTGAAATTAGTTTAATTTTTTCTCAATATTAGAGACTTTAAGGACTATTCTAACATAGCCTTAATGCAGATTAAAGTAATTTCGGTGGCCTTTCAAACGTTTTTATATTCGTTATTCACACTAAAACAATATAGAACTTTCTATTAGAATCTTTAAGCCAGACAGGCGTATAGCATTACGCAAGCACAGTATTTGAAAATTTTAAAATTTTATCTGCAGAACTTTACACGGTACTAGATGCCTAATTAACGTCAACGGTTCCTTTTTGAGATTTTCCGATTGAATGAAAAATTTGCAGCTTCAAAACCTTTGTAAAATTAACGATAAAAATTTAAATTTAAAATTTGGTTTTGGCTTGTAGTTTCTGAAGAACTTGGTGAGATAATCGACGGTAATGGATATAAACTGTATGAGTTATCTATTTTTCGATTAAATTTTATCAGGAAATTCTTTTTTTTTTCTTTTTGGAAAGCTCCTGAAGGATTTTAGTATTTGCTATTAAGTGCTAATGCAATAAATGAAACATTTTCACTTGGGTGAAATTAATAATGCATTAGTCTTCACCGAGCATAACAAGAAGGCATTTATTTTTACATAACAACTGAGGGACATTTCTAGCAGAGTCACAGATCCCCATTTATCATCTGACTCCTGTTTTAAAAAATAATGCCAAATTACATTACTGCGTCTCAATATTTTATGGCGGCGCCAGTTTTTCATATATAAAGCAAGAAATTGGTGAACGCCTCTTGCAGTCTGGCTCAAAAAATAGTTAAGACTGCAATTGAATTTGGTGAGCAGATGTATTGAAGGAAGTGTTTTTTAAATTTGTTTTTTTAACAGCTAGCCAATCACATTTTAAACTTGAAAAAAAATAAACATTAGGTATTTTTGTTTTGTTTTTTCAAAAGCAACTTCAAGATAAAATAATTTGGAAATCTAGATGTTAATATGAAAGGGGCTTAAAGAAAATCAGTAGAAAACCACTTACGGTGTACTAAGTGCTGAATTGCACAAATGTTGTATTAAAAAGAAGCTTGAATCTATGATTTAAGTTTAATTTTATGACTGTTTTCACACATCTTTAGCTTTGGAATCAACGGGCAAAGAAACGTTTGAGAGAATAGTATTCGATAAACGACATCAAACAAACATCTATTATATGAAGCTCGCATGAATGCAACCATATGATTTTTTTTGTTATATAAAGAAAGCCTTCACTCTGTGATTATAAAACACCAGAATACAAACTGCTATCATTTTGCTTGTTATTTTAAACGTTGTATTAACTCACCTCAAGTACATTTATGATCTCTCTCAAAATGACACTTGATTTATCTCTTTTTATAATTTTCTTCTCCCGTAAGAGAACTGTGTTTGTATATCATGTTAAATTTTCCATCAACGCGCAAAAATATGTTCTTAAAAGTAAGGTCTTGTTCACTAATGGGAATAGGGTTAGAGCAACGACAATATCAGAGATTTTTTCCCTAAGTTGCTAGGTCAGGTTGTTCACACTTCAAGTATACCGACATAACGTCCTCCTTATGTCGTGTCGTTTTGTTTATGTCGCTGATGTGAGCTAGGCTTACTAATAGACAATCTAATCTTTTCTTTGTCTAAAGCTCAGCAGAAAGAACCTCAAACAAGACAATACTGAAACTGTTGTTCTCTGATTATGACAAGGATGTCAGACCAAACCAAGGAGGTGTGTAACTCAAAATCAGTAAACGGCCTATTATTCCAAAGCCCTGACGTCCAAAAATCAATATTGTATCATGGTGTAAAAGTAATGAAAGCGAAGTTTGCCGAATTTTGCGCACTGTTCTGTCGAAATATCGCCGATATTCACGTCAAAGTTTCACCTTGGATGATCACGACACCTTGGCTGCTAAAATGTCGGCGAAACATCGGCGTTTCAAGCGAAATATCGATAAGTCACCCGAAATTCCATTTAAAAGCAATTCACTTTTTCTTTGAAGACCGTCTTTGAATGTAGTTTAATTTCTTTAGGAATAGTACCTGGTAGCTGTTGGCTGGCTTTCGTTTCAAGGCGAAACTTGCTTATTCCTCTCGATTTAAAAAATCCCTAAACCTTTTTGTTTCCACAATAATCTCCCAATATCCTTCGTTCCCAAAGGGGAATGCAATTTTAATTGCATGAAATCTTTAAGGGGTAATTAGAGAATAGTTGTAAAAAAATATGAAAAAAAAAACAGAAACGTTGCTTAACTTTGGATCGAGCGGTCTGGGTTCGAGCCCTGGCCGTGTTCATGGCCAAGGAACTTTTCACACAAAGTACCTCCCTCCAGCCAGGTGTAAAAATGAGTACCGGCAAATTTAATGCTGGGGGTAACCCTGCGATGGACTAGCATCCCATTCAGGGGGGAGCAGAAATAGTCCTAGTTGCTTTATGCTAAAGAAACCCTGTGAGAAACCTGGCCAAGTTCTAGCCTGATGGGCCAATTGGCTGGTATACAAACTTTACCTTTTCTTTCAGTTGGACCATTATCGGTGGAAGTGGACTTGTATGTGGAATCATTTGCGAATATTGCCGAAGCCAACATGGTGAGAATTCTAATTCTGCTTTTAAACACATGTCGTCAGCTTTCGCTGCGCGCTTAGGGTCTTTTAAGTCTTGCCTTTCTCGCCACTGGCTTGATTATTATTTGAATGCTATACAAAAGGTAAGGTCATATCATTTACAAGACGCACTGCACCACTGGGGCGCAAAAATCTGGCCGTATTAACGGGGTAGCTGTTTTATAGGGGTTATTTAAGAACGGAAATAACAGACTAAGCTTTTGTTCGGGACAGAATAAAGTGGCCGTAATAACGACATGACCGTATTAACAGGGTAAAACGGGATTCCGCTGTAGTGGGCGGGGACTGTACAAATGAAGATTCCAATCTCTCGATAGTGTTTTAAGTAGCTATCAGCGGGAGTTGGACTCCTGCTAAAAGTAATAAAAGGTCTTTATATTTAAACTGTTTCACTTGTCAAAAATGGCATGTCTTTGTTATTTATGAATTGATTACAAAATAATTTTAAAAGCTAAACACTAACAGAACAATAACAGCGAGGTACTGTCGTGTCAACTATCCCAAGTATATGATGTGGCGAATTTATTTCATTATTGTTAATTTTTCATTATTTACCATTTACCCAAAAATCCCGGAAAGTTTGCTCAGAATGTAAATGGTAAGACACGTTTAGCTCCACCGACCGAGAAGTTTCCGAAATAAGTGGAACGTCTTGGAAGATAGTCCAAAATTTCCAACCGAAATTTCCGAGTGGAAAATATGCCTTCACCGCCATCTTGAAATTGTAATGAGGTCAAACTTGTCCTGGGTAAATTGGGGGCATTTGTGTAACTGGTAAATTGACAATCTGAACGGAACTCAGCACCAAGCATTTTTGCTTACTATTTGCACGAAGTAGGCATGAACCGGTTTCTCTATGTAAATAATTAAAAAACCTTTTTTCCTCCATGATAGGAGTATGCTATATTTGGTTATTTTCGTCACTATTGGACTGACAAACGATTAGCGAATAAATCAAAAGAGAGCATACAGCTGAAGGGCTCCACTGTTGAGCATGCGTGGACTCCAGACACTTACATCAGCAACGCCAGAGAATCAAATCTTCGACTTAAGGACTCTGAAGCGGAAAGCGCCTTTTTCGTAGACCCGGATGGGTCAGTTTTCTATTCAAAGGGGTGAGTTAGGTTAGAGGTTAGAGACAGATAGGTGGCAACGACCACCCTTGGACAATGATGCAAAACAAGAACGTTCTACCGTGTAATGCATTCATCGCGCTACGTTCGCGCATCTCGTGCGTCACCCGCTTTTCTCGCGTGCTAAACGCTGGTTGGTACGTGTCAGTAACCACCAACCCGTTGTCTTTTTACTCTTCCGTATTTCTTTAAAAAGGTAACAGTCATTTGGTGAATTGTAATTTGGTTATATCAACTAAGTTGAAAATGTAAATTGGCCACCGTAACGAGTTATAAAGCTAAAGCTTATAACTAGCTTTAGAACTCGTTACGGTGGCCAATTCACATTTTCAACTTAGTTTATATAACCAAATTACCTTGTTACCCCCACCGACGCAGCACCACAGTTTCTTTAGAAACCTTCACCCTTTATTCATTTGGTGAATTGTGTTTGTTGTTTTGCAGCGTGAAGATTGTGGCCTCCTGTGAAATGAAGCTGGCGAACTTTCCAATGGACACGCAACGATGTTTGCTTACTCTGGGAAGCTGTAAGTTCTTATCTATGGCGGAATGACAGTCGAAAAATACCAATTTCGATATAATTAAACTCAGCCTAACATAAAAGACATCAACACGAGACTCTGAAGAACAAGCCCCACAAACTCTGTAGTTATTCCCAGGGCATCGTATTGAGATATATTATTTTAGGCAGAATTTTTAATATGTCGAAACTGGTATATTAAAAATTGCATTTATTGATTTGATTCTTACGCTATAGTTTTTATTTATTGCTCTTGTGATTCGAGTCTTTTAAATCCTCGAGAGTGTTGAGGGTGGATCCATCATTTTTAAAGAGAATGAAGATGGCTGAAAGTAAAATATCGAACGCGAAAGACTGTATTTGACCACATTTCCAAACAACGAGAAGAGAGTTGAAAATACAACGCTCTGCGGAGTATTTTTGACGAACTTGGAGGTGTTTAAGTCTTTGATATATCTTCTAAATCGAAACTAAGTCTAAAGGAGAAAGCGGATAAATAAAATTGTCAAAATCTATGCTTATTAATATTAAATATTCAAACACCGTCACATCCAGCAATAATGAGTAGGAAGTGAGAAATTTCCAGCAACGTTTCAAATTTCAAACTTCCCTTCAGCCTGTTTCCTATACTGAGAGATTTCCCCACACTACAGACTGGATTAAAAAATGCGTTGTTCTTGTGCGTTAGAGACCATGGCTTTTCTTTTGAGAGAGTCTAAGTGGAAAGTTCAACAGCAAATTTATTTCATTTCGTTTTAGACGGTCACGACATGGAGGATATCATTTATAAGTGGAAGAATAACGCTATAACAGTTGAGAAAAAAAATATCGCTCAGTTTGACATGACGGAAGTTCAACTGCGTTCAGACTTTATGTCTTATGTGTCAGGTGAGTTTCTTCGTGCCGGCAAGGCTTTACTGTAATGACTTTGAAAGCTGAATGACTTGCAAAAGGTCTGGAATACTGGGTGCTAGTGAAGCTATGTTTCCTACACTGCGCAGACTCGTGTAGAAACGTTGGTGCGCGCGGCGCCGTTGCATAGATTTCACTTAAGTAACAAAAATGCAAAATCAGAAAATATTAGAAATGCAGAAATTATATTGAATAAGAGAACTGTGTGTAGTGCACAAAAAGGCAAAAGCTTTCGCGTTGGCGACTACCACAGTAAAATTATCGAGGATTAGTAATTGTAATAGCACTGAGTGGAGTCCAATTTTGTAATCATACGGGTGGTAACAAAATCGGACAACCGTGCGAGTCCGATTTGTTTATCACGAGTATGATTACAGACCGAATTGGACGACACGAAGTCAATTTCCGAGAAAAGAAGAATACCAAGGTATGAAAAGGGAAAATTTACATTAAAAGTTTTTACACTGTTTCTATGGTGATTGAAACCAAGGTTGTGATTGGTTCATTTAAACTACAACTTAAAATGTGATTGGTTGATTTAAACTACAACTTTGAATGTGATTGACTTATTGAACTGTCCGATAACAAACTGTCCAATAACAACTTGACAAGTGAATGAGTGGAAAATAGGAGTTTTTTAGACCAATCACAATCGAGGAAATTGTAATTTTTATGATTAGATAGGAAAATATATTTACGTCACTTAACGTAACTTAGAAAAGTGTAAACATAATGTAATGTAAGAGAAACTGAGGTAAATAGAAAAGACAGAGTGCAATTTTTGTCGACGAAAGATATATGCGTGAATCTATTTATTTTCCTATTCCAGAGTATTATGAACTGTTTCACGTTGAGATTTCTTGAAATTGCAAAATCTTACAACAGGGATTCGTTTTTCCCCAATTTAAGTACCTTGCCTCGTGTACTCTCCCATTTGAGGACTCTCCCTTTTCTTTCTCTTAATCCCTGTTATTCCTTATTATAATCCCTGACTTTTCAACTTCCCCTTGAACTTTATTTTTAACATTCCCCACCGGGGTTCGATCCCGCAACCTTCCGTTCTAAATTAAATCGTCTTATCCAGTTCACCACGCCTTACCTGCTTGAAATCTTTCATTAATTTTTATACGATCGTGAGTAATTTGTCCCAGGTTTAATCAATGTTTCCAAAGCAATTGCTTGATCAACGGGTAGTCGTTCTTCTGTTAATTAAAAAATACTTCTAAAACGAAACATCTCAGTTTTCTAGCTAGTAGTTATATTTCTATACCGTTATCACAACTGCTGCCTCACTCTGCAGGAAATTACACACAACTCGTGGTGACGTTCAGCTTTAAACGACGTATCGGCTATTACATCAATCAAGTCTATATCCCTGACACTCTTGTGGTCGCAATCAGTTGGATTGTGTTCTGGTTGGACCCGGACGACATGGGTGGTCGAGTGGGACTGGGCATTACTACCCTTCTCACAATAATGTTTCTACTGGGCTCTGTTAATTCTGCTCTTCCACGAGTGAGCTACGCCAAGGCTATCGATTGGTATCTGATCGTGTCCTTTCTGTTTGTGTTTCTTGTGTTGCTGGAATGTATTCTGGTGTACATAATGCGTCCGAGAAATAAGCAATCCAAAGATCAAACTGGAGTCAATTCCGCAGATCTTGAGGGAGGCGTGTCAGAGGTAAGTACAAGAGAAGATATATAGTTTCCCGGTGGGAACTCTCATATAAAAAAGACAGGGGTGCTCGTTGGAAATTCGGAAAGGAATTCCTAACCTAAGAGGTACCAATATTTTGCTTTGTGGGTGTGGCGTCAAATATGTTTCACCCCTAAGGGGTAGCAATTCTTAAACAACTACTTTATTGGGTCAATACCCTTAAAGGAACCGAAAAAGCTCCCGCTGTGGACCTTTTGAGGCTTAACATCCCAAGAGGCACCAAAACCTATTCTTTTTTATCACTCCTAAAACGTACGACGAGCATACACGTTTTTTGTTTCTCAGTATAGGTGTCCCTTGCTCCTGGTCTAGTTTACGAGTCTACTGGCTGATTAGTCCTGATAATTACTTTTGGTTCCATAGCAAAGGGATTTGTATAACTCCACCCATTCCCTCACCCCTCAACCGCCTAACTACACATTGGTTCAGACTCCTGGGTTCCGATAATTATGAAAGAAAGTATAAGTCTTGCCCAAGAGTCCTACGTGAGACAAAGGCTGAAGGTCGATTCCCAGTTCGTGTGATCCAGGGTCCACGTGAACGTTCCAAAACGTAAGACGATGGGGCGATTTTCGCCCATAGTTTCGTGGCTACCACTTTTTGCTTGTATTGCTTTGCCTTACGAGGCTATCTGTTGTTTCACAGAAGTCAACCATGAAGGAGGAAGAATATGAAGTAAAGTTTGCTAAGAAACGAGGACTACTTAACTTGAAGAAGATTTTAAGTATCAGCGAACCAGTCATTGCCAAGGATTCTAATGGGACGATGCCATTTCTGTCGCAGAACAGGAACGACATTGAGATGACTGATGGTGGACAAAAACAGGATTCAATAAAGATCAAGAAGAGAAGACGTCGAGCCTCAATTCCCAGAGTTATTGACTATGTGTCCCGTCTTCTCTTTCCCGTTACTTTTATTTGTTTTAATATCTTTTATTGGTATTATTTTTTGAATGCCGCGTAGATAATAATGTCGTAATAGATGCCCGCGACTAAGAAAAATAAGCTGGACCGTAATTTGTAATCATCTATATCCATTCCGGAAGTAGTGCTGTTATAGATTATTTATTGTTTATTAATTTAAGAGAGGAATAAAAGTGACTGCTGAAGCTGGATCAAGAAATTGTCTCGCAGCGATTTATAATTTCCCCCAAAATGGCAGAAACGAATCCTTTCCTACATTCGGTCTTTTGTTTTGCGCGATTATTTGTATTTGTTTGTTTATTTATTTACCTTAAAGGAGTTATGTAACGGTTTCTCATCTTGAAAAGTCTATCCTAAATTTTTTCAGTTCATCGTTTGTAAACCGTGTTAATCTTCTCCACCCTTACAGCATGTAACCATCCTTGTTCCTTTATGATTTTTTATCATCTCTTTGCAATGTCTAGAATAGGGCTACCAGGGTCATTACCAGGTCCAGTTATGACACAAATGGCAGTTTCCTCCTAAATAGAATCCACTGGGACAATCTTTCTACACGCCGAAAAAAGTCTAAGGCGATGTCCATGTTTAAAACAATTATGCGGCTTTCTCCGGTGAACCTGCAGAACATATTAAGCACCCGAAGTACACCGTATAATCTAAGAGATTGAGAGCTCAAACTAGACTTGTCCAAGCCGCGCAAGAACCACTGCAATCGCGGCTTCGGCTATAGCGGGTCGCCTACGGAAATCACTTGGACGCTTCAAAAGCTAAGGGAATCGAAATCGAGCGACTTCACAGCAACTTTCAATCAGACTCCCACACGGCAGACTTTTCAAACAGTGTGTTTATAATTGAACTTCTTTCTCTACTATCATGCGTCACTGTTTAAATCGGCCGCAAAAGGCCCAAGAGGTCACGCAACCAGCGTAGTTCACGATTACCCGCGTGACAAATTTGCATAACGAAAGGATCTTTCCGAGAAATTAACGGAGCGTTCCAGGAAGTAGATTGATATGTTTTCCGCTCGCCATTGCTCGAAGTAAAAACGCCAATATCGGCTTTTAGAGACCTTTTTAGTTATATTACGACAAAATCGGACTTCAATCGGCTGTTACACTTCGAAACTTTCCCTTCATAATGACATCTAAGGTAAGAGATTTTCAGGTTTATACTTATATGGAAACTTGTGCGAAATATGTCAGTATATGATTAGTAACTGATAAAAATTGTTCTACAGGTGATTTCATAGAATGAAAGGAATTTGCTAGGAATACCTTCAAATACACTTACATTGAAAAACGAAAGAGGAAAATTGAATTCTTGCAATAATGCAGAAATATAGTTCTTTCGAAATACGAGATCCCGAGATCGACGGAATCGTGATGTTTTTTAGTGTTATAAGAAAATTATTTTCAAGTGAATATACCAAGCCACTCTTTGTGTAAAAAAGTAGCTATAAATCTGCGATAAAGTTACTCGTTACGTCCATTTTAAGAACTGTAAAAGTTATAGAATAAAAAGTGATATAGGACACAGTTTTGGCGTTGGAAAAACGCCATGAGTTATATTTTATTTAAAGCCGGTTTTGCCGTGCAACCTGAAGTTCGATCGTCGTGAAATAAAAACACTTCATAAGATTTACGATAACTACCGCGATAGTTTGAAATTTTTCAAAACCCAAGGATCATTTTAAAGGATTATTAGTGTCTGGATCGTCACGCGTCAATTTAGATTGCGTGACGAATCGTTGCCGGTAAGGCCTTGGCACGAGGAAATAGCAGCTCTGGTTAATTTAAACTAATATTTTACGCTAGGGTTTCACTCATGGAAATACTGCTGGTCGATCTCTGACTAAAATTGTTCGATTACAACACCTTACGAGCTTCAGGAAGTTGGAAACTGAAGAATAGAAATTTCAATCAAGTCCTCCATAACGAAACATATGAACGTCACTTCCGCCAAGGATTTTTCTTCTAGATTATTTAATGAAACAGTGTTAGTAACAGGTCAAACAGCTAATATTTTCTAAAATAAACCGACGTCGAATTAGTAAAATTTAAAATATTATTGTTGTTTGCAAACCATGCGTAGTTCATGTGTCATGTTTGTTGTCGCTGTTTGCATTGTATTTCTTGTTAAATAAGACCAACCTCGTTCCCAGGGTCCTCTCTCTTCCCACCTCGAGAAAGTACCCTGGTTGCGGCTGGTCACGTGTCTGCTAGA
>OMLO01004050.1_pt1 | contig 12174 bp, 4 predicted proteins | sample 1674811 | NCBI WGS metagenome assembly OMLO01 (sample SAMN06265003, study PRJEB25207) | coral metagenome | isolation source: Coral host | place: Mexico:La Bocana,Puerto Morelos, Mexico | collected 2008-11-13
TTGCAAGGAAAAAGCAGTTACAAGTACCACGATCCGCTTTATTGCAAAAAAACCCAAAACCAAGGGAGATTGAACAAGGGCGAACGCAAGAGAGTTGCTTCTCGCTTGTTCTCATGACCTCGCTTCGTCCATCTTTGACAACAGGAAAAAAGAAAAAGAAACAGATGTGAAGAGGCCATAAAAACAATTACCTTAGTACCTAGTTTCCTTGGGAGCAAGGAAGGGAAAATAAAAGAGAAAGAAGGGACAGGAGGAAGAGTAGAGAGAAATAGGAGGTCTGTTTTCTCAGTCTTTCTTCCTAATGAAGCCTAATATTAAAGGTATACGCACCACAACTTAAAAACCAAAATAGCTCGCATTTTCTTTCTCGTATGCCAATCCGCATCTAAATTCTCCATGATATTATCTTGACGTACCACAAAATTATCAAAACTAACACCTAAAGAAACGGATGGCAGTCAGTAGGGAGCCTAGATATTTTGATCGTGATTCATCGTCCTACCTGAGCGTTCGCCTTTTCTTCTTTTTCAAGCTGCGCGTAGAAGTCACTATCTCTCGTCACTCTTCCGATCACGATTTCGTCTTCATCATATTCCAGGTCACTGTCCTCTGACTCGTCATCGCTGATACTGCTGTACGGCCTTTGACGCTTGTTAGAGCTCTGACCCAGGCCCATCGACGAGGAAGCCTGTAAAGGCTTGGGACTACCGTGGAGACTGGCAACTGTTCTCAGCCCTACATTCATCTGAGAAGAGAACGAGATAAGAGAAAATGCGATAATTTCAAATTTCGTGAACACCCAAACAATGTTTTGACTCAAAAGCATTGGCCTTTAAATCGAACAAAAGCGTTACTTAATTACTCAGGAATTGCGTGACCTTTAAAAAAGCAGGTGTTGTGTGACCAACAATATAAGAACAACAGTATAAGCTTTCACACACCATTTTGGGGGTCGAGTTTGCTTCAGGATCCTTGCACTGATCGCCATCATCGACTCCTGTCACGGACAGATCGGACAGCTCGGAAAATAATGACGTCCTCGATAATTGATCCATTGATGCCTACGAGTACAAGAAATAAAAAATATGAAATAACCACTGCTGGGAGTCTAAAAACAACTTTATTCCCAGGGGCATCTGGCAGGAGGAGGAGGGGCGGGGGGGGGGGGTTATGACGCGATTTCCGAAACCTTTGCCCTATTTGATTTTTAGATCAAAACTGACATGCGGCATTCCTAGCCCTGTTCCCGCCCTGAACCAATCCCTAAACGACAGGTGCTACACTATAACGACAAGAAGAATTACAAGCTTACGAAACTGTACACTCCTACATTTGAGAAGGGCTTCAAATATTTATAAAATCGCACTTCTCAAAATATGGACAACGAGAACGTTAAATTTCTTCTAATAACTCACGCTGCTGACCAGAGTGCACAAACCAAACCTTTCTTGGAAGAAATTTTTTAAAAAAGTTCCTGATAGTTTAACGTTTTGTTCATTAGCCACGTTTAATGGTCCATTATCAATTCTTATCGGCTTTGTATAAAGTCTTAGCAAATGTTTGAACAACTACGCCATGATGTCGCAATCTACGTTCGACTAATTGTCAGCCTATATGCAGATTTTCAAGTGTCGGATTTCCACTCTCTTAGTTCAAGCAGGCTTAAATCCTATTACGTTGGCAAGCTTTGTAAATAACCTGCGTGCAGACGCCTACAACATCCACTATCTACAACAAAGGAAATAATAGATATCGAGAAGCAGACGAAAAAGCAAAGCGATATATTGCTTGAGTGCATCTAATTTAGTGCATTATTTGTGTGAACCTTTGACCTGGTTTGACGAAAACGGAAGTTTTTTAGTACTCAAAACTCTTCACTTCAAAACGGGAAGTTGTCAAAACTATTTTACATGCTAAGCACTTAGCAGAGTAAATAGAAACTAATATCTATTTTTATAGCTCTTCATCCTCCACAGTCCCACCTGTTCTAGTGTAAGTGGCTACACTTCATCCTAACAAAGCATCATTCAATGCATGGGGCGAAAATAAACCGAGAGCACAAAATGGCAGCGTGCACTCTTAAAAACAGAAACTGCCCACAGACTTGTCTAAAAGACGGTTGTGAATAAATTAACATAAGTCATTTTGGTCTGACACAAGTATAATTTATTATCTTAAAATGGGAGCTACATTATAGAACTAACAATGTTTATTGTCTTTGATCATGGTTTCGTAAATGGAAAGCAGAGAAAGAGAGGATACCAAAAAGATTGATCAAGTGCCACAAAGGACCACTTTAGAGGCAATATGGGGCACAGACATAATGAAACCAGGCCTTACACTGTAAAGCAGTCAGCTCAAGAAATATTAAAACTGATTACCTGCATCTTGATTTCGTCAATTTGATCTTGGAGAAATGCATTGAGATCTTTGGACTCATTGAGTTCCTCTTCACAATGAGCAAGCTAAGAGGAGTAAATCAAAGTTTATACTGCTGATCAGTTGATACTAGGTATGTCAATAAGGAAACTTATCAGCATGGGACATAATCTTGGTGAGATACCAAACTCTCATATATCTAACATTTTAGAGAAATGTATGGCAATCAGTTGTGAAAGTTAATTTTTCAATCTTCAGACATTATGAACAGAAGAAACAATTTTATTTTAACTTGAAGGGTCTCAATCATTGCATTTTCAATATTTCAATATTTATTGTGACCAGGTAAAAAGAATTGTTCTTTAAATAGACTAAATGAAATCTGAAATAGTAGTCAACTAAGATATAAAAACATCAATGATATACTTTACTTTAATCATTTTCTCCAAAAAAAATACATACAGACATAATTTTTATAATAATAAAACACAACAAAACAAAGGAACAAGGATAGCTAAGGATGGAGAAGACAGACACTGACTACAAATGACGAACTTGAAAATTTCAGTCAACACTTTCCGAGATGTGAAACCACGATGTGGCTTGTTTTATTTACGAGACTTATTCATACCTGCCCCTTGCTTGAAGTAAGTTTTTTCTCTAGTGACTGATTCTTTGCTAAGAGTTCCTCTACTTCTTTAGACAGACTCTCCTTGCTGGATGCAAGGTCAGAGATGGTTTTAGTCAAGCTTGATTTTTCCTCCTCTAGCCTGGTGAGCTGAAGACAAGAAGAAATAACTCTTAAGTTATCTGATTATCTAGTTACTGAACATGCAATGAAGACCACTCTGTGCTTCCATAAACTGGAAATTACAATAAAAGAGGAATATCAACAGCCAAAACTTTCAAGGAACATATACAGCTACATTAGAAAATTATTTCGAAAGTGGTGGAGATCAAAGCAAAAAACTCCTATAAGGGGTAGTACGAATATTGTCTGAAGCTACCATTGTCAATGTGCTATGGAGAGAAACTTATATTTCAGTTGATGTACACTGTAAGTACCATGATCAGTTAGTCAAACCTTGCATCTGTGGAAATCTACATTGTATACGTCGTTAAAAAACCTTTGCCACTTAATCATCCAGTCAGAAACAAAACAAAAACACCATTTTCCCATGCTTTGAGTTTTGACTGTGTCCTCTATGATTGGCCAGAATGATAACTTTGTTTTGGTTTTACGACACCAAAGTACTTACTAATATTATTAAAATTTTGTCTGTTCCAATACCCATACTTTCAAATGAGACAGATCAAAGCCAGAAAACAAAGGATATATATTTTTTTCTTATAGCAAATTAATCCCTTTAAAAAAAGAGCATCAATAACAAAAAGGTTCAATTCCAGTTAAGTTTATTTACCTTCTCCCAGAGCTCGTCAATTTCCATTTGCTGTAACCGATCATCATCCAGGCTAATTTTTCTGTTAAGTTGTTTCCTGAGAAGACCAATATCTCCTCTGAGCTGATCATTCTCTGTCTTTGCCTGAAAATAACAACCACAAGAACCTGATCAGCTACACAGCACACCTTTGATAATTCCTTTCTTTATTTTTTTTCTCAAAAAACTAGAAGCTAAGGACTTGTTTTCAATAGCACTGCAAGTATGTTAGAACTGCTGGCTTGTCAAAATAAGCTGGCAACTGCAACTTAAAATTGTGCCAGCTATTCCAAATGCTAGTAGGTTACTCCTGAACATGATATTGGAAAAATAAAATGGAAATAAAAAGTCCATACAAACAGTGCAAAATAATAAAATTAAGGTAAATTCTGGGAATCAATGCAGTGTTAAAACAGCCACATACAGGAAAATGAAACAGCAAAAGAGAAAAAGGTTTTGGTGTTAAAAAAATAACATGGACAATGAAGGAAAGGATTTCCCTCTTGGCTGAATCTGATTTTGATGCCAACATGTGGCTGCAAATCTTCCAGAATGCAGATGATGGTATTATACTGTCTAGATTTAATGTCTAATGAACCCCTAAAAGAAAAGTTGCCTTTGGGGAATTTCCAATCTAGATTATTGCCTATGGGCATGATTCAATAATGTACTGTGCGGCAAGTATAGCAAAATTATTAGGTAAATGTATTGCAGAATGCTTAAAGGATGTTATCCACTGAGCTTCTTTTTTAAGTTCACTGCATGCCTACTTTAATTTAAGAATTAGTGACAGCCCTGGTTTAGTATCTCAACATTTGTAAGCAATCAAGGAAGGTTTAATCATTTGAGAATTTCTTGTCAGTTTAGAACTTTGAGACATCAGTCAAGACAAGATATTTTTATGACTTAAGAATTACCAGTTGGAACACTACTTTTGCCAAGCTTTAGGATGCCCATAAGAGATGAGGGATGCTTCAATTACAGACACGAGTACTGTAAATTCTGATAAAAAACAAGCCTAATTATTTCTTGACAGGCAGCTGCATCCACAAGATTGCACATAAGAATAGCTGGTTATGTGTGAGTCACATTGAGATTTTTAGCTGCTTGGGAAAGTCCTGCTCTTTACTTCAAAACATCACAGACTATCTCTTTTTTTAATTAAACTTGAAATTTTCATCATTTGAGAAATGTCATTTTTATCTGTCAAGCAGTCAAGTATATGACACAAAATAAAATGGTTATAGCTCCTACTCTGTCACTTCTTACAAATAAAAGGTTACTTTGTATGTCAGTGAAAACATGTCATAACCTAACAATTCTATCCATCTAGATATGACAATAAACAATAGTTGTGACTGCCATACTTTAAAATGTTGGTGATTTGAAACTTCTGCCTCATGTAGTGTACACAGCCGAGTCCAAAAAGAAAGACGTATTTTGACAGTTAAAGCAAACAGCACTTTATCTGTTAAACAAACAAATCATCACAAAAAGGAACATTTTCCACTGCAGAAAAAAGCAATAAGTTTTGAAATTTTGAAAGAAATACTGAAAAACACATCTCATAACTACCGTATTTTTTCAGATATTAGGCACACAAGGTTATAAGACACACCATTAACTTTTAGACATAAGTTATCATATCTACAACAAACTTTTTCTTTTAATTAATACTCAGCTATAAGGCAACCTGCATTACAGGAAAATTTTTGATCACATTTACTTCAATAACAACAATATGCTTTTAAATTTGCTAATTAGGGTCCTTTACTTTTGTAAATAAATACAAAAAAATCAATACGATGTTGCAAACAACAGTGAAATGAGAAGCACTTCAAAGTCTTATCCACAGTTTAAGCTCTTTAAAGGAATAACGTTGTGGTTGCCAACTATGACATATCCTCGTTTCTTGTCCTATTGTACGTTGGTGTGGGCATTGTATGTTAAATCACCAGTGGAATTTGGCTAGATGGTATTTTGTGACACAAATATACTTGGTTATGACATACTCCAAGTTCGGAACAGATTTCGATTGCACCTTCATATTATCTTTGAAATATACATGTAAATGCTGAATCTTATAAACAGCATATATGGTAACACTTATTTGGCAAACTAGAAAATCTAACTGGACGATATCTAATTATTATTCACATATTTCACAATAACTTCAATTCAAGCCACCAGCAAATCAAGCCACAATTATTGTGAAAGATCTGAAGACAAGCAGAACTGACAAAAATGAAGCACTAACTAAACATAAATTTATGGAAAATATTAAGTAAAATCTGTTATTTACGCCAGTTAAATCACTGGCCGTGAAAATAAGGCAACTGCTTGACTTAACATTTTGTTTTCTTTGACAAAGGAAAAGCATTTACTGTGTCTTAAAACCTTTGGTAAATTTAGAAATTTGAGGTTAATGTGGTTGGAAAATGTGATACCTTCAATTAAGTAATGTTACCTAAATATAAATTCTTCTGAGCCACCAAGTGATAATAAAACTTGAAGTGACAAGACTTGACAAAGATACGAGTGCAGAAACTTTATTTATTACCAACATGAATATACTTTCAGCAAAAATTCCCTTTTTCTTTCTAATTCAATATGAATGCATGCATGCTTGGATTCTAAATAAGTACTAACTGCATTTTCACAGAATATTTTTTTTTCAAGGACTTGGGAGATTTTTTCATTTGTGTTTCACAGTTGTCAAGAAGCCTAGTAGTTTTAATTCAAAATATCATTCTTATGATGAATGTTCAACTGGCCTTGGTGATTTTGGTGTTGAGAACAAAAATTTGAAATTCTATCTTCGTTTATTTAGTTTAAGATAATAAATCTAGAGGAAACCCACACAATGGCTAAAAAAGTTAAGGTGCAGCTAAAATATAGTTGAACCTGCACTGAAGGACACCTCTCTAGAATAGCCAGATGTTTCATATTGAAAGCACTCCTATCCATACACTCAGCTGTAATTAATATCAGAGAAAGTTTCAACTAGCTCAAATAGCTCAACCAACTCTTTTTCTTGCCACCTGCTTTTTTTTCCATTGACTCTCCTGCAATGAAAGACTTAATATTTTGTCATTTCCAACTTCTGACTACAAGTCTACCAAAAACCTTATAGAGAGTGGTAAGACTAAATATTATTGTAGGCATTCATTGTCTTGAAATGTGTTGTGCGGTTATTCAGTGTGAACAGAATTTGTTGAGCTATTTTTTATTTGCATCTACTGAAAGCCACCACCCTCTCCAGGTCAGAGAGATGTTCAGTAAACAAGAGGCAATTGTAAGTGATGACTGAAGAACTTCACATACTGTGCCAAAACTGAATCCCACAGTGACATTTTATATTGCTCTTGTTTTGCTTAAATCACAAGGTCTGTTCTAGTCTGCAGGATATAATGCTCCAAGCTACACTGGTTCATTAATTGTGGCATTACTTGGCTTAAGTTAACTACGATGAACAAAGAACTTTAATACTCTTTTATTCTTTACTCTGGTGACAGCTGGAAAGGATTTTGAGAAGCTCCTAAATAGTATGACACGTGGGCTCTGGCCACATGCAACGAAGCATGAAACATTTTGTGCACTGATTTTGGAGCAGTTGAGATCTAGGGTAATATTAATTATTTGTTCATAGGAACAAAAACAGTGTCTCTTACTGCCTAGGTGTACAAAACTGTAAAGGAAGATTATTGCCTTGGGAGAATTCAACCTGTAGCCATTCACATAGTGTTACTGAAAGCATCAAGGCTTGAATGAAACTTGAAATAAAGTAATCTGGTTTAATAACAAATCCAGTCCTGCAAGCTTTTAGAACTTCCAATTACCTCTTATCTTTGTTTGCGAATTAAATTTCAACCAGCAATCAGCATTGTTTAGGCTGGTGAAATAGCGAATTGCTTGCTGTTAGCTTATAATCTGCCATGGGATTTTATATTTTTTTAGCTTGCAATAAATTAATAGAAATTTATCCTGCTGTGCATAATGTTACATTGTCAGAACCTTGAGGTAAAACTCCAGCTCTCTTACTTCATCAACAAGCACCCAATACATATTTTTTTTCCAAATACATGTTAATGAATCTGACCCTAATATATATAGTAACCATTTTTTATCAGAAATATGTGCAACCAAATTGGTTGACCGTAACATAAACAGAATGTTGTTCAAACTTTGCAATAAGATAGTTGTCTACATGTGTTTTTCCTAAATAATTACAAGTCAAAAGCACAAAATAAATGTGCTGTGATAAAAATGTTGGGGATTTATATTTGGAAAGAAAACATAAAACATAAACCCACGCAACTTAGGAATGCGATTTTTTGACAGTAAAGGAGTCAGCTTGAAGGCAAGAGCTTGCAAATTTTCTCTATGACATAAGCTGCCCACCAGTGCAGAACTCAGCAAAAACGGAAATGCATGCTTCAGTCTATTCGCTCTTTCAGATATCTTTAAATTGTGTTTAAACTTTGATTTACAACCTATGGCATGTAATCCAGAAACAAAATTTAATCAAATTATATCATTGAATTTAAATCATGCTGCATTCAGAAAGTTCTAGTTTAGATCATTTCACCAAGAATTTCAGTTTCATTGTCATAACTAATGTTGCGTGACTTATTTATTTCATGAATACAATAAATGAAGATACCCCATAGAGAAATTGTTTCTTAGATGGACGCTTGTAATTTCGCAAAACAATTGCAATTTATTGTCATCACGTAGCCAAATCATTGAACTGTTTTCAGCCTTTTACAGTATTTCCTTGCAATTCCAGTTTCAAACAACAAGAAACTTCAATTCTCTAGATCAATCAAACCTAATCCGAAAAGGATTTACAGCGCTTTTTTCAGCGTATTGATCATACAGTTGACCATGCATTGCAACCATTTTGAAGGCCCCTTTGTTGCAGAATAATAAACAAAAAAAACGCCTTTAGGCACATGGCTTATAAAAATCTCACAGCAGTATACAAATCTTTTGTTGGGTGAGAATTTTTTGTGGCCATTCTTTGTTATCAAATCCATACAAGAAAATTACCTCAGTCAAAAAAAATATAATGTGTTTGTCTGAAGTTCCCTCAATATCATAATATTTCTATATTGGCTTTGGTGCCTGTTCTAAAGCCAATATGGAGGTTTTTTTCAATAAAAATATAAGAATATATCAATGCAAGATCAGTAGTACCAAAATAAAGCATGTTACAAAAGATATGTTTTTGGTTTACACTCATGTAGTTAGAGAGCCAATAAATGACCTAGTTCCTTACGATCTATCGACAGTAAAAAAGATTTTCTAGTATGTCCGCTTGCTACAATGTACAGTTACTACGGTCAATTAAAAGGTGACATACACAACTATTGTCCATTCCACGAAATGTACTTGACAAAATGAAATCAGCAAGTTGCTGGTTCCAGGGAATTGACTTCGAGAGCAATATAAACCAAAACGACAGTCATATGTTTAACAACTCTCTTCTCGTCTTCTAGCATTCAACGAACTTTTTTTCACCAGCTTTTCCCGAACGTTCTATCGCTTAAAATGCTGGTACGTAAGCTCATAAGCATTCATATCAGAACTAGAAGCGGCTAAAATCATATTACATCTAAAGATAAGGACAGACTATTGTGGTTTCTAAATACACCTTTCGTCATCTAAATCAATTGTGCGACGGTGAATCAGCATTTAGAAAGCGAATTCACAGTGTTTCAGACAGATGTATGTACTTAAATTTCAGGTTTAAGCGATTCTCACGAAGGTGAAAATAGGATTTGTTGACACGAGTCAATTTGCAATTTCGACCACAATGGAAATTTCCTGCGATTCTTATGCAACAGACCCATAAAAAGCAGGCATTGATAGAACTACAGCTATAACAGTCAAACAATAATGTCTTACTACGATGCAGCAGAGACGGTTCTCCCTCGAACATCGGCTTCAAGCGCGCTACAATCTTCCTGCTTCTCGAATTACCATCGACTTGAGAAGGATCAAATTTCTTAAAATCTAATCCGACTAAAACTCGTCATCGCCATATATTTATACATAAAATTTCCGGTGAAAAACCCGCAGTATTTCCTTGTGTGTTCGTATCCTCGAGATCTGAACAAACTGCTTTCAAGCATTGCTATGGGATTCTAAACTTGGATGCGTTCCCTGAAATGTGTTGAATTCGAAGTGGAAGTTTGGAAGCCACCTCCGCCCAAATTAAAAACTCTTTTTACTGCTTTTAACTGGAAAAACTCACCTTTTGAAGATCTGAATGAAGATGCTCATTCTCTTCCGTTAATCCAGCAAACGTTTCCCTTTTACTTTGTTTGTCGTTCATCGAGTTGGACTGTAATGTTTTTAATTCATTACGAAGTGCTATCAAATCAGCCTGCAGTTCGTGTACGCGTGAATCGTTCGCGTCTTCCAAGCGTTCCACTTTTAATTTTAGCTCATATTTATCCTGCTCCAGTTCCTAAAACGAAAAGAAAATTTGCTGTTAGAACCTTCTGGAGATAAAATTCATTCTTCTGTAAGTAAACTTACCGACAACCTGTTCCATGACAAAGTAAACTCACACTAAAAGACCGACTAAAAGATATATTCAAACGGCTTACTTCGACTACTTGGGAATACTCTTCTTGTAACAATTCATACTTCTGACTTAGCTCTTCGTTCTTTTCTAAGAGAGCTTTTCCTAGCTCTGCTGCTAAGAGAAGATCCTTGTCTTTTTGCGCCAACTGTCGATAAACATCGTCTTCGGCCTCGTCATCGTGGTCGGCCAAAATTTCCCCGCTTTCGTCTATTCCATTACAAAACTCCCTCTCAAATTCATCACAATCCTCTTCAGTTACATCTTTGTCACCATGAAAATTGTCAACTCCTATTTCATACTCGTTCATGTCCAAAGAGTAAGCGACTTCTTTAGGGATCTTCATTTGCGTTCAGCTCCAACCGACCGCCATAACTTTCACGCTTGAATAACACCTCGCACATGACCGAAGAAGAACACACGTAATGTTTTGCGTAGAAGAAAGCCAAATTTGCATGAATCTTTCCATATTGTTTACCGCTGCTAAGCGATACGGGGTGTAAGTTGGCACACTTCTCTATAGCCTAAATGCAAATTTGAGTGAATTTATATCCAAGGCTTCGAGCTCGTTCGCCCAATCGCGCGTTTTTTCCTCACCGCTAGCCAATCAGAAGTGACAACGCGGTTGGCGGAAATATAGACACAGCCGGCAGTTTCTTGCCTCCGGTCACAATCATTTACGTCATCCGATTTTCAAGTTCGCCGCATCAATAACGCAATATTTATACCTTGAATAAAAGATTTTTTTCATTCGTCACTAAAAGACCAACGAAACAAACAGAGACATGCAAATCTTATCACACTTGGTGTCTCGTGCCTCGCTCATAAAAACGCAAAGAAACTAATTAATTTTCAAGAGAGCTAACAAGAGTCTAACAAAGAGCTGTATTTTATCAATTTGGAATAACGAATGATCAAGGTCTTTTAAAAAGAAAAATTTACATTTTTGTCGTTTGACATCATAAAAAAATGTAATCCAAAAAAACTGTTTGCTTTTCGTGCCGGGTATTTGGGAAAATTACATCGTGACGTCAGCAGATTGGCGGGAATAAATTAAATTCACTTATCTCATGCAGTTAAAAAAAGGTCAAGACTCAACCAGAAAAGAACATTCGATTCATATGACAATTTTAGATTCTTAAAATTTCAGGACGCGGCGACATAGATTGTGATAAAGCTACGACTCAGCTGAGCTTACTAATTGTAAAACGAAAAAAATCGTCTTAATTACTCTACAGTTGCAACAACGATGGAACCGTCGAAACGTTTAACTTTTCGCTTAGTGGGTCAACTTTGTTCACTAGATGTTTGTCCGTTTCAACATCCTGTTCTAGAATTGGAGAATTTCAAGTAGTAGTCTTCCTGTTACAAATAAAATCTCATATTTCATAGCTGTTATTCTCGACGAAGGATTTGTCTCTCAGGACGATTTTTCGCTGATGAGTAATGTAAATAATAATAATACTAGAGTAAATAACGGTGAAATTGATAGTAATGACCTCTTCCTTCTCGCCCCGAGCATTGAACTTTTTCAGTCGTGTTCTTCCTTCACGCGAAAATCCGTGTTTTATCGCGTTTGAGCGTCTTCCGACAAAAATAACTTGCTGTGTAAACTTGTGGAGATTTCATTTGCTGATAATAGAACAAAATCTGTTTAGTCTTAAGCCATTGTATTACACCCCGATCTTATATTTTTAGCGGACATTTTAGGACTTTGGTGGCAAGGATGTGCGATGGAATTTTGAAGCGTTTTCTTTCATGATA
>OMLO01004051.1_pt1 | contig 12173 bp, 8 predicted proteins | sample 1674811 | NCBI WGS metagenome assembly OMLO01 (sample SAMN06265003, study PRJEB25207) | coral metagenome | isolation source: Coral host | place: Mexico:La Bocana,Puerto Morelos, Mexico | collected 2008-11-13
CCAGTTGTTGCAGTAACAACACATCTTTCATCAAGTTTAGAACTTATGGCAGTTATAAGGTAACTCTTTCCTGTACCGGCAACACCATTTATGATTAACAAGAGTGGATCAGGGAATGATGATGTACAATATCATATGCAAGTTTTTGTTGTTCACTAAAACTTGACATATCAATTTCAAGTACTCTTTAGAGATACTCGTACATTGGTCTTTGGTACTGTGCTTATCATTTGTATTTCATTTTTGTTTTCAAATGATAATTACAACATGCCTGTGGATAGCTGAGCTAATCTAGGCGGGTCATGTTTACACGAATTATTAATATACAACTAGGTACAACTAAATACAACTGAAGGTAACAAGAAAACTAAAAAGACTAAAATTGACAACAATGACTAGAGACAACTGATAAACTAACGGTATTACAAATAATAATTAACAACAGTTACAACAAGAGAAATTATTGAATATTAATTAATTATTACTAAGAGGAAAATAAATTCAGCTTTACTTTTTGAACGATTTCTGAAAGAAGTCTTCTCAAGCTAGAATTTCAAAAAGTATTTGTTTTATTTTCCTCTTAAAGACATTTCTTGGAAGCTTTCTTAAAGATATAGGCATTTCATTCCAAATTTTTGTTCCGATTCTAGAAAATGAGTTCACTTGAATTGAGAGTCTAGAACTTTGTGTGTAAAAGTTACTTGAGACAGGATCGAGTATTGTAAGAATGAATATCAGAAATGTATTGAAAGAGATCTTGAATGTTTCCAGGAGCATTTCTGTGTCTTATTTCAAACAGAAGGTTAGCTAAAAGCTCATAATACAAAAATTGCTGTCCAATCAGAAGAGGCACACTAAATTTTGAACTGTAAACAAAATGTTTGCTGTGCCATGCACACAGTCGAACATATTTCTCACATAAACACTGCTTCTGTAAACCTGGCTTGATGTTTTTTGAAAGAAGCACAATTACCTTTTACAAGAGAACAAGCATTGATCACTGGGATGTGTTTTAAGCTTTTAAATGTTGTTCTCAAAGTTTGGTTCTCACGTTTTGTACTGTTTCAGCCACTTGTAGTGCTTCTTTCTAAACGTTGTTTTTCGTGATGTTCTATGACAGGCATTGTACCAGCTTGTTGTGAATATTGTGGGTACCAGGGCTCAAGGCATAACACTTATCAACTAGCCACACATTTCACACTTTCACTAGTCTAAATTTAACTTCTGCGAGGACTTTATTGAGAGATCAGCTTTTCATACTGTCATACTGCTATTATGTTACTATGTCTGGATGTTTGAAATGAAAACATAACGACATCGCGTCCTTCTTAGTTGTTATGTCGCTAGGGTGGACTAGGCTTACAATTTACCAATCTACAATCTACACCTGCAACGATATACATGTAAAACACATTAAAGTTTGGTGTCCCATACATTTAACTTAAATTTAGAGGAACTACAACTTGGCGGGCTTGAAATCTAAACACAAACGTTTTAATTTCTTTCTGTCGCCAGCAGTAAATCAGTGGATTAAGAAGCGAGTTGAGTATGCCAAAAGTGGAAATCCACGGTGCATAGGCATAAAAGAATTTTTGCGTCGTGGGTTTTAAATCCGGCGGAAGCGAAACTATCCATAAAATATGAAACGCCGCTGGTAGAAGGCAAATCACAACAGCGCCCACTACATACACAGTCGTCTTAAGCGCTTTGCTCTCTTTAGCGAATCTTTCCACCTCTTCTGGCAGTAGCTGTTGGGTTTTCATTTTCTTACGCTGGCGAAGCGTTTCACGATACAAAATAACATAAGAACATGTAATGAAAAGAACACACGAAATCAGAATAATAGTTAACGGAAAGTTCAAGTAAAGTGAAAGATTTTCTGTATAGAAATATGCCAACATGACAGTTATTCCCCAAGTGATAGCTAAGATCCAAGACAGCATTACTGCGTACTTTATCTTCTGCGTTGTAACCACATAAGGGTAACGCATGGTGAACTTGATTGCTATAAGCCTCTCTCCCGTAACCAGCATCAGATGAAGCGAGGAACACATGAAGGAGGTGCGTAGAAAAAAATCGTGGAAACGGGCTACATCCGTGGTTGCTGGCTTGTCTTTCGAAGTAACTTGAATGTTGCCCACAGAATAAACGATGGCTGGACTAGAAGACCTGTTAACACTGCATCAGTCGCTGCTAAACAGGCCAGCAAGATGTTGGTGTTAGTCTGGAGTCTTCGTCTTCTCTTCACGGCCATTATCACCAGCACATTGAGCAGAACTATTAAGGGACAAGAGATTCCGTTGATGATAACAGTACTAATCAAACTAACCAGCACTGGAACATTTTGTTTGACGCTTTCCGTGGCCATTCTATAACAATTGCAAAATTTGGTCTGGAAAGGTATGTGCTAGTTGATGTTGAGTCGAAAGCGTAATGGAACTGAATCGTTCAGGATGTTATTTTCTTGTCTTAGTTGCACTGATGTACCGCCGGGTAGTGTTTCCACTCCAAATTTTCCCATGCATTAAAGTATAAAGAAGGTTAACTTAATTTCTTTATTGCCTTCGCTTGCGTCAATAACGAATTTTTTTTTAAAGATTTTGATGTGCCGATAAATTTAGGTGAAGTGTATTTCACGTACAAATCATATCTCCTGGGGAGGAAATTAACCGACCTGAATTAACGCCGACAAAACAGCGGAAAACTCAAAAAGTGAAAATCTTATTTGTAACTGGCCAACTGTTCATTGCTAAATTCTCCCATGTTTTAATTGTTTCTATTTAACACTTGGCTAAGTAAATATGCAGACCGCAGAACAGGTGTATAACCGCTCCGTTATTTTCTGTTAAGGGAATATCAACCATGTTCCCCTTGGAGAGAGAATTTTTATTCTTGATATGAAGCTTTCTTTCTGACTGGCCTACGACAAAACGTTTGAAAAACAATGTTTAACTAACTGCTTAAAATAATTTTGAATGGGAAGGACAACGCAGATTGAACAGTTGAACATTCAAACTAAGACAGACGAAAATGGCATTATTTTGATTCTTGAGCTTCGTTGTCTAATGTAAAAATTTTATTTCAAATAAGTGAAATGCGCTTTTAAGCCAGCTGAGTAAAATATTTAAAAACACGTATTTTGCTCTAGAATAATGAAAAATTTTACTTTCTTCCAACGGTTGTAAGAAGGAGGAACTCTTGGCGGAAATCGAAAAGCTTCGAAGTGATCAGGTCTGCAGGTGCAAACAACGGTTTCCCGAGGTATTCCAGCCAGTATTTTTAGTTCATCACGAGCTTCATCTTCTCCTGAGCTGGAGAAGAAAAACTCGCAACACTTCTTGATAAACAGATTCACAAGCGAGCTTAACATATCATATGGTAACAAAAGACAAGAAAAGAGAACATACAATAAACTCTTTATTTTACTCGTGCAATTGCTATCAGCAGGAGAGTTTGGCCAATGGAAGTAAGCTTGGCATAGCAGCACTCAACGGCTCGGTGGTTTGATCTTTTTCTCCTCTCGACGTGTTACGTGGTGCAAAATATTACAACCTAACCGAACACAAAGGAGTAGTCTGTATGAGAAAAAAAATGCTGTTTACTATTTTCAGAAACTCGTATTCAAGTTTATAAAGTACGCAAATTAGCTACGCGATGAGGTCATACTCTAAACCATTTTGATCAAATATGATGAAGAAAGATATCTCAGTCAGTTTGTACCAGAAATGTTTGATTCTTTGCGGTAAGATTCTACTAAATATGCTCCACAACGCAAGCCAAGCAGTATTGTTACCATGGCAACATACTTGGTTCCAGTCTTAAGGTTTGTTTAGGTTTGTTTGTTTGTTTGTTTGTAGTGGTAATTACGGTTGTGGGTCTGCATTGACATATTTTCCTTTGCAACTGCAGATCCAAATTGTCAAATGAAATGACAAAACCGGGATGAGAGGACTTCTCAAATTCGAAGGCTTGTTTTCTTAGTGTAGAAATTTGTTGGCTGCAGTTGCATGCTAAACCAGAATTAGAGGACAGATGAGTGGCATGTAGACTGTTTAGGCTCTTCATTTCCTCATTAAGTAGGTGCAGTGTTTTCCATCGTGTTCCTCTCCCTTGTGTTTAACAGATAGCTGTCATAGTTTTCACCCAATGTATCAAGAGTTCTCAAAGTTTGCTGGTTGGAGCTTGTTGAATCTGCTAAAGCTAGCCTGTCATGCGAAGGAAATTTTACAAAACAATAACTTTTTTTAGGAATTTCACAACGCATTTTACTCTGCATTAAAAGAAAGTGTGTTACATCTATGAAAACATGCAAAAAATTATCTCCTGTGAGCTTTTTAGAAAAAAAAAAAAGAACATGAACCTTCAGATTTGTCAATTAAAATTTAGAAGCATCAGGGATCACCTAATTTCGCAGGGCTGGACAATACTATATATGTAAGTGTAAATTACTAGTGTTCATGCCAATAATTAATTGAAAAGAAAAGGCAAAGTACATGTAAACTTATGTAACACTAAACAACAATTCCGTTTAGCGTCGTGACTAGAATAACTAAAACATGTAAAATTATACCTCCACTGCCATACTCTTGAGAGGAACACCCATAACTGCAGCAGTGGCGTTCATTTCACGATTTCTCTGTTTTAACAAAGCAGATCCTGCAAGAGCAAGGCTTTCAAACCACGTAGAACATCTCAAGCTCTTGTTTGCAACAGAAGTGAGAAGGAACGAGTACTATCCATCTCGGACGTCCGTGGACAAGGGCTTTTTTCGGCCCGCTTCACGGACCGTTGGTTTTAGTCTGCGGATCAAAAATTCTGGTCACGTGATAATATTTTTGTGGCTCTGTTGTTTGCACGGTGGTCACGCGCCAGCGACCGCTAAAGAGATGTTGAAAACAAAGACAGGTCGAAGTTATGTCCCAGCAAAAGCCTTGTCTGAGGACATTAGAAGGTGGAGACCATCTGTTTTTTTGTAAGCAGACAGTCTGCAAAGAACGTATTGAAAAAAATTGTTGACAGCGGAGAAATTGGTCCTCGAGACAAGAAGGGGACTCGAAATCCCCCACATCTGACTTGAACTGAATTGGAAATTATCGAATTTCTCAAACGAGATTAACCATCGAAGCCCTTATCGAAGATTTACAATGTTGTAGATATTTATTGTGCGGTTCCCGCTGGAACTTCAAAGGCTGCAATAAGCCGCGGCATTAGAAAGAGGAGTAGCATGGACTCTAACTGATAATCTATACAAGTCCTATGAGTTGAAGTTGTCCACTGGCCGCAAACATCTGCAAGCGTCGATAAGATCTGCATCGCAACTCGAGTTAACAAATGTGTCTTCGTCATCTCTGTATTGAATGCGCACATCTCTTGGAGTTTTTCCTTCCAAAAATTCCCCGACGGTTTTTAACACTTGACAGGCGAATTCCTGATAAGTAATTAGCTCTTTTTTGCATCTTTCGAAGTTGTCTCCGTAAAAGATCTTAAATTGTACAGAGGACATCTTTCCTTCCTCTGGACTTTACTACCCTTTGCGTTCAACCGTGAAGCGTGACGAATTTTGCACGTATGTTTACTTACTTCTTCCGAAGCGATTTACTTTTTTACATGCAACATTCATGTTACAAACCTGAAAACCTTGTGAGAATGTGAACAAAACGTGGTGGAATGCCGCCAAAAACCTTGTCAATTTCGCGCTCTAAACGTTAAGGTTTCATTGGCTAAAAGTGAGACAAGTCTAGACAAAAGTGTAACGTTCAAAAAGTAAACATACGTGCAAAATTCGTCACGCTTCACGGTTGAACGTAAAGGGTAGTAACAAAAGCGGAAAAAAGATGAGACAGGCAGTCCACTTTTAGCGACCGCGGGAACAACTAAAATGGCTTCACATGAACATTGATTTGCAAACCGCAGCGCGGCGAAAATTTTATCACGAGACCAGAATTTTTGAACCGCAGACTAAAACCAACGGTCCGTGAAGCGAGCCGAAAAAAGCCCTTGTCCACGGACGTCTGAGATGGATACTTGAAAAAAATTGGAACTCTCTCGCGCCACTCTTTGACAGCATGCTCCATATCAAACTTTTCCAGATCCTCTTTTCCCGTTTCTCTATGAAGCGAAGGGTTTGTTTTGGAAAATGGGCCAGTTACTCCTTGTACACCACTTTCATCACCTTCTGGACAATGTGATTTCTCACTGGCGGGCAGTCCATCACTGCTGTTGCAATTCTGGAACTCCTTGAGCTAGTGCTCTACCAATGTTCTGATAAGTTCCGTGAAGCATTTTGTTCAGGCTTTTGCTGGGATACTACACGGAAAGCATTACTTACTGACTTTCCTTGAGGTTTACCGACAACCGCGATGGGGTTGTTGTCAAAGGAGGCAGAAAATCTTGTGTTGTTTGAACGTGTGGAAATACTAGATAACTTGGACCAGCTTTTTGTATCGGTGAAAGGACATGACAAGTGGATTGACCCCAGTAAGCAGTGGCTGACTGCTAAAAGAAGAAGCGCAAGTGGTAGGGATGTTGTTGCTAATGAAAGTGTTCTCGATGTCTTAACTCGATTTGTTGATAGCGATCTCTGTACGTCGCTTGTTTCATCGTCATTCCCATCAGAAGGACGAGGCAAGCGTTTAGCCCTTGGCGTGGCTTGAAAGGCGTCTTGAATTTCTTTTTTGATTTCTTCCACTTTCTCTGTAGCTCGCTGAAACTCGGAACACTAGCTAGATTGTCTCTGTCACATCCTGATTTTCGCGCGAAAGCCTACGTCATTCGCACTTTGCTGCTATGTGAGGTCTGTTCAACAGACCGCAAGCAAACCGCAAACGCAATAGAAAGCGCTTTCACGCTTCACGCTCGACTTGTACGCAAGTGTAGCTGAATTCGTTGACAGTGAGATTTCCTAAACATCCAGAGATTGATATCTAGCGCTGGCCTAGCCACAATAATCATGAGATTGGATGTCAATGTTGAACGATTTTAATGATTTGCCTAAAATAACAACATACCATTTTCAAATCCCGAAATGTGGGCTGTTCCGTTAAAAACCGCAGAGCTAGAAGCACCATGCGGTCCCTGTATAGAGGTCACAAATACATGATAAGAACGACACAGATCAGGCAAAAAGATTTCTTATTTAGCCCAAACACCAAAAACACAACTTATCAGCGAACAAGATAGTTTGTTGGTGGATTTGCCTGAAAATGAGTGCAAAAATGCATTTAAATATCCGTTTAGTTCCAATGCGCGTCACAACTTCTCGTATCAAATACAACACAAAACCCTAAACTGTCATTACGACTATTATGAAATATTTCAGTTCGAGCAAGTTGCAAGTTGCTCTGCTTGCAGTTCCTTGCCGAATTCCTCTGTAATGAATTAGCTCATGTTGTTTATTGGGATATGAGACCAATGTTTTAAAACTTTTACTTACAACATCTATATGACCTAAATGGCCTTCGAGGCAAGCCCCCAATTCTTGTAAAAGATCGAACACGTCACCATCACGGAATGTTAGCTAAAATAGAGGTAATTTCAAAGTTTAGTCAGCCTTCAAAGCTTTGCCGGAAAATATAGTTCGATTTCTAACACTAAAACTACGAAGCTGGTAAGCATTCAAAATGAAACCCCGGGTTACCGTTTGCTCTCCCTGCCCTAACATTTTCAACGTAACCCGTCAACACCAAACTCTTCTACGCGAGATCGATCGAGATTAGCAGACCTTAGTTATTTAATCTATTTCGTTAACAATAGCTCTTCAGGTTTTAAATTTCGTCTGATTGCCATTGCCTTAAGGGTCCTTGAGCAATTCCTTGGCTAATTGTTGAGCCCAATCATAATCATTATCATTTCGCCATTTGTACTCAATGCCGCTTTCTGCACATAGTGCAAAGTTTTTGTTTTGTATTAATGATATTTTTTGCTAAAACGTGTCTTCATTGTCTTTTAGGCAAGGCACATCATCTAAAGCTTTGGTCATTTTTCTAGCTGCTCTGTTTTTATTTTTTCTGTTGTCCTTGCAAACTGAATAATCAAGGTCTATTGCATTGCTACTGCATCTGTTTCAGCAGTTGGTTGATCGTAGATCTCAAGAATTTCTCCTGTTTGAGGATCATACTTCAACTGAGATTCTAATTCGTTAAACGGTCCAGTGTATTTGTGACCAGGTAAAACCCAACCTTTCATTTTGAAGGCGTTGGTAGTTTACCCCTCATTTACGAATGCTTCTTGTAAAGGATCTAATTTTTTGCTTAGATATAATGTTATACTATAAAAGGCTTCATCTAAATATTTATTTCCCATTCCTTTTACATTTTAGAGTTACATGCATTTGACTTATGTTTACTGCAAGTACTGCTTGGGGGGCTGGTTCTAAACGCAAACTTCGTCATTCCTTTCCGTCTCCAGCAAGCAGATCAGTGCCTCTTAGTGCGGAAACAAAACTAACCATAAAAGAAAAAACACACGAAATCTTTGACTCGATTACCAGCCGCTGTTCCGAAAAGGAGCCCGCACTCCTATTTTGAGCGGCGGAAATCTTGTGTACATTAATCTGGCTAATGGCTTCACTGTTTTAGTCCAGAAAAAATGAAATCCCCTTTAGTTAGCCTGTGTTTTTTTGTATGACGAAACACGTCGAGCGGAGGAAAACATCAGAACTCTGAGCAGTTCTCTCGCAAGAACGCGTAAAGATTTTATAAAGAGAGCCGAAAGCTTTTGAGAGCTGTGATATCAAGCTTTCTTCTATTGGTTTAACTCTCTTGCTGATAGCCATGGAACGAATGATATAAAGAGACTATCAAGTTGTATGTTGTCTCTTGTGTCTTCACGTTATCACGTGTGACATATGTTAAACTCGCTTGTGAATCTATTTATCCATTGAGTTGTGTTACGAGTTTATTGTCCTGCTTAGGCCAAGACGGAACTCGTGATGAACTAAAAATACTGACTGGAAGACCACAGGAAACCGTCATTTGTAACTGCAGACCTGATATTTTCGAAGCTTCTGGATTTCTGTTAACGTTTATAAAGCCCGTTGAGAGAAAATAAAACTGGAAATTTTTAGAACTTAGAACTTAATACGTATTTTTTTGAGATTGTTCTAAGCTGACTAAACTCCCTATTCCACCTATTTATTACGACATGGAAGAATGTTTCAAATAATTTTTTTTCATTATCCCTGGAAGTTCAAGAATCAAAATGATGCCATTTCCATCTGTCTTACTTTCATTGTTCAATCTGCGTTGTCCTCTCCATTTCAAAATTATCATAAAAAAAATTATTTTAAGCAGTTACTTAAACATTGGTTTTAAAAGGTTTTTGCCGTATGGCAGCGAGAAAAAATTTTTCATTTAATCACTAAAATTATTTCTCAAAGTGGAAGGGGAACACGGTAGATATTCACTGAACAGAAAATAACGGAGCAGTTATACACCTGTTCTGCGGTCTTCAATTTAAGCAGCAAATTTACTTAGCCAAGTGTTAATAGAAGCAATTAAAACATGGGAGAAATTAGCAATGAACGGTTGGTCAGTTACAAATAGATTTTTCACTTTTTGAGTTTTCCGCAGTTTTGTCGGCGTTAAGTCAAGTCGGTTAATTTCCTACCCAAGAGACCTGATTTGTACATGAAATACATTTCACCTAAATTTATCGGCAGACCAAAAACTTGAAGGATAATGTATCACCTCAAAAATCGTTTACCGTCAAATCGTAATTGACGCAAGCGAAGGTAATAAAGAAATGACGTTATTCTTTATATATATTGATGCATGGGAAAATTTGGAGTGGAAACACAGACCTGGCGGTACATCAATACAACTAAGACAAGAAAATAGCATCCTGGAGCGCTTCAGCTCCATTATTACGCCTTGGACTCGATATCAACTAACTTCTCCAAGTCAAATTTTGCAAGCGTTAGGGAAATGGCCACGGAAAGCGACACTCAAAATGTTCCAGTGCTGGTCACTTTGATTAGTACTGTTATCATTAACGTAATCTCTTGTCCCTTAATAGTTCTGCTCAATGTGCTGGTGATAATGGCCGTGAAGAGAAGACCAAGACTCCAGACTAACACCAACATCTTGCTGGCCTGTTTAGCGGCGACTGATGCGGTGTTAACAGGTCTTCTAGTCCAGCCGTCGTTCATTTTCTGGAAAACGCTCCAGTTACTGGGAAACACGCCGAGCCAGGAATCCAAGGACGCAACCCGTTTCCACAATTCTTCTCTACGCACCGCCTTCATGTGTTCCTCGCTTCATCTGATGCTGGTTACGGGAGAGAGGCTTGTAGCAATTAAGTTCACCATGCGTTACCCTTATGTGGTTACAGCGAAGAACATGAAGTACACAGTGATGGTGTTTTGGATCTTGGCTATCACTTGGGGAATAACTGACATGTTGTCACAAGTGTATTACGACAGTCTTATACTTTACTTGAACTTTGGATTAGCTATTATTCTGATTTCGTGTGTTCTTTTCATTACATGTTCTTATATGATTTTGTATCGTGAAACTCTTCACCAGCGTCAGAAAATCAAAACCCAACAGCTACTGCCAGAAGAGGTGGAAAGATTCGCTAAAGAGAGCAAAGCGCTTAAGACGACTGTGTATGTAGTCGGGGCTGTTGTGTTTTGTCTTCTCCCAGCCGCGTTTTTCCTTTTATGGGTAGTTTCCCTTTCGCCGGATGCAAATCCCACGAAGCTAAAGTTCTTTTACGCCTTTACACCGTGGTTTCGCACCTTTGGAATACTCAACTCGCTTCTCAATCCACTGATTTACTGCTGGCGACAGGAAGAAATTAGAAAGTTTGTGTTTAGATTTAGAGCCCGCCAAGTCGTACTTCCTGTGAACTTAAGTTAAATACATAGGACACCAAACTTTAATGTGATTTATGCCGTTACAGTTGTAGACCTAGTATATGACAAAATATTGTGAGAAATTAAATTCGAGAAACTCAGAGAGACATTGTTTATTTTGCATAAATTGTAAAGGGGTAAATTGTAAGCCTAGTCCACCCTAGCGACATAACAACTAAGAAGGACGCGATGTCGTTATGTTTTCATTGCAAACATCCTGACATAGTAACATAATAGCAGTATGACAGTATGAAAAGCTGACAGACAGACAGTCGGCACTCCAGCAAAAACCGCAAAGAGATAAGAACCTTTTTACGCTTTTGTAACATTGTACAACCCGTCAGTGTCTATTCTCAAAAATATTCTTCTGAGCAAGTGGCATTTAATCGAGAACCATCCTTTGCGTAGTGAAATATACTGAGAATCATCCTTCATCTCCTACCGAAGAGGAAAATCTCTGAAAGGACACACTTGTTAGAGCAAAACGTTAGAAAGTTCTGAAGGTAGCAGTCGCCTTTAGCCTGTCACCTTTTTTCAACCATAAGCGATCATGCTATTGTCATTATGTCGTGATCAGATCTTGAGAGCAATTCGTGCATGTATTTTCGTGGCTGAAGGTTGGGGCGAGATACTTAACCGAACTGCAGTGAGCACTTCTGCCCCCATTTCAGAGTTCAACTAATTTTTTTAACACCCAATTTTTCTGAAATCGGCTCGATTCTAGCACTGGAAAATGTTTTGCGTCGCCTTCTGTGGCAATTTCTAAAAAGAATAATTTGTGATCCGGATGTTATTTTCTTAGTCTTTACTTGTCCTAGCTGCACTGATGAACCGCCACTGAAGTGCGCAAAATGTTTCCACTCCAAATTTTCCCATGCATTAACCTTCTGAATTAACCTTTAAATACGGTTAAATACGGTTTCTTTCTTTTCGCCTTTCCTTTGCATGAATTACTATTGAAAGCCAAGTGCCAGATCTTTGACAGCGTACAAACCACGTGTCTAAACCAAGACAACGGGTAAAATTACAGGTTCTGCCACATTAAAAAGCCGTTAATAAGGAAAGCGAATAATCTTTCTGGTCTTACATTTTGATAACTAAAACAAGTGAATTAGCCATTAACTATATTAAATTGTCTGTATTTGTTGTCTTACTTTGAAATTAAACCAATTAGTTTCGTAATATTTCACTGATCCTTTCCGATCTTCTAATATGTTTCAACAGATCAGTTTATAGATTGGTTAAACTAGGATGCCTATCAGCAGTTAATGCTGACGTGTAATGTTTTGTTTTGGCGATTTCCGATTGAAAAAGTTTA
>OMLO01004052.1_pt1 | contig 12173 bp, 4 predicted proteins | sample 1674811 | NCBI WGS metagenome assembly OMLO01 (sample SAMN06265003, study PRJEB25207) | coral metagenome | isolation source: Coral host | place: Mexico:La Bocana,Puerto Morelos, Mexico | collected 2008-11-13
TAGAGGCGCTATTCTTTGGAACGCTGTCTCGAGTTATTTTACAGACCAGTTTACTGTTTTCTATCGCAAAGTGAAGAAGAACTCATATTTTAAGGAACTTGATTTTAGCGTACATTCGGTCCAGCCGCTGCCCAGGCACTACCAAGATTTTAAATGCTTTTAACTATAGTTAATTAACTAGAGGTAACTAATGTAAATTTATTTTACTCTTCGGTTAAAATCTTACTGTATATTTATAGAGTTTCAATTGTAGTTGTATTTTGTGAGTGATGTTTTTCTTATTTTTATACAGTTTTATATCCATTTGTAATTATTTTTACACGACCCCACAAGCTTTGAGCTTTAAACCATATCGTGTTTAAATAAAGGATATGTATGTGCATATATGGTAGTGACAAAAAATGACGTCACGAATGTAGGACAGCACTGTCGTCCCCGCGCTGTTTGGTCGCGTCAAGTATGGCAGACAAATTTTAATCGTGTAGCCATCGGTCTCCGCGGTCCATAACTTACTCTCAACACCTTAAAACTCGCACCGCACTTCTTTTTTGTTGATATCTCTTATAATGAAGAATTGTCCCAGCTAGAGGGATCATAGTGGGGATTCTATCATTTGATTAGCACACATGTATAATGTTGTTTAGAGTTGATATGATCCACTTAATCAATGGTAAGGACTTAGTGCACATGACATAATCGGCAGTGTGTGTTTCTTTTAATACCTGTGATTGTCCCTAAGTATTAAAAGTTTTGGTCTACAAAGTGCTCTTAGATCTTGGCGGTGCACCACGTGCGAAAAATGCCCATCAATCCTTACAGCTGTCAGTGAATCACGCGTTTCGCAGCGAAGTACGCGTGCGCATTTCAAGAAGTTCAATGGCATCCACAGTTGTGTCACGGCAGAAAACTTTCTTGATTAGGAACACGAAGCTGCGCCTGTAACTGGAACTTTGAAACGCGTAGATGAACGGGTTCACCGAACAGCTCAGCAGCGTGAGGTACTGTGCATAATGTTGCACATAAGGAGTGATCGTATTTGTTATCTGGTTATAATTCAGGATTATCATAATACCGTACGGAATAAAAGCTACAAAAAACACCACGGTCAACAAGATGAGCAGGATCACTAATCTTTTCTTTTCTTTCGTTTCTTGTTGAGTGTCGCCTCTCTCACTTTTGTTATTACAGATCGTGTTGTTGAAGTAAAGACCATAGATGATCTGGGAGTAGCAGAAAGCGATGACAAGGAATGGGATTATGGTCAGAATGACAAACAAGCAATCAATGTAGATAACTATCCCATTGAGGTCTACAATGTTAGAACATTGTAGTTTCGCTCCTGGAACATAATTCATATGTACAAAGATAGGTGTTACCATCGCTATGGCAACCAACCAGATGGCACTAATGACGTAAGCGACATTGCCGGTGGTAAGTCTACCCGACATAGCCAGCGGTTTTAAAAGAGCGTGGTATCTCTCGAAGGCCAGAATTGTCATCGTAAGGGACGTCACTAGCAGCGAGACAATGACGATGCTGTTACTGTAGATAAACTTACAAATAAAACTTAGAAGTGCCGGCGACGAAGGGTATTTGTTAACACTTTTACTGATAATATGGACTGCCGTGAATAGTAACGTGGTTATGTCTGCAGCAGCGACGTTGACCAGGAGGTAGTTGGTAGTTGTTCTCATGCTCCGAATCACCTTTACTACCGTAACAACCAACGAGTTGCCAAAAATACCAACAATAATGATAAGCCAAAGGAAGACCATGTCGACGATCTTGTTTGTCTGGTTTGGCTGGTTTTGTTGGCAGTTCTCTCCACTGCAGTTGGTAATGGAGTTGTTACCAAGCGCAGTAGACATTGCAGCGTTTCTTCCTGTCACCACTCAGTCACGCAAGACCACAATTTGCCACTTAAGTTTTACCTAGGCAAAGAAACAAAAATTTCATACAGTCAATTCAGTGTAAACTATAAGTAGTCGCTCTTTGTCGCTTGGTACCTCGAGGGTGTGACAAAAAAGGGCCAGGAAAAGAGGCCGCGCGAGAACTGGGGCTAGGAGCGCGCGCACATCGAAGGGAGATATTGCGCGGCCGCCATGTCTTTCAAGCCCTTTTTTCTCATGTCACGCTCAATGGAGTAAGCAAAAGATGGACTACTCGTAGACTAATGCTCTAAGATAATCAATACGCAGGAAATGAAACTCTGTTAAAAACAACAGATTACTATGAAATTTTTGTGACTACTTCTTTCAAGTCTGGCAGGCTTTTCCTGTCGTGATTTAAAATGTCAGTATCCGTTAAATTCCGACATTTTACCCTTTGAACCCTCATAGGCGCTTTGTAATTCCCGCTTCCTTGTGTTTGTTTGAGTACAACACATTCTTTTATCTGCAGCTAGATTGAAAACGAACTCCTGATCAGCGTTATGAAGAACCGTCATGGCCGGTCACAGAAATCACGTAGAGAATCAAAATAGCATCAAGTGGCACTTTGCAAAAATGTTAGGGACGTTCAGTTTTAATCGTTTAAAATCCATGGGTAAAGTACTGTCACCATTTTAACGATAGTCAGGCTGTATGTCAATATAACCAAATTGTTAGCCCTCCTAATTTTCATTTTAGCCAATAATCCCCGGTTAAAATAATTGTAAAATAAGTACGCAAATCTTGAAAGCCCCAAGAACATAGAGATATGAAGCTTAATCTGGAAGAAGTTTAAAAGGCTTTTTGAGTTAATTTTAAGCGACCAGAAAACGTAATTAGGCATATAACCACAACGGCGACGCCGAGGACACGTCCATTAAAAAAATGATTTATATTTTACACGCGAATCTCGCGATACTCTTAAGTACTTATTATTGTTGGTAAAAATTCGAAGGATAAATTAAAAAAAAATAGCCGTCTCTTACGATCTCAAGACAACGCAGAACTTGACCATTTCACGTTGTTGCTTGGTGCTGCTCATTCAACCTGTTATTTAAGTCGTTTAACGACATTGCCGTTTTGGTATTCGTAAAATACCTTTAAGATGACAGCTTTCATTTTGATTGCAGTTATAAAAGATCCGATAAATCAAAGAAGCTATATTTTAGAGTTGTTTATATGCACGTACTATAACATGATTTAACATCTAGTGCTTCTGTTAGGGGGTTATGAAACATTGTGGAAGTTAGTTTCATTTCCTGTTTCTCATCTCTTAAGTTCCATACCTAACTAAGGATTGCGGTATTGGTTAAAGAAATTGTATCATAATTACGCCTAGAAAAAAAGGAAACAAACAAAGTGAATGGAAACTTTATCAAGCACAACTCACAGACGCGACCTTTTGAACCCTTTGAAGAAAACTTCTGTTTCCTAAGAGATCCGCAAGGGTGATTGCATCGGTAAAACACGAAACCTTTGATTGAGCACAGTTCGGGTGATACTAACGGTGCAGTAGCTTATTGGAGAGATTTTCAATCGAGTGACATAAAACCAAAACCGAAGTACTCCATCTGGCTAATCAAAAGGGCACACAAAATATCCCGTGAACCAATCAAAGCTCGAAATCAGTAAATGAGGCGGAGCGTAGCAAAACTTGTGCGCCCAGTAACTCAAGATTGCTTTGGGCTTTACTTTTGATTGGATGAAAACGTGGCGCGCGATTTTCAAGCAAAGTTTGTAGCGTACTGAGTAATGCAGAACCAATAATTTTTCGACAGTCGAATGAAGACCTCTCTATTGGCTTCCGTCACCCAATCATAATTATACCTTGAAAAAACAGCAATACACCTGTATATGAACCAAAAAAATGGATCGAAATCGACAAACGAGGCTTCTCAAACTTGTTATAGTTAACTTCTGGTCACTGGCTCCGGCCCTATCCCCCACTCGGGGGCAAGGAACTAAGCCGGTCACTGGAAGATTCGGTAGAGTTATTTTCAGTAGCGAGAAAAGAAAACCGTTGACTGAGCAAAGTCGGTGTGCTATCGAAAAGACGCAGTAACTTATTATGTAATATAATGTTTGCACGCGAGGCATGCGCATGCCTATTGTAGCACAGAACTACTTTGACATTACAAAGAAAGTGATGGGCGAAGTGGCTAAAACGACAGAATGTTCATTTATATAGGAAAGACAATGAAAACTAAGCGAAACGTGAAACCTGGGAATAGTCTCGGATAGATACAATCTTATAAAATAAATCTTATCGACCGTAAAGTGCGAGTCTTTGAATCAAAATCAGTAAAAGATATGAATTTCATTAATTTGACACGTACTCTTATGTCCAAAGGTTCAAGAATAAACTGTCGTAAATCAATAATTTTTTCCTAGCCATTGTCATAAGCCAAACCACGAAAAAACTCACCTCGTAAAATTTTGTTTGAAGCGACCACTTTGCAAGAACGTGTCTCAGATTCACTGGTACGTACATATTTTGAAAATGTTCTCTGTCTTGTTTGCTCAATGCGTACGAAACTTTAATTAACGGAGGAAGTCAAGAAAAGCACTTCAAGGAGTTCATGTCAGTTTCGTAACAAATTAGTATGCACAAGCGCGCTTGCAGTACAATGTATTCTTGGCGGTGTCGATTGATCTACAGTGGACATGTCGGATGTTGCGGTTTTTCCGAATGTAAGCTCTTGGCTAAGAGTCCGTTTGTCAGTTTAAGCCTCTTATGCAGTAATCTCACGGTTAGATGCTCTTAGCAAAATGAAGAAAAAATGTTTTATTATAAATCAAGTTCTTTGGTGGAATGATTGACATCCCTCTGGGCTCCGGCTTTTATCTGACTCCCTCACGAGATTAGAATTGACGAAATGACAGTTCAATTGCAATTTTAATAATGAGAATCGCCTCAGAGCAATAAAGCATTGTAAAAACAGCTGCCTCCCTCGCTTGTACTAAGAGCTCAAAAGGATTTGAGATCTTGTTTCAATAAGCAAGATTTAGAGTAGTTTAAGATTGAACCTTTTCTGTCTAAATTTGTATTATTTTTTTCCAAGGAAACAGATTGCTAGATGGAATTTCTGTGGATCAATTTCGCCTTTCCGCGGTATATCAGTAAAAAAAAAATCCATTGAAACATTTAAGTCAGTGTTACCAACTTTCTTATCACTGAAGTGTCCTATCGTTCTAAAGAACGACCATCTTTCGCAAGAATTTTCCTGTGTCGCCTATTTTCTTCCTTATCATCTGGCAATCTCCCTTCGACATGCATTGAACATGACATCTGATTTGCAGTCGTCGGCTTTGCTTTTCATGGCAAAAAATCTTCGCATAACATAATCAGAAGAAACTTACAGAGTTTCACCAAGTAAACGTTAAAAAACCCTGCTAAGGACTGTGATAAAAATTTTATACCGGCCTTTTTGGCTTCTATGCCACAAAAAAACAGAAGTTTTAAAGTTGAACAACGAAATGAGAATATCCTATTTAAGAAATGCTCATTGCGATATCCATTCCAAAATGCGTCTTTCAAATCAGTTAAAAGCAATTTACCACATACTGCCTTCATTTTTCTAGATTTTTTTTTCCACTAGTCGTTCCCGATTGAAATTAGAACCCAACCTCCTTGCCTTCAAATATTAACGTTAATATCAATAACTGGTGCGTGGAAACTTACCAAACCTTTTTTCTCAAGATTTGAATAATGAATCACATGATTTAAAAGGAGCGCTGACATTTGTAACAATTATCTATTTCTATGTGTAATAGAAATCCTTTTTGGATCACGTCAATTTCAGCACAGGTTAACAGCTGAATTGACATCTTTTGTTCGTTATCAATTAAAGCAGAAGTACAGAAATGCAGTGTGAGTTTAAGAATCATTTTAAGCATAGTTTACTGCACTAATGTTTAATCATTCATTTTCTTGTCAGTTAGCTGCTTGCAATTGTCAAAAGTTAATGGATTTGTAATCTTTCTCTATAAAATCCCGGAATTCAATGTTCCTAAAACCGGCCAAATTTATGACTTTCAAAGTCAAGGATTAAGGATTCTTAGTAATTGCAGACATAAATTGCAAAGGCATTGTTTGAAGTTAGTGTATTCAATTTCGGTAGCGTGATTTCGAGAAGCCAAAAGAATTTATTCGTGTATATGGGAGCAACTGTAACGAAAATGATGTTGATTCTGAGGTGAAGTTGTCGACCAATGCCCGACTAGAAAGTAAGAATTTATACTTAAGTTTGTTAGAGTGAAAATGGCGTAAAAGAAATTAGAGGACGGTTTTCTGAAGTTTGACTTTGATTCATATGAAATGCCCTTATAAATTTCGAAAATTTTAGTATTCAAAGCTTTTAGTATCAAAATTTTAGTGTTCAACGATAACTAATCGGATCATATCGGCTATAAACCCGCATTATCGTTTGATACATTTTTTCCTCATTTTCATCGGCCGAGAGCCCACCACGTGGCCTGGAAATAGCTGCCTATCTAGTACCAAATGATATTCTGCTCATGCGTAATTGTAGCCATGCTCTCGGATGAAAAATGGCAGCTCGCTTCCCTGAGCTGTCAGAGAGTGATTTAAATAACAAAAAAATTAAAAAAAAAACTTGGTGATCGAGTGATAAAAAAATTATTGGACTCAGTTATCGCAAAATATCTTGATTTGTCATTGTCTCGCAGATTTAAACTATTTGCCTCTGCCTTCGGCTTCGGCAAATCACGGATCTGCTCACCACTGACAAATCACGATATTTTGCTCAACCTCATCTAATAATTGTCAATTATTTGAGCATTTATTGGATAGCGAACGCATCGTGCCTGGCGTTACTTGTCATTTGCTCTTCAGGTGTATTTGAATGGGTTCCTTCTTCCATGTTACGTAAATTTAACTAAGTTGATTTATTAACCTTTCGTATGTCTCTTAGTTTCAAATTTTGAAATTGCTATGATGATTCGGAAACAGGACTTATGATATCGAACACGGCCTGCAATTAAATGAGATAATTAATCGTATCAGACTCCTGCTTGGTGATACCGCGGTTTAGCTTGTTAATTTATCACTCATATGATTGCGGCGGACTGAACTGGACTCCACTCAGTCCTATTGCCATTACTTATTGCAGATTACAGCAAATATGTTACGCGAGGTAATCAGCTTAAAATGTTTCCGAAATGCTTACTTATTAACTTCAAAACAAGACGATTAGATAGTTCGGCCTTACTAAAAAAGATCATGGAAATTTCGATATGATTATTTATGTTTGGGGATGCAAATTGCTGGTATTTTAACATCATTTCTTGCAGAAAAATAGAAAAAATAGAAAGTGTGATTATTAAGGCCACAAATTCACGTAACAACTATTATTTCACGCGAAAGTGATTACAAATCGGGTATTTTGATATCTGTATGAAATTAATTTTGTTGTCGGCCCAGAAAGACTACGCGGCAGAAAGAAACAGTCTTCGAACCTGGATAGTCAATTTTTCAGCGCTCTTTCTTTGTATTTAAAATCAGGTTACTTGACCAAAAGCTAAATTCTTAATTAGCATAGATCTTTTTTTAGTGGCAAGTCAGTTTCTGACATCGGGAAACAGAAAAACAAATATGTTGAAGCCTCTAACATTAACCTTAATTGATCGAGATTCTTCATGCAGCAATTGGTCTCCTAGAGTGATCGACTCGGTTTAACATTGACTTTTCCTTCAAAGACGAACTTAAAAGTTGTTAGTTTCTCCTTGAAATATCCGTAAATGTGTTTTGAGAATTAAGAAGAAGATCAGCTACGAACATCATCTTAACGCACATCCTAAACACTCAGCGTAACGCTGAAAAAAACAGTGAGAAAAATATGACTGGCACTCAAGAATAAAAAACTCCAATTTGTTTAGTACTAGTAAATTACATGTAGTTCATTTTGACTAAATTCGAACAGCAGTAAGGATGAAAAAAAAATCTAAAAACCAATGCAATATTTTTCTGTTATTTTTTATCAAATGAACTTTTCGACTGAAAGATCCGTTCATTTCCTCCAATTGACGTAAAGCGACAAGGAAAAATTATTTTTGTTCAGCCCTGTCAACGAAAACTTCAACATGTTTCCCTATTCTGTTCGAAGAGGTCCCATATCTGACATTTATAGGCATTAAAATTATGTCAAAGGTAATAACACCATTTCTCAGATACAGAGAGAGAGGAAAAAAAAAAACAATCACTGAAAGATTACTATCAGTTTCAAGTGTTCAGAAAGAAGTATACGTCAGTAGGTAGTCACTAAATTAACACAACTTACCAGATATGCAAGTGTCGCCGTTTCAGGACAAACTAAGGCCAGTTTGAAATAAAAAAATTCAATTTAAGTGCAGTATCGCTTGGTTCCCGCACCACCAAGAAGAGAATTGAGGACAAGGACACGATATTTTGATTGATTTGATTCTGAAGATGTTAGTCCTTCGTTAATGTATGAATCGAAACGTTGCGTTCTCGCTAGGGACGTGCTTTCTGTCTTTAACAGCGTTGCGAATTCTCTGACGGTTTGTTCATGATGCAGATAGCTGTTTGCGAGGATTCCACTGATTAAATCTCTAATCGGAAGCGCTGCCGTCAAGTTGATGAAAGCGATAACAGATTCAAACGCCAATCACGTACGCCTGATTTTAAAATTCATCTGATACCACTCCCACAGGGCAAAGGTAGTCTTTCTATTAAAAAACAAAGCTCGCAATTGGTCAAAATCTTGACACTGTGAAAAGAAAAAAGTGTCCCCGTTAATGTTTTTAAATTGAAACACAGTAAATCTTGTTTAACTAAGCTAAAACGCATATTTTATATCATCCTGGTGAACAATTTCCTCACGTTTTGCTATCAAACTGAGTCTCCTTCAGTGATTTCGACTTACGAAGCTATGGATCTATCTAGAAATTTAAGTATCCAAGACTTTCATCGTAAAATGCTAATCCAATGGTGAAGAGAATATCTAAAATAATCAACCGCGATATTTTCTTGGAACTAATTTTTTAATATAGATGTGCGTCATTCAGTTAATCGTCACACGTACGCTAACATCCGCTAGTCGACATACCTTACACAGGTTTCTCAAGAGTTATCCAGTTAGAGGGCTTAAACTTTTCAAATCCAAATACTGGACACAGTTTTCCCTAGGAATCTAAATAAACTAATATCCAGCTCTCCTGACACACGTGTTTTATACGGACACCCGATTATTACGGGCAATTTTGTTGTTCCGACGAACGGTTTATATAATTTCTCTTAAATAAAGGACACTTACATGTGTAACAAGTGACATACCCTCCCCCTCCCCCGTATATACAAAGCTAACCTCGCTTCCCGGACACTCGCTATCTGCGCTCAGTAAATTCTCATTTATCAAGCTATGTGCTTTTGCATATAGATCGTGTTCTAGCTTGGCTTACTATTTAAAGAGGAATTAACAAGCTCAAGAAATTTGTGAGACGGAAAAGCCTCATCTGAGAGTTTCCATTAAGACCACATCCCAATAATTTTTGGCCTTTAATGTCCTATATAGTCATATAGTCCCATAAAGAAGGATTTTTCTACTCGATGTCTCGTTTTATGTGATCCAAATATCCCATATCTCACCAATTTTTCCCCAAATATTCGTTTTTCACGTAATTTTTTTTTCACTTAAATATCCCTTATATCAAAAACAGCTTGTACAGTGCCGTCTCATTGTTGTAGGTTAACAATTCGTTTCCATGCCGGAAAACTGGTAATTATTTTGTGAAACGCTGTTGACGTCACTAACTTACCTCACCTGGCGTAAAAATGTCAACAATGCGCTAAAAATATTAAATATTACCGGAAAACATCAAAGCAGTTAAAAACAGGCATTAAGTGGTTAAAAAATATGAAATTTAGTAGAAATGTAGGCCACTACCTCTAAAGGTCATTTTATTAGCTGCAAAGGCCAAATATATTCCATTAACGATCACATTTCCTATTAATGGACGTGAATTGCATATATTGAGCGAAAATTAACAATTTTATCGCGACACATTTCTTTTCAAAATGTGACAGCAACTGTCAAATTGAATACCAGTTGTATTAATAGCGCTTTCTAACAAAATTCTTATCACAAAACGCAGGCTTTTCATCAAAGATCAATGGATATGATCGAGAGAAGAAAATGCAAGCCTCTTCCGTGTACACTCGCGAAAGTAAAATGATAATTAAAAATACCTTGTTTGTCGTACAAATTTTGTTCATAACATCGAAAGAAGAATTTTTGTTCGAGGCTAGGCAATATTTTCCCGCAATCTCCCACATACAGGAAGTATTTGGCTAGATGGCAGAGCTTTTCTAATCTCTTTTTTATCTATTTCTGCACTAGAATAAAAGTGCTGAATGAATGAGCATTCTAAGAAGTGCACGAAGATTATCATCTGCAAATTAAAGACTTAGAGATGCTGTCTGGTTCACGCGTCGTATATTGACATTGCAAAGAAAAGAGAAGCCAACTTGCCACCGTCGCGACATTGGATCTCTTGCGCATGCATGCGTAATTAACAATTAGTATGTTAAATTTCTTCTCGTGCGTTAAATATAATGGACAAAACAAAATGCTGCATGTGGGAAAAAAATTGAACGTGTTTCAACTTTTTCCTCCGCAGACGCAAACCATACTTTTCTCTTTCTAATGAACGTTAAGTCACTAAAATTCATGTCCATCAACGAACGTTTAAGATTTAAGTTCTAGTTCATAGGGCCTCAACTCTGAAAATTACCAACAGATTCAAAATTGGCTTCGTCGCTGAGAATTTTATCAATGTAAAAGTTTAAAGGAAATAGCTTTTCAGGACAGAACTAATTTCTCTCAGCTGGAACACAAAGTAGACATAAGGAAGTCCATGTTTACGTATGAATGTAGAATATAATCATTGAAATTCCGCATGCGGGATCGTGTAACTTAGCTCTAAAGTTTCCCACACCAGTTCAATTGTGATCATGATCAGTTCGAAATATTCAGGAAAGTTTGATAAGAATCAGAAATTGAAAATTCATAGATTCGGTTGTTGATCTGTTTTGGGGAATGACTTTAATTAACACTATACAAAGAAAACTCTTCAGCCTAGTTGACGTCTGAGGAAAATAAATGTGCTGCAAACAATTTCAGAACGGCAATAAAACGCGTTTTGCAGTGTTTTCAGGAACAAATTACGTACACTTTTAAGAAAAAGCTTTTCAGTTTAGAAAATGCGACGTCGACATAACCTGAAGTTATTAAGATATAAGTTTAGATTAAACGAAAGAAAGTTAGCTACGCGGTCCTTAAACGCCAGATAGCATTAATATTTAAGGTTGTAAAATGATTCTCAATGCCTGCCGAAGTTGTATTGATTCACAAGAAAGCTAAGTCACATTGGACATTCAATTAACAGTGCTGGTTCAGTCTGATAGAAGCGGTCAGCAATTTCTTACCTGCAGAGAAAGCCATCCGCTGTTCTTACATCTGCGGAAATACATGATTGCAATGATTGACACGTGACTTATGAGCACTGTGTGTTTTGCTTGCTTATCAAAAAGACGTAACAGGATTGGCTTTAGGTTTTGTTTGCACAGTGTCTCGTTATACTAGAGTAGTCTGTTGCAGTTATTTTAGTTCTCAATGGCTTAGAGTGGGCTTTGAGGTCCAAAAATGCTAGCCTAATATGGAACTTAGACCACTTTGAAATCTTAGCGTGAGCTTACTCGGTTACGTCCGAAATTTCATCCTGACTTCACATAAATGTTCATTATTCTACAAACTCAGGCAGAACTAGCTGTTGCTGTCGCTTCAAGAAATGCAAATGTATCGATAAGAAACCCTGATCACACAGAACAAAGTAAACTGCACGATGCAAACCAGCTTTTATCAGGTTGGGTGCGTTTGATACTTTATGCAAAGGAAATTCGTCGAGTTCAAATTCGGTTTCCACGTCAAAACATCCTTATCGAATGTCTGGAAAAATAACGGGAAGCACGAAGTTTGCAAGTTGAATCTAATTACTTTTATAATAACGCGCGCTCTGATTGGCTGAAACTGAGCATGCTTTATCAGAGAACAGAGCACTGGTTGACAACGTTGAGCTGGTTTTCAAATGTTTGCTTCGGAATATTAACAAATTTAACCCAAATTAAACATCTCCTGTGACACAATGTAAAGGAGCTGTTTGTTAGCAACAAACATGGCACACGGAGACCATCGTTAACAACAGTAG
>OMLO01004053.1_pt1 | contig 12173 bp, 5 predicted proteins | sample 1674811 | NCBI WGS metagenome assembly OMLO01 (sample SAMN06265003, study PRJEB25207) | coral metagenome | isolation source: Coral host | place: Mexico:La Bocana,Puerto Morelos, Mexico | collected 2008-11-13
GGGCCTAGGGTCAGGGGGCCTAGGGTCAGGGGGCCTAGGGTCAGGGGACCTAGGGTCAGGGGGCCTAGGGTCAGGGGACCTAGGGTCATTGTTCCTAAGACTATAAATTATATTATCTCTAGATACAATAAACATAAAACGACCATATTTTGATCATATATTTATGTTTATAATATCGTGATTTATCGTATGGTGATGTCGATATGTATTCAACATGTACCAACATCAATGATCATCATCATCATTGAATATTGTTTGTGAATGCGGTTTCACAAAGTACATCATTGGCTTTGTTGCACCCGATAAGTTTATATTACCAATTCCTTGGACTATACCACATGTTGCAAACCACAGATTGAAACCTCTAAGGTGCCCTGCTTAGCCAGGTAAATTGACATGGTCACCGTCGAAGCCACACATGTAGGTGGTTCCTGTGAATGCTGAATGGTTGAAGGGTAACATAAATATGTATTCGTTGAATCTTTGAAATAATGTTGTTGTTTTTCATTAGTCTGTTGAATGCTCACTATTTGTTCTTCTGCTTTTTACATCTCATTGAAAGACTATATTAAGACCTTGCTGCATATGCCTCCTCCCGCTGAGGATCACACTGAATCTATCCGTATGACGTCACTGAAGGCACGTCTTGACCTTGGGAACATGCTGGATATACGACTTGATCAGTACATGTAAATACTTCAAAATCCACACATGTTCATATGTGGTCGCAAGTTTTGTATTTTCCGTTGACCCTCATGATGCGTCAGTGACATACACTAGGTTTGATACATAGTGTCTGTATACACTATGCAATGAACTGTACACGGGCTGTTTTGAGACACCAATTCCACATATGTCTCATAACTATTCATCAACTGGCCTGTTGTTGGATCAAGTGGTTGTTTCTGATCATTTGATTCGAATGATTGATAAACAAATACTTTGTTTGACTGATAATGATAATATATAGCATCTTGATCGCTTTCACACAGGCCTAAGATCACGCAAAAAATATCCACACATGTCACATACCCCAGTGAGCCAGCATGTGTCACAATTATGGCGGGCATGATGGAAATATCTGGGACCTGGATAATTTTGAAATTCATGAAACCCTTCGATAGGGCCACAAACCAAACGGCGACCTCTCAGTGGTGCTCGACATGTGGGACACTCTGCAGTAGGAGGATCAGAGACGGGTATGCATTGTTCACAGTAATGAAACCCAAAGCGGATAAACACCAAGGTTTCATTGTCATCTATGTAACGACTTTCATATGGGGATGAGATTGATGAATCATGTTCAGATTCACCAAATTCCGATTCAGAACGTTCAATTGGCAGCCACGGCGGTCCCGATGCATCATACGACACACTTCCAACACCATTAGTCTCATCGTGATCAGTATTGTTGTTGTGAACACCACTCTCACCACGTGTCGATTCAGTCTCAAACTCATATGGAACAAGCATTCCCATATTTGCATCAGATGTAGTTTCTCGATTCTGATCTGGAGTATGGTCACCTGCATTACTGATGACTAATTCATGTTCCAAGTCCGAATCCAAATCCAAGTGTTCAATGTGGTGACCACGACAAAGTTGATGCCACTGCGTATGTATTGCGCAGGTACTATCCATATTGGTATGCCTTGGAACTTCCATCGTCACAAAGCTACCCGACGATTCTGGGCTCAACGTCGTTCTGTCAGTTTCATCAAACAACGTGGTACTGGGACGGACAGGGCGTTGCAGGGGTGGTGGCTCTCTACGAGGAGGAGGCGATTCCATGTTGACATTCGGAATAGTTGGACTAACACCAATATCACAATCGATTTCCATGGCATCGTATGACAGTGAGCGTTGCATGGCTACAACGCCCGGTCACGTGTTGTTGGACCAGTTACACATATGACACACATGACATTTGCTGAACATATGAAATTCAAAGTGAATGATAAGAACCAACAACAGTTATCACAATCAATTGAAATCAATTTTTTTCATTTCCCACATATCTACGATCAATGACGTAAATGCATGCTCGAATGCTCGAAATGTTTCCGGTTTGAACATCAACATGTGGTAAAGCTGATAAGCTGCGGTATAATCGGAGGTAATATACACTCAAGTAATTTACAATGTTCCTTACACTCATCAACATTCAGAGTTACGAAAGCTACATGAACATGCAACAATAACTCGTTTCTTTTGTAGTATATACTGACTTCAGAAATCCGTATAGTACGAATTGTTCCGAATTGTCATGAATTGATTTGTTTCGATCCTTCCAATATATATACCACCATCCTATGCGAGGTCACTGCGAGGTCGTTGCTTCTGAGCATCCATGCTCATCAATGGTGATTGCCTCATGTTCACAAATGCGTGAGCATAGATGAGTCTGAATTGGTTGTCATCAATGATGTAGTTGACTTCAGTTTGGAACTGTTCCTGAAACAACTTTGCGAGTAAATGTGAGCATTACCAACAGTGATGGTTACATACTGGGCTACATATGCATACAAGAGTCAAAACTGTGAATACAGACGTCAACTGTGCAGCTAGATGATATCATTCAGTCACTGCAAGTGACATACTGACATAAGAAAGAAATTGTGATTTTACTATATCAATCACTAATCAACACGACCAGTGTGACCAGTTTGCGCTCAGTTTCGGACACCACATCCACAATGTTCTGGTACTTGTGTAGATGGTATTTGACCTCAAATATGTGCGAGGAGTTTGACAAGATGACAAGATCATATCGATAGTACAACTTTCAAGTTGACAAGTTATAAAATGTAATGTATCTCTTCCAGACCCACACTGGCCTACTAAGTCTAGAGTAGATGAAAATGACAGTGTTCTCCATGTAAAACAAATGGACCGATTGAGCGAGACAGTTTGTCAGTTTGTTTGGTGACTGAAAAGAAATATGATCTTGGAACCATACTGGTGTTGGGTTCGATTTCACTCTTCCGGAGCAGCTGATGGAACCACATCAGCCGCATCATCGCCTGTACCACCTGCAGTAGAGGCATGAGGTCAAAATGATCCGGAACCAAAAACAAACTCCGACTCGTGTGATATTGCTGATCAAATGTATCTTGAGATATGAAAGATATCCAGTGATATTGTTGAATTTCATGTGAGATGGTATGTCAATAAATCATTTTTAAACCACACATTCACACACACACACACTAACAGAACCTGAGACATTCACATTCACCGCGAAGCAAACGCGTGCATATGGCGCACATCCATCGCAGGTCTTCTTGTACACGGCGCTGAATTTCCGGCCTGAATTTCACTTGTCAAACAGTTGATTGAATGTACTTCGTACAGAACATCGGTTAGATTATTTCAATTACATTTAGTTGTTATGTCATTCGTATGATACGTATTGATGTAACTTGCACAAACTATACTCACAAAATATTTATTGTCTGATTTTTGAAATGTCTATGTTGTAAACCCCAAAAAAATAAAAGTGTTGTCAAATAAATTCTCACCCCGCACTTCTATGCTGATACATTGTTCTGCAAAGTCAACATGACATCAACATCAAAAAAAACATGTACACCAGTTTTACAACAATGCTGGTAACAATGCCAAAAAAAAACTATCAACACCAATATGTCTAATTGGAGCTGAAAAACGCATCAAACATATCCCCAGCGAATGCACGTCGTACGGCAAATCTGTCGTGACCGGATTCGTCCTTTGGGAACATGTCGGTGAACACATCTGCTTCATCATGTTGGTTTTGCCTCAAGCGTCACGATCATTCACCCCATTATCATGGTTTGATCTAACTTGGACTTGGAAAAGTCACATCATCATATTATTCAGTCAATATGTCCCAATCATAGTTGTAGTCATAGGTTGACAACACAAGTCTTTAAACCATTCAAAATCATTTCCATTACCGTCTACTGGGATTCGGACAATAAGAAAAATGGAAGATCAGGCAAAGAAAGATCAGCTGCATCCAATGTTTGAACATCATGTGTTTCCTTGAAGCTGTTCATACGATCTGCTAGTTGTAAGTCACAGCTCGAATGCCACCATTGTAAACAAAATGCACATTGGTAAACAGGAACCGCTGCTGTAGAAGTCCCAGAGCGACATGCAACACATAATGTTCCACCTTCCCCAATGTCAATGTTAGGATCATTCCAATCCAAATCCGTGTCGACTGAACCTATCGCTGAAAACATTCGTTGAAGTCTCATCATTGGTGCAGGAATTTGTTCACGTTCCTGTTTCCTGACCCTAGCTCCCACGTTCGGACACACAATGATAGATCCAGTGAATGTATGTTTTACAACATTGAAATGCGATGGGTACACGATCCTGTGGTCATCATCTAATGATAATACACGGCCAGACATTTTGGAATATGGTTTCAACCAACTGACAAATGAACATTCCAATGAATCATCGTCGACACCTCCACATTTGTTGTGCAAAACCAATGACGCTTGTGGTGATAAAGTTGCACCAGGAGCATTTACATCAAGGTGACGTAAGTTGTTTTTCATTTCAGAACATGCATCAATAGTCTTTGCAATCTCATTTTTCCAAATATGCAATGATGTTTCGATTTGCATTTCATCAAGAATTGCCAGCTCATGTGTCTCTTCTGATGGTTCAGTACCATTGTTCTGATCTAACTCTCCATTTATATATTGTTGAAATATTGTTTCACCCAATTCGTCTTCAAATGATCTGGAGTTGACAACATCAGGGTCACCTGCGACACCCTGCTCACCACCACCCGGAGAAACTGTAGATAACAAGTTCTCTTGTGCCCGTTCCTTGACAGTTGAAATCAACCGTTGATTGATATCATCCATTTCAGACAAATCTTGGTATTGTTGATCATGTTCCAATTCGTTTTCAAACTCATCCAACAACGTATCATCACCTTCTCCAAGAAGTTCTTTCTGATATAGTTCAAACAATGCGTCTGCAAGTGAGTCATCATCATCGTCATCGATGTTCTCTTTGTCATCGGTGTAACCGCCCCCCAAAAAAACATCATCATGATCATCATGATCATCATGATCGGCGTCACTCTGATCAGTCAATGCATCATGAACAAAAGATCTATCGGGTTTTGGTTTGTGTCGTTTGAGTCGAAGTTTCCGAACAGGAATCTGTCTGACAATTTGGTACTGTAGCCTGCTCTGATGACAATGCTGATCATTGGCCCCATCCAATTCACAAAGTTGAAGGATAACCACATCCATCCCAATACCGCCTGTTTTCCTAGTTGCGTCAACATCATCGTACACAGATGCAATTGTTTGAACAGATGGTTCGAATGTTAGTTTCGTAGGAAGCCTCCACATATTCTTTGAAACATGTACCGTGTCAGTTTCAATCGTACCTGGCTGTATCGCATGTTCCAACATGATCGTCTCACATACACGAGCTGACAAGTCACACACCAAGTGTACCCTGACATGTGTAGGAAAACTGAACATCACACCAAGTTCCTCAATTGCATGATTGTCCAAAACATTCCTCGATGCATGCTCAAAGTTTGAACATGTCGTGTGTAGGCATTTCATGAGATCCTGGTTGTATCGAACTGCCCACTTCGTCTGTGATGTCGGTTTAGTACTAGGCTCATATAAAATAGGATCGTTTGCAACAATTGCCTCTGGTTCTGGTGGTGCCCAACGAAATGTTTCAGACATGATTTCATTCTCCATTCCCTGAAACAATTGCGCTGATTGTGCGAAGTCTGTTGCAATCCTTTTCATTGATTTCAAAGACGTGTCACCATATCCCGCAAGAGTAAAAGTCTTCCGTATGTTGACCCTCGAACTGATGAGTGCCAAACTCGTTGAGTTCTGGTTTGCTTGTGTAATTGTACCTAAGTCTGAGTCTTTTCGGGCAGCAAACATGTTGTGAACATTTGTTTTGTCACTATCACATAATCACATAGTCGTACACAAATGTAATATGTCAATTAAAACTCACAAATGTGATTTGTATATATACACTGAACACAGAACACATAACATATATATATATATATTTGATGATATGATATGTATAAGCATCAATTGGGCCAATTGGGGAACAACGAACATCACAACAAAACAAAGTCTTGCCTTAAGTATGGAACAAATGAGATACTTTTGATCATAGAATTTAGAGATTCAAGTTCTCCAGCATCGATTCGCAAATCTCTCGCTGCCGCCACTAAAACTCCGTGAAGTAAAGATCCCTTTTGTAACATACCAAACGATGCTACATATTGAAGATCAGTTTTGCATAATGACTTGATCCTCCTAGTAGTGTCTTCCAATGTTGTATCATCTTCCGCTAACAACCTCTTCGCAATGGTTTTCTTGGAATCCGAAGCCAGTGTCATTGATCCATGTAATAGCTGGAACAATGGCCATGGCCACCTGGAATGATGAAAAGATTGGCAAGTTATCGTGAACATATATGCACATGAAACATTTGTCATATCAACCAACAAAACAAAACGTTATACACTTTGTCTACTCCAGCACGAACATCAGTCAACAAGAGCATTGAAACAGTCTTTGGTCTTTGTCATCCAACAAGACTGAATGAACAAATAAACTAATAAATTCATGACTGAATGCATCCAATATTTAACACACTCTGAGACTATGCGATAAACACTGATAAACACCACTTCTGGCCTGCCTGTTGTACGGTCTGACCACGCGTCTTGCGAAACTTGCAGGATTTTGTAACATCAACGACACTGCTATACTTGTCATAAGATGTTTGTTATCTAGAGACCGTCCATCAACTACAACCTCTGACGCAAAGCTGTAAGCAGTGTCAACCCATTGTGGTAACTGAGAAGAAAGCTGGTCGAACGATGCAGTAATTGTATACACCATACGTGAAACAAGTTCAACAATATGTAGACGACTACGCCCACAAGCAGAATTTCGCTTGATGCACAGAAACCGATAGAAATGCAACCATGGACCCCTCACAATGTGGGTTACTTTCATGATGAACCAGAAAATTGGGTCGACCACACACATCAATGATGATCTGATGTACTTACCAATTTTCTGTTTGTAATGTGCCGTCTCATCAACACTGAGTTCGTCAAGTACATCTGAAGATTCAGTTGGTTTGTCCTTGTCGCGAATTGGATCATTCCCCAAACCAGTCTTGTCAGTCTTGTCGAATACTTCACGGAATAGTCGTGATACGTTCTTCGCCCCCGTCTGTAGGTAGAACTCTTCTGCATCTTAGATGGATGAGTCACTTGACATTTTCACCGACGTCAACAATTATTTTCAATATACATTAATGTATATCTATCGGCTTGTTTATCCAAACAAATACATGTAAGATTATGTGAGGTAAGGGCCCCCTGAACAAACATTGAACTTTGAACCACTATATCAACATAAAAACAAAATTGATCACTATACGAACTCAAACAAAACAAAGCATCCATCCACGCTAGCCCATCGCCCTGCAATCGCTAATGGAGGGGTTCGAAACGTTGCCCTGTATGAACCAACATTGTGATCGTCTTTATGTTGTTTCCACCACGTTGTTCGCATCTTCGACAAATGTCCACGCCACGTATGACTGAGAGTGGCCACTGAACTGAAGTATTTGAATGATCGTCCAATTCGTTTCAATAACTTATCACAAAGACGCAAATTGCTTTGGGCAGACAAATGGTAAGCATGCTTCAGACAATGCATTGAGAAAAACAATATAAACGAAAAACGATCTTCACGTGCAAATAGTGTTCTCAGACTATTTCGCAACCCCAGCTGGTCCGAACCATTGTCACCAGTACACATAAAGATGTGCACGTATGACTGAGGCAGATCACCATTCCTAGGCAACCACATTGTTTACTAAGATAAGCAAAGACCAGAAGGGTGTCCCCATTTGTTTAATGTAATGGGCCACATTTGAATTGACAGAATTGACATATCATTAGCCATATCATTGGTTGTGTTTTATTGTAAACTCACTTACCATACAGTATCAACAGCGGAACCTGGGACCATATTCACAAACATAGTCATACATTATGATGAATTGTTTTATTTGAAGTTGGAAAAATTTCATCTCAATATATTTTGAAATGAATTTGATATGGCACGTTGAAGTTACAAGTTGAAGTTAGTGATGGTAAATGGTAAAACAAAAATGACAACTGACAACTGATATCCAAATCCAAGTGTCTTCATATCTGTAGCCAAATCATTCCAGTTTTTGATTCCAAGTCTTGAAAGTTGTTTTGATACAATCGCCAAATTTCCCGACGCAGTTCCTTGTGCACATACTTGCAAATCTGACCTCGTCAGCAAGGATGGATGGATTGTCCATCATTTAAAGTTTAATCCATTTGATGAATCACAAAGCGTGAAAACACTAAATCAAAACAAAAAACAAAACAATGTCATTCAATGTACTAATGTACTGATAATCTCAACAAAATAAATGACCAGTGACATTGCAGTCAAACCGGTGAATGCATGATCATAATCTTCGCGACTCAATGCAGTCCAATCTGTAATTTGAGATGTGTTAACCAACAGCCCCTGAAGCTTCTGACGCTGCCAAATGCTAGCATTGGTAGCGTCTCCGGAAAAAAACGTTGTTCCCAGAAAATGTCCACTGGTCGAAACAATGTTGTTGAATGTAGTGATGGCATCAACGGGTGGTATGTTCAAAGACTTACACATCAATTGGTCCTGTGACTGAATCGACTCGGTATGATTCTCTGGTTGTTCGTGTGCAAGTACAATCTGACCCGTAACATTAACATCGTCAACATTACCCGATGGTCCACCAATATCGCCCTCTCGATGACCACAACGTGTAGATGTACGATGCTTGGCCACATTCCGAAGAAGTGTATAGATGAAACAGTGAAACATGACAGCCCTTGTGATAAGATAAGCCCCACAAAGAATTTCAGCTCTAGTAACACTTTGTCTTGATACTTCGATCAACGATGCGTTAGGGAATGAATTTGCTGACACCAATGTGATTCCCTTACGTAGTCCCAAAACGACCATCCCACGCCATGTCAACCGTTTCGTGTTCGGTTGCTTCACCTGCAAAGCATCCGTGACCGATGGTGACTTTAATTTCTGTATGGTTGCTTTGGCATCGGCCAATCGTTTTGTCAATCTAGTACTAGATTGATACCAACCCTTTCTTGATTTCTGTGTGTCAGTCAGTTTTTTGTTCAGTTGAGACGCATACGATATCATTGACATACACACACCCAGGACCTGGTCTTTTGTCAATGTATCCAACATGGTACGTGTGTCCCGACTGTTCGATTTCACCAAAGTAGAAGGCTTGAATCGATCTGGTGTGAAAATATCACCTGCAACAACGTTAGCGCCCACTAATTGCAATTGCATGGGATCAACTGGGTCAACCACTTGTACTGGATGCATTGGTTGAACATGCTCATGTGGCCATAAAATGTTCATTTCTGTTTGGATGTTGTCATCACGAGTGAAACCATCCACTGTACCATCCACTGATGACTCAGCAGCTAGGCTATTGCTACGAAGAAACCCAACAGTAGACCGAGACTGAGATTGCGAGTCCGAAACATCACTAGTTGTGTGTGAACTCACCAATGCTTCCGAACTAGACCGTTTCAAGGACTGACGTCGTCTGACTTCATCTTGAATGTTTCGTTGCCATGTGCCCCAAATGTTAGGCTGTGGTGATGGATGTGATGATGACGAAGATGCAGATGATGATGTCGATAGATCCACACCAGCTGCTTCCAAAATATGCGGGATCAACATCAAATTCACATTCGATTCCTTTGCAGTGTTTGATCATATCTGCAGATTTGAATGATAACAACCAATAGTCGTCAAAAAGTTAAAAAGAGCAATGAACAAACAAATTCATAATGATTAAGGACATGTATAATATAAAACAAATCAAACCATCATGTAATTCCTGTGTTACATTCCCCAACATGGAACTTAATTTTGGAGTGGATGTATACATATCCCAACGCAATATTTCGACAGGAGTCCGAAGGGTGAACAAAAGTGTCGATAGCCCGATTGATCCTCGATGAACCCAATGCCAATGCCAATAGCCTGATCAGAACAAGGGAACTGATGACAATGTATTGATATGTGTGTATACATAAGATTCGACATATGGCCATGTAATTCGACCTGTGAAAGATGAAATGATAAATGATATTTGCAAACTTTCAATTGTGTTTGTTCATCCCCAAGAACGTATCTGAACTCAAGTCATCATCCACGACACAAAAAGTCTTCTTTAAGATGAAACAACAAATGCAGCATTCAACTAGCTATCAGGTATTCAATTCAATCGACAAATTGAGCAACTCGATCAATTGTACACAAATAGCCAACAAACAAATACAGCAACAAATGCAAACATACATACAATCATAACATCAGAATTTCATACAATCAAACAAACAGACAGACATGTAGACAAACAAACAACCAACAAGACAAAGAAGCAACAACTAGCCCAGATGAACTGGCAAATCAAACAAAGACACCAAACAACAACTATGCCAACAACATAGACAAATGAAAAAACATCAAAATTCCAAATAAAAAGAAACAACCACGCAACAAACAAACAAACAAACAAACAAAATAAAACAAAACAAACAAACTAACTCAAAAAAAACAGATAGACCACCAAACATACAAACAAACAAACAAACAAACAGACAAAATGACTGTAACAAATTAACATTAACAAACAAACCAAAACGAATACAAGTAAATAATTTGTAGATCCAAGCAAACAAAATCCAACATCTCAAGACAAACACCGAAACAAATTCTAATTCAATGCACACCAAAACATTCAAAACACCGCGTTTTCTCGCAACCAACAAACAAGTTCGGCCAGTGAGTATTCAAGAATCATAGAAAATCTACTTCAAAAATATCCGTGCATGAAAAACTACCAATCAACGTATCTATATATTTTCTTTTTCGTGTGACTTTTTTTGCGTACGCACAATTCATGAAAACTATTGGATGTTGGGTCTGTTCATATCAATCATGAAAACTTCCTGTCGGAACACCCCTTAGCTGCAAATAGCTGGGATGAATGTCTTAAACTTATGCGCTCGCACTTATGCTGCAGCATCCAAAAGCCCTGGGTTGTCAGTAGCCGACATGGAAAAGACACAGACCCTGATCTTCACTGCTCTCCTAAAACCGACTGCCACAGAAGACAGCTACGAGGCAGCTATGCAGAGCTGCCTCAAGATTTTGCGGCCTGTGCGCTCAGATCATTGACCCCCAAGATCTTTGCATCTAGCGCTATCCGCAGTTACGCTGTCCTGCTGCAATCGAGACGATGAAATTGATTTCGACGACTTGCAGCCAAGTGCCACACGAAGCACCAGACTTGGTCCAAAACTTTGGAGAAAGTGTCGAAGATTTCTCCCATCAAATAAGCTGAAAGTCTAACAAAGAACCATGTGAAACCAACGTGTCAAGATTGTATCCTGTGAAGGGTTACCTCCAACCTTCTCCAACTGGAATAATTAAAAGTGTGCTGAGATCGTTGGCTCTTTGGGATAGCCAGCTGCACAAGCAAAGGGTCGGTCAACCCTCTGTGCCTGCAACCTTGAAGATTCAGCCTTCCCACTTTTGAACTGCTTCAAAGAATCAAGGAGCAACTTATATATCCATGTAATTCCATGTATACGTTATACGGTGTATATAAATCCATTCTTCGGAATTATACTGGAACGATTGAATCTCCGGATCGATGCAGCTTGAGAATTCCGGTCCGAATTCAGCAGCTAGCTATGGCAGCCTGTCATGACTTTCTCAACAGGTGGCATTCAGCAAGACTGCAGCTATAGCAGCGCAGGGAATTGCTTGCATTGATGATTGATGTCGTTGCAAATGGATGTCTCTTGTGTGTGAACTTACACAGAACATACCATATACCCCTATAGTCCAAGAAATAAAATCCTAATCAGAATCTCGAGAGGGCTAATAAAACATTGATGCCGGACGTCATGACACCAGTCCATTGCTGAGTAATGTACTAGTACTGTTACTTCAGGATCAAGTGATTACAGTACCCGATTACCAGGTTCCCTCTACTGGTGCCAAACCAGCATGAAG
>OMLO01004054.1_pt1 | contig 12172 bp, 5 predicted proteins | sample 1674811 | NCBI WGS metagenome assembly OMLO01 (sample SAMN06265003, study PRJEB25207) | coral metagenome | isolation source: Coral host | place: Mexico:La Bocana,Puerto Morelos, Mexico | collected 2008-11-13
GGCTGGCTGGCCACAGTGGAAGCCCCTGGGTATCCCAGGCACCCTCCTTCCACTTAAGCGAGGCAGTTGGTTAAATTATTTTTACCTGAATTGAATTTTTTAACTACAACATACATGATCAACAACCTTAGTTTCTTTCTGCATGCATGCTTTAGTATCTTGTAGGGGTTCACTCACAGGAATCCCACAACAAAATGTATTGACACCCACAGGATAATTTAGGAAGGTACTGGTACATAAACTTGGACACAAACAGAATACAGTACCCCAAACAACAAATGAATACTACAAGTGTTTTGAATAAAAAAGCCCTGCCATCAAATTTTTAATCTGTACCACAATTTTTGGTCTATGTGCAGCCTAACCTCTGCCTCTCCATAGAATTCTTCTCCCTCTATCTTTGTGGCATAAATGGTTCTTAAATGGTTAAAAGTTAAAGATATGCAGTAAAAGTGGGAGGGTAAAAGATACCTTTCTATTTCCCTGTGATGATTCCTGTGAGACCCATTCAATATTTCCTTCCTTTCCTCTACATGTTTCTTCTGCTTGTTTGCCCTTATCCTTCCTCTCACGTCTTCTTCCGATTCATCATCACTTCCCCTGTGCCTCTCATTTCTCTTTTTCTTGTTTTCTTTTGCCATTTTGTGCATATCCTCTTCTGAATCACTCCTTCTCTTTCTGTGACTCTCACTTCTTCTTTTCCCATTTTCTTTGACAATTTTCCTTGTTTCTTCTTCAGATTCATCACTTCTCTCCACATGTCTCTGCTTCCTCTTTGTTTTTCCTTCTTTCTCTCTCTTACTTTTCTTCTTCTTATCTTTCTTCTTCTTCTTTGACTTCTCTAAGTTAGCTTGAAGCATCTGTTTCAACTGCTTCATCTTCACGGGATTGTGAAGCAGCTCTTTCCTCTTCTCTTCCTCCTTCTTCTTGATGAGGAACAGTGGATCATCGCGCACCTTGGCTGCCAGGTCATTCACAGAGTTGGCTCCAGTGTCATTCATAAAGGATGCCCCTGGCACAGTAGAGTCCTTAATAAGAATGAATTTTATCACTTGTGTTAATTTAATTAACCATCTCCTTGAATATCCCCTTTTCTTACTTTTTAGCGCCTCTATTGAACAGTATGTTCTGCTGTCAAAACATGTGCACCAAGAGTAATTGACATTAAAAATCATCGCAAAAGAAGTGGGAGGCATCTTAACCTAGCGGTCAGCATGCTGGTCTCTGTAATGAGTGAAATGAGCAGGTCAGGGTTGTAACAGGGGTTTCATTAACATTTTCAGCACCATGGCAACTGGTTTTAACAGGCGTGTAAACAGTTTTGAACTGAACTTCTTTACAAAAAACTTTTCCTATAGATGGTCAAACCAGACAGGCAAAGTTATCCTCACAGTGAGTCAATTTGCCATGTAGCCTTCACTTAAATGAAACCTCTATTGTTATAGTTTGCTGTCAGGCATTGGAATAACTTGGGACAGACAGTAAGAAATATATCATATCCAGAGGGATCAGTATGGTTAGCATGTTGCCAGTTACCACACTGAGCAGTTCACACTGCCAGTTAGGGAAAAGATCTACAATGTATCCTTAGAAGCAGGCCTCTGTGACTAGTCATATAGACCTTATCCCTTTCCCTACCAAGGACGTATATGTTGTAGTTAAAAATTAAATTCAGGTAAAAATAATGGTAACCTAGTTTGATTCTCAATTTGGTTTCTCTTCTAACCCTTATTATTTATAATCAATGAATAAGTGGGGTTAGGACACAAAGGAATTAAATTTTTACCTGAATTTAATTTTTAACCACAACATATACATGTATATACGTTCTATGGTTTGTCACGTAATGACCAATGACGTATATATAGTTCCTCAAGTAAAAGCATTACCGAGAGTCTGGTTGTTTACAAAGGCTTGAATAAATTATTCCCAGTTGTTGAGTAAGGACTGGCACTATTTTATGAAGACTGCTGCCCAGATGAAATTGCTTATCTGCTTGTTGCTTACTGTTTCAAAAATTTTCAAAATGGGGGCTCGTCCCCGCAAACATAGAATGAACAGAGATGAAGCTCTTGCTGAAATATTTGCTGATCAAGACTCTGACGTCAGTGATTTTAGTGAAAGTGAATTTGAGTCCAGTGTTTCTGAAAGGTCTGAAGAGGAGGAGGAAGAAGATGAGGCAAACAAGACGAAGTGGCAAAGAAACGGACAAAAATAAACTTAAAAATGCACATGCAGGTGTATGAGGCAACCGTGCAGTAAGAAGAGGATGTGGAATGTTGAGGGAGAGGAAGGGATAATTGTTCTAGGGTCTCAAGAGAAGAGAAAGAGCTACTATTTTAGTAGTCTGAATTTCATCCGTTTCTTCCCTTTACCCCGAGCCACCCCTTGGGGTAAAGGGAAGAAACAGATGAAATTCAGACTACTATTTTAGAGACAAATTTAGAATGACATTAAAAATTCAATATGGCTGCAGCCAGTTAGAGAATGTGTCTAGCTGTGGTACAGAAGGGGTTAATGAATTTAAACCCACCTCTTCATTTTCCTGAGCCATGGGATCTACTGCTTTATCAACTGGTTTCCCTAGCAGGTACATTTCATGATCCACTTGGCCAGCGGCAGCAGAATACATCCAATCAAGTCGCTCACCTTTTTTTCTTGATGCACAAACACAAGAAAAGAACTTGATCACAATGGCATAAACTGAATGGTAACTCTGTCCCAATAGGGAGCAAAATTAGAATTGTTTTGACATCTGATCTGACACAATGTTACCCTTGTTGACATCCTGTTATTTTACACCACAGGGTATCAAATCAATCAATTGGGGACACTTACAACAAGTAGAAGCCTACTACATTGTAACTATGAACTCATAAATGATTGAAAGCTTACCAGCTATTAAATGATGGGAGTCTAATGAAAACCCAAGATCTTAAGAAATTATACACATCGATTTACTATCAAAAACTTAGGTAAACATTCTGTTATGAATTTAATATAAACAACACAATTACTTGAGCAATTATCTGCATACTCATAATTCTTTCTTCCTCTCCACACTCACTTAGCTATTCCTTGCTGCACTGCATGTCTCTGCATATCTTCCCGAGCTCTCTCTTCCTCCAGTTCTTTTCGAAGCTGTTCGATTTTCTTCGACTCTGCTTCGGCTTTTTGCTCCGCTTTCCATACTTTCTCCACATTTCGCAACGTCTGTGGATGCCAGCTCTTCTTCAAATTCTGTTTAAAACAGAGCAAACAGTCAGATAATTATCCAACACTACTTATCTGTTCTTAAAATATCTCAAAGGTGAATAATTTCGTTGAATTTAGCGAAAATCGTACCAAATCGCCTCCCCCCATCTTGGAAAATTTCGTTTGCTATGCGTCACTGTTTACAGGAAGCGGAAGCATTGACTCTGGCATGCGCTAAGAGAACCGGATGTTGTACCCAAACTCCCTGATGATTTTGATCTGTCAACAATATAAACCATCCACCACTGGTGTGCGATTAAACCTCTCAGAAAGCTGTTCACAACGAAATGTGCTATCAATACGAACCCATAAATATTTCACGGTACTATTATGGTGTATTCCTTGACGTCTTTGTTGCCATGACGTAAAATCTGGTCGCAATTAATACTAATTTCGTTGATCTCGTTTGACCTTGGAACAACAACAATATGCTGTCAGTGATATGTTTTGTTCGTGATCTCTTCGAGAGGCGGTAAATTGTGTTTATTGGAGAAGGATCACATCGTGGCGTTACTGGAACAACAGCAATGACTTCAAGTGAAAGTGTGAGTATGAAAGGAAGAGCATTTTCATATTTTTGTGAGTGATAACTTGCATTGTTCTTTATCACAACATGTAAGTTACAGTATGTGAGATGTATATTATTGTATTGCAGTGGGCATGCTCGAGTTTTGTGTGCTTGTTGTCGTGAAAATTACATTTGAATAAACTGCTGATTTCAATTATTTCTTAATTTAACATGAATCTTAATTGAAGTAGAGAATTCTGTAGGAAAATGGCTGTTTAAATGAATCAAAAACCAGATTTAAGCATGATCTTTGTGACGCGTTTTAGTAGGCGTAAACCTGCGTAAACATAACCTTATAATTTCTAAATAAGCTTTTCAATGTTATTATGCATTTGTTCGTTTTTTTTTTCTCCAAAGATTTGAAAATTATAGAAAATTTCTCTTAAGAAAATAACCTATTTTTCAGCCCCAAGTCTAATTTTAAACATGACTAATATATTCATGGTTCCATTCTTTATATTGGCATGTCTGTGTTGGTAACAGTGTTCTTAAATTCTTAAAATGTTCTTCCTTGCTATAGAATCAAGAGTTTATACAAGATTTATGGCTTAAATTTTGTAAATCAATACTTCCTTCAGATCCAACCTATTTGACATACAATGCATGATCACATATGCCATAACATTGTTTGGATTCTGTCAATATAATTATGATAAGAAACAGAGTATTTAATTTCTTTGCAGTCTTTTAGTGATTCGTATTTAAATGTACTTGTCAATATGGCTACATCTGGTTTCTTTGTGTTTACCTGCTTCCTTTTCAAAGTTTTAGTGTCTGCTGATGTTAATTGTCTTATTAAATAAACACAATTTGACACGTACCTTTTACATAAATGAGAATTCATACTGTGTGACTCGAGAAGTTTTCAGGCTCTAATTTTTGCAATATTTGCATTTTCGTTTAGCCATCCTCCCAAGATATAACAATATAATTAATGTAACAAAACTGCAGACTTTTCTTTCCACTCTGTCACTAAAAACAAATAGACAATTTAATATTATTATTATTATGAGTTGGAAAATGACTGTAGGAACTGGGATAAAGCTGAGACAAGTCTATACTGAAATATGTTTTCAAAATATTCATCAAGTGAAGCAGTTACAAAGTGCAGTTCCAAAAAAATATCAATACCATAAGGTTAACTGAAATTCCAAGGGAGAGATGTTTTAAAACAGACACAATTTATGAAGGAAAGTATGAAGCTAAACCAGAAATTCCAGAGAGTTGAGGGGAAAATGATAGATTGAATGATAGAATGATAGCAGTGTTGTGTTGTCTGATTTTGGACTCACCAAATAAAGCAGGGAGGGATTTGAGGAAGAAAAGAAACCATTAAGTGTCAAGTCCTGTCAAAAGAATCTTGTTCTGACTGGTGATGTTTATTCTCTGGTGATAATAAAACAGCTTTTGTGTTATGTTGTAGAAAATATCCATACCCTTCTTATTATCACCAGGGAGTCAACATCACCAGTCAGAACAAGATGCTATTTAACAGACGGATGATGAAATCCTAGGTTACAGGATTACCCCTCCCTCCTTTATTTGACAATTTGAGTCCAAAATCAGACAATATGACACCATGATAATTTTATCATTCATTCTATCATTAAGATTTATTTTGCATGGGTTGCTTGTACTAGTCTTTTCAAAATTATCCTAAAAATTAGATTCCTAAAAAAAAATCACCAAATTATCCATAAAATTAAACTCGCATAAAATTTAGTGCCTCACAGAAGAAGATTTTATATTAATGTAATTAAATAGTGAATAGTAGATACACAATCAGTCAGTGACAGAGATAAAAAGATAGAAAACAATATGTCTGTACAGCGAATATTTTTTTACAATCTGACCTGACCAAGAACTGTTTTTAATACATTTAAAACAGTGCTGTTGATAATCATTAAATGAGTTTTAAAATTTCTTGAAACTTTTTTCAGGATGAAGAAAACAAACTATGGGAGAACCTTGAGGATCATCTGCAATCTGGCTCCTCACAAAATGGTAAAGTATTTTTTTTCACTGTACATGCTCCTGTTGGCTCCAACATTTTTCAGAGGAACAATCACTTGAGAAAAAGATGTTTTGTTGAAAAAATGATATTAACATTAATTTTTTTGTATTGATATGACAATTATAATTCTTTTTACCCTGGAGTTAGGGCGTACATGTATATGTTGTAGTTAAAAATTAAATTCAGCTAAAAATTAAATTCCTTTGTAGTTATTCATTGATTATGAATAATTAGGGTTAGAAGAAAAAGGAAGTTGAGAATCAAACTAGGTTAAAATTATTTTTAGCTGAATTTAATTTTTAACTACAACATATACATTCTGTCTTGCTAAGAGAAAAGAAGCAGTGGACATTTAATTTCCTTTAATTTTAATTACCTAGCTAGAGGTTTGACAACTGTAGGCAAAAATAAAAATTGGAAGCAGCCTAGGTTTACCTTGCAATCAAACAGCCTAAACTTTGAGATAATCAAATGCTCTCTTTTCTAAATGTATTTACAATAGGTCATCCCCATTGTGCATAACTCCTTGCATCATTGGCTGGAGGTTGATCATATGCATTTCTTATACGACATTACAAATGCTCTTCAAGCTAAGCTTGATGGTCATTTAATTTGCCTTAAACAAGCATGGTGACCCACACATTTTAATGCAAAAATTCAAATGGCATGCAGTTTAATAAAGTATTTAATTTCAATTTAAGAAAAGTAAAAATTCTGCTAAATGAACTATTTTAAATTTTTAAGAACAGGCATTAAAGGTAAATGCTGTTTAAGTTTGTAGAATAAATTATTCTCTGATTTGCTTAAAGAGCTCAATTGTTTTTAACTGAAATTACCGGTAAGATCAGAGCCTATCTGGTTGAATGGCTTCAAAAATCTTGATATGAGAATTCTTTTTTTCAGTAAGAGTTTCTGATTAATATGACTCCTAAGGAAAACTTTATGGGTCCAAAAAATACTATGCAATTAATAATGGCCATCCATCTTATAATTTACTTTCATGTCAACTGGCTGCGTGGCTACACTAGCCCCTATGGTTATTCCAGGCAGCCAGTACTCTTACTTCATTTATATTTCCTCTTTGTTGTAATTTTTTCATATAAGTGCAAGAGTACATTAAAGGTTGTTGTTGTTGTTATACAAAATTGAGCTTGGTGATTCTCATTTTTACTGCATTTTTGTAATTTTCTATAACATTATAACTACAAAGAGAACCAAGGTTTGGACATTTTAAATATAACCTTCCTTTTCAATGGAATCACCTTAACATGGCCTTTTTTGTCTGGTGGTCATATAGGAACCCGAATCAACATACATTTCTCATTTCCAGTGAACTTCTTTTAAGTGAATTTGGAATTAAAAAAAGATCATTACTTGTTAATTTGATTCTAGGTGTTTTACCAACTCCTTTGCATGCGGCTGCTGTGAATGGAAACAAGCCTCTTCTTCAAAGATTGTTACATGAAGGTAATGCTAAGTTAACGCCAACAATTTTCATAAACCTCAAAAACATTGACTGATACTTGGTCAACACTCAGTTGACACTCAATCAATGTCTTGATCAACACTTGATTGAAACTTGATCGACAGTCGGTCAATGGTTGGCTGAGTGTTGACTAACTTATATGTGTCAATCTACTTTCTATGGCATGTCTGCAAGACTTAGTTGACACTCAACCGACTGTTGACAGAAATGTAGATCAAGTGTTGATTGAGTGTCAACCGAGGTGTCCATTGGGTGTCTATCAAGTGTCAGTTGAGTGTTGATCGATGGTCAATCGAGAATTTTGATGAAGGGCATCAATCAACACTCAACTGCAGATGTCTTTAGTACAATCTCATTATCCAAACAAACTGCATGAGAGTGCTGATCATACTTTCAATGGCTTAATTGCCAGTGTAGTTATTTTCATTTGACAAACCGGGATGAAAAAGATCTTTGGTATGAAGTGTTGTTTTCTACTGGTTGAATAAAAGGAAATAGGTGGAATATGTTATCTCTCATACACACTGGAACCTGGGGCTAATAATAAAAGGTCCTATGACTTGTGGCATGTTGTGCTGTCTGTCATAGTCTGACCTTGCCCTATGGTTGGCTTGACATGGTTCCCAGTGGTGCGTGAGAATAATGATATTGCAGTATGTTTGATGGTACGTGCAGTGACATTAATGTAAGCTAACAGCAGGTTCTCTTTCTTTCCTTGACATGGTAGATGAGATGGGCCTGATAAACAAAGGAGATCAGTTTGGTCGCACTCCATTGGTAAGAGTCAAGGCTTAAAACCCCTAACTTGTAATTGATATTTAGATATTTTCATCATAGCTCAAGGGTCTGGTGGTGGCAGGGGTTGGTTTGATCGATTCTCCCTCACATGGCACACATAGGGATATGCTGATTGACAGACTATTAATTTTGGCCTTGCTGCCCTAAGCACTGTCTGATTCTCAGACATTCTAGGTCACTCACAGCTACACACTAACATTGCGTTACTGCGAGCAACATGGACCCTCTGAGAATCAGGCTAGCCAAAGCAGGGTAAAGTAAAAAGCTGGTTGTTAGACCCATCTAACATAATTTGTCTAGTATAATAGAACTCACAAAGGAAAAAAGGGTTTAGTCTGCATACAGTATAAACAAGCCACATGACCCATCAGGCCGACAGACTGACAGCATGAAGTAACTAGCAGTATTTCTACTCCCCCTTGCTAGTCCATCACAGGGTTACACTCAGCAGTATCCAGCCATCTTGACCAAACAAGCTTGGTCAAGAAAAGATTTCTTGTATGGCATATAGGACATCATTTTTTTTTGTGCGGCACAGTGGGAAATTTTGAAGATTCAAGATAGTCCTATCATTCTTGCTCAGGTAACCAATCAAAGCACAGGATTTGGTTCATTTGATCAACTCGTGGATATTAAATGTGTTCAATTTTTGTAACTGTATGTGTGGTCACTGATTGTCTTTTGTCTCAGGTGTACAGTGTTTTAGGGGACAGACTTGATTGTGCAGAGCTTCTGTTGAAAGCTGGAGCCATTGTAAGATTCTCTATTTGTCTTCATTTACCTCCCCATTCTTTCAGAATTGGAAATAACTGAGTCTATGAGTAGTCCCTCTTTTTCTTAGTCTAATAGTATCAAGAATGAAACAAAAGAAAAACAGTGGAAAAAATTGGCTGTTCAAACCCTGGGGTTGAAAAGTTCCTTTTTCATATATATATATATTTTTTTGCATTTCACTCAACATACTAAGCAATAAAGGGACTACTTGTAGTCTAGAAATTGTTTCCCTGCAATCACAAATCTGAAATATGACAGTAACATGAAAGTGATATTAAGAAGAAAATGGCTGTTAGACATTCAAACATCCATAAGTCTTGCCTGTACTGCCTTATATGGAGCTCTTTAAAATGAAAAAAAAATTGAAATTATTAAATAATTAATTATAATAATAAGTGGATAACAATGTAATTTATTATGACATTGTGTAACAGGTCAGTGCTTGTGATGTGGATGGTAGGACTCCTCTCCACTGGGCCACATATCAGGTATGAGATAAGTAGTCACTGTGGTATTTCATTGGCAAATTAGTGTGACAACTATTAACTCTAATTCTCCTAATTGCTTGCTAAGCAAAAGATTGGGGACAAAAATTTTGTTCCAGGTCTCTCAAAAAAATGCAAACCAGCTCTATGAAAATCTTAGACAGGAGACTATTTTCTTAGTTACAACCCTGTGTATAAACTCCCTTCCAGTCCTTCTGTTAGCTGAACTTCATGTATACTTACAACCTTCCTTCTTCCCCAGCCCCTACCACTGTTTGGAATCTGAATTGACTTTCTTTCAAATACTATTGAGTGTGTGACTTGATATTTTCTGGAGCTGTAGAATTGTAAATAAAATACCTGACATGATTTTGTGCTACTGTTTGCTCACTCAGGGAAACCTAAAATGTGTAAAACTGCTGTTAGCAAAAGGAGCAAACTGGAAAGCAAAGGATAACAAAGGGAGGTATGTGTCATGCTTGGTATTTTGAGTTATTTTGGCTAAAAAAAAATTCCTTCAACATAATAGCTTAATAACTAAAGATAGAAAAGTACCAATTGAAAGAGATAATAGTAAATCATAAAGGGTGATCAAGGCAGGAGAAGATTAACACAGATTGTAAACGAACAGACTTGAAAAAAATTTCTAGGCTTTTAAACTTTTAATGTGCAAACCATCACCTGGCTCCCTTAATGTTTTCCTAACATTGAAAATTCTGCAAAGCACACACTGATTGAATATGTGACAAGTGGTTTTGTATTACTGGTAATTAAACTGAGCTACACAGGTTTGAGTTTGGAAGCAAATCCTAAAAAAATTTAGAGAGATGCATTGGAGTAAAGGCGTTTTGTTGATTATGAACATTAGTAACAAGTTTATTGTAAAACATCCTGCCATGTTCTTTCTTTCTTTTCCTTAATAAACTCTTTCTGGTAATAAATCACTTGATTATAATAGTAGCTAAAAACCTGCTGGCAAACTGGTATTTTTCAGAACCCCTCTTCACTTTGCCACAAGCCATCAGTCCTCCAAGGTTTGTTTAGCCATCTTTTAATTAATTAATTAATTTTGTTCGTTTCTTTTATTTTTGCCATTGCCAATATGCCTTTTCCCTGTGTCTAACCTTTTGCCGAGACATTGTTAATAAAGTGCAAGTAATAGACCTTATTATATGACTAGCTCCATGAGCGGGTAAGATGAACAGAATCTTGCACTGTGATTGGCTACCCAAGTGGGCAAGATGAAGCTATCTTGCCTGCTCGGGATAAAGGCCTTGTCCTGCAAGGAAAATTTGGTGTTTTATCCCATATAATGAATCCTTAATTGACCAAGCTTGTTGGAGATTGCTGGATATTGGCCTCGTTCTGTTTTTTGCATGTTTATGGGCCTCAACTTTGTCTTGGTCCATAAACATGCAAAAAAAAAAGAACTTGGCCAGTATCCAGCCATCTTAACCTCATGCTTGGTCAATAACCCTTATATATTCTTCTCCTCGGTATCGGACTGGAACTAGCTTGCAACTGAGGCTAATGCGCAGAGTCCCTTCAAATGAGGAGGACATTTATATCTCTTTTTTTACATTATTCCCATGCACGAGCCTCCATTGCAAGCTTGTTTGTCCAATACCAAGATATGAAATGGCCTATGTGATGCCCATTTACCATGAGACGGCATCTTCAGCAACGTGGCTACAATTAATGACACTGATAAGAATATATTTTGTTACACTTGGCATTACAGTGCTTGAGTATGTTATTAAAGCGGGTGCCCAAAGGTGAAGCCGATGAACGTGATAATGACCAGATGACCCCTCTGCACTGGAGTGCATCATACGGAAATGCTGAACATATCAAGTTACTGCTGAAAGCTGCCAGCAATGTCACACTCATTGATGGTCAAAGTATGCCAAATTTTTTTAGACCATTAATTTTTTTTTTCACTTTTTGGAGGGTTCTAAAATGAATGACATGCACATCATCCACCCTCTCCTCTGTCATGCTTTGTAACTAGTCGAATGGTCATTTGGTTAAATCAACTAAGTTGAAAATGTAAATTGGCCACCGTAACGAGTTATAAAGCTGATGTTTCAAGCGTTAGCCCTTCATCAGAGCGAAAGACGCTCCCTCTGACAAAGGGCTATCATTCGAAACGTCAGCTTTATAACTCGTTACGGTGGCCAATTTACATTTTCAACTTAGTTGATATAACCAAATTACCTTGTTACCCCCACTGACGCAGCACCGCAGTTTCTTTAGAAACTTTCACCCTTTATTCATTAGTCGAATGGTCAGCCTCCCACCTATTAGGATTGTTAATAACTTAATATGTTTAATTTGAAACTGATTTGTTTGTTTATTAGTTTTACACTAATGGTGTCCCCAATCAACATATATAGCTGGTCAAATCCAACAACAATTATTGCAAAGAACGTTTGACAATTTGTTGCATCATTTGATCACAAGGATCTTGCTGATAGAGCCTTTTCACTTGAAATTAATTTGCAGTTCTTTGGTTTTGTATTACTATGCTGTGTGATTGGCTGGAAAAACTCCTGCAACTTGGCCATCCAGTCACAATCAAAATCAAGTGACTCACTCAAACACCCCCTCCCCCCTCTCTGCTTAATGCAAGTGACATTTACATAATTACTCAGAGTTTTGATTTATGAATGAATGAATGGATTGTCTGCATGTTTTGTGACTGGCCATAGTGACTGCTTAGGTTTTGGTTTTACGATACTCAATTGAAAACTGCTTTATGCTAATGAAGTTTTGACTGATACTTGCTCTTA
>OMLO01004055.1_pt1 | contig 12172 bp, 11 predicted proteins | sample 1674811 | NCBI WGS metagenome assembly OMLO01 (sample SAMN06265003, study PRJEB25207) | coral metagenome | isolation source: Coral host | place: Mexico:La Bocana,Puerto Morelos, Mexico | collected 2008-11-13
TTATGGGAAAGGCTATGGTTGGACATAGTAATGGAAACGAAAAGCATGGAGAAAACATATATGTGTATATATTTATATTTATATTTATATTTGTATCGATGGGGCGAAGCAAGCAAAGCAAGCAACGCATAGATTTGATTGTATATATGGTCTTGGCTTGCTGAAGTTCTCTGGATGACAAAACGGATGTGCATGAACAAAGCAAAAGTGAATATCTGAAATGCAAAGGGTAAAACTTGTCTGTTTGATAGAATGAAATGAAACACCAAGCAGCAAACTAAACAAGTCACCAGAGTTCTGTTTTGTGCTTTAGGCTTGTGCGCGCAGGAAGTGCCCACATGTTCAGGTGCTGAGCGTTGAGTAGTAGAAATCGTATTTCCTACATGAACGATTCGGCTATGACTATGAGCAACTGCGCACTAAGTGAATCGCCAAAACAATGAAAACCTCGGATTAAGAAGCAGGGATTAGCAGCTTTTCCAGCAATAGCAGGAAGTGAAACACATTTTTTTGAAAAAAATGCATTATTGAGATGAACATTTAAAGCAGCAAACAAACCTACGAGAGTTTGGTTTTTTTATGTATATGGTTGTTGCGGTTTTGTGATTGTTCGCTACGGGGCTGCTGAGTTCTGCATGCTAGTTGAACAGCAAGGCGCGCGACAAACATGCATCTTTCAAATTTCTCAGCCCTCATTGTTGAGTTTTTTTCTAAGCCCCTTTGAACGAACAAATAAATAAATAATTCAACCAAAAAATGAAAAATTCAACAAATATATGAAAATTACGAAAAATATATGTGTATATATATATATATAAAACATGGACATAACATATATGCGATTATGATTGCAAGTGGGTCTTTTCCAATATCTAAGTGGGTCTGTTCCACTAGCTTCTTTGGGGCTCAAATCGTGAGTGATTGGTTGCTCCACCTTCAAGCAATGGCAGTTTGGAGGGAGGTATCTTCTGATGATGAGTCGAAGCACTTTGAGGAGTGGGCAATGGGTTCGTTTTCTAAATAAAATATTTTCAAATTGTTTAGCGTTAAATCTAGCCCCAAACCTTGCATAGGACATCACGATGGATCAATTTGGGCATTTGAACTGCGTGAAAGATTTCATCGATGCTTCGGGCTTCTTGTCTAAATTTAAGACTGGATAATTGAAGGGCTTCAGTTCCTGGGTTTCTGATCTAAGGTTTTCAACAGTGGCTGAACGATTGGAAGTTGCCAGTATTTGGGTATATGTCTGACTGCAACTTGGCAGCGCATGATTTTTTGAATTCCCCCAAAAAACTGTATACAGCGATGTATGTGTTTTGCTCAGGCTCTGGGGTGGATACCCCCTTGATGGCCCTACGGGAATTGCTTGGTGAAAAAGCTCGCACCATCAAGTACCTGATCCTTGTTTTCAAGTGATGAAGTTTAGTACATGCGTTTTTTTCAGGTGATGAAGTTTAGTGCACACACCACACATCTAAGGAGCAATTCTGAGATTGATAGATCTGCTCGGAAGTTTCTACGTGAAAACCATCCAGCCCCGGAGAAGTATCTCGGCTAATAATTTTAAATAACGAATGGCTTTCATTTGTCCCTTTGCAAAATCAAGCCATTGCATGATATAAGGTCGCACCAGAATATCTTCGATGTCAAACCCGGCCAGTTCAGTCGACAGGCAGGACAATTTTCTGAATTTCATTCTATATTCAAACACCTTCTCAAGACACCCCGTCAGGCAGTTTGCTACTGTGCTGGCTTTCCTTGCCAGCCTTACTCGCGGCTCAACGCTCACAGCGCACTTTTGCGCGATCCCAAGGCGCAGCCCTTTTTTCAAGTGGTGCGTCACATCAGGGTGGTGGCCCCACCCGTTTCTCGGACTGAAATGATTTGAAATGCACTGAAAGGACATGACATGAAATCATGAAATGTCTATGTTTAATGGAAATGGTAAACTTACTCTGCCCAATATTTGTCTTGCAGCTGAGATGGCGCTATTGGAGAATGTGCTGGGATTCAAACAGGTGTTGGACAAGGTGCTGGCTCATTTCAAAGAGAGCCTCCCTGGGCACTTTGGTTCAACTTAGGTTTCCTTTAGCTAAATTGAGTTGTGGTCTGAGTATGTCTGATTGAATCCCTGAAATCAGGTATGAAGTCCATGTTCTTCAGCTCAACCCGTGCACTGGTCTGCAAAATGAGATATATCATCATGATGACAGTCATGCATATATGCATTAAAATACAAAAATCCTCAATCTTCTTCACTGCTTCTCTCAGGAATGAAGTTGGAGCTCCACTATCCCGGAACCGCTTGTACATCCTGCTGCTGAGAAGTGAGCTCCTGACAACGACGGCCAAAAGAGATCTTGGAGCATTTGCTGAGGGATTGGTAGCAACCATGAAGCAGCAGAACCAATGGGATTGGAAACTTGGAATCAAACAAAACTTGGATCCATAATGCTTTTTCTTCTCCTAGTTTTTGGTCTCCAGATATAGAACGCTGTTGAATCTAGGACTGATTTGTTGATGTCGCGAGCCCACGTGGAGATCGCCCACACTATTTCCAAGAGAATGAGCCGAACGACATACAAGACCCGAAAGGGGTGCTTGAAACCAAAGTCACTCGTCAAAACACTATACTTGAAAGTTCTTGAAAGTTGGATACTTTTTCTTTGCTTATGTAAGGCGATCCAAAGCTCCAAAATGGAAGAAGCAACACCGAATCTGGGCAAGGAAGCACAAGGCAACCAACATGTTTGTGCAACATTCTCACTTCATACTTACAGTCCTTAAAGCTCACTGTCAGCTCACTGTCAAATGAACAGGTGACCGGGGACGAGGGTTGCTTCAAGAAGCTGTACCCCAGGGCGGCTAGTCAGATTCATAGCCAACGTGAGATTGATGTGTCTTGGCTCCAATTCTGCAAACCAAATCCTAAACATAAAAAACCACATGCTCGGGAATGTTTTGGGTCTTACCAAAAATGATGTCATGCAACCATCATACCCATACAAACCGATACCATCTGTGAATGAGGCATTGAACAAGATCACGAAGCTGCACGGGCGCAACATCAAGGCCGCCAATGTGTCCCAATCGATTGGCAGGATGAGTCTCGTATATGATGATGCTCAATCATCAATGATGTGCATTACGTACTTCCCTCAGAACATGTGTTCAATGTTTTCAAGGAAAAGATCATCTACCACTTGGGGGTCATCAGATTGCCACAATCAACCCCAGGCCAAACTCTTCGATTCTCCTCTTCAAGGAGGAGAGGTTTCTCACAGGCCTCATTGGATTGCAAAGATGCATAGCACAATGTTCACCCTTTGCTGCATGCAGGCGTGGAGGCACTCCTTCTCATGGGGTTGCCCATTCATGAGTTAAATCTGGATTGGCACACGGACAAAGAATCTTGGCACAACAATAAATAATATGATTAATATGCATGGAACTCCATGTTCTCAATCACTTTCAAAGAATCTTGGACTGTTTTTCCACCAAGGAGTTATACAAGCTTGCGGGAAATGGCATGGCGATGCGATCTTTGTATGTGGCGCTGATTGTTGGGCTGAAAGCACTCAATCCGGCCAAGGTGCAACGCTATATGCAGAAGTGAACACTTTGATGTGCCTTCGGCAGCTGATCGATATGAAGGATGGCAGAAAAGGAAAACATGTTCTGAGGTTTCATGGTGCTAAACAAATGGAAATCCAGCAATCAAATTTGACAGAGTGTTCTTCACATAAAGATTTCTGCGCATCGCAAATAGCAAGCATGTGAAACAAGTTGACACATTTGAAAAAATGTTCACTGTTTCTGCATTTTTTGCTGAAGTTTCTGAAGCTCATAAAAAGTACACAATCTCAATCTAGATCAAACAATCATCAATTTTCAATTGGGAGAGGTCCACCAAAAAACAAGTTTCAATCCCCGCAAAAAGAAGTTAGTTCCCATTCAATAGTCACGTGTTTTTGAGGTAACTTACCATACCACTTAGTAGTTAGTACTTTCAAACTCCAAGTCTTCCTGCAGCATGCCTGTGCTTGGCCGCTGGAACGAAGATGATGATGATGATGGCGGTGGTTGTGGCCTGCAGGTTCTTCAACCCAACGTATGGCGATATGAGAGCTCAGAAAGCAATTCAAGTGCAAGTTCTATATCAGGGTATCTCGATTGCATTCGATGGTGGTGAGTGTGGTTGTTTTTTGGTGTCCCAAACAAAAATACTGAATCATCCATGTCTGAACAAAAAAATCTAAGTGCCTTCTAAGGGATTCCGGCAGTTCAGACAGCGATGAGTCTGATAGTCTGGAGGGGAGTTCCGAAGTTGGCTTAAGACTTGTCAACTTGGAGTCTTATCATGGAAATGGATGCGACAAATCAATATACTCAGCAAATGGTGGCAGTTCGCGGAGGATTGAGCGGCTACTTGCAAACCCTCCCTGTGCTTGCAAGTGTGTGATGCCCCTGAAGATTCTTCAGAAAGTATGCAAAACTTTCTGGAATTTACCGAAATCATCCCAGGATTCCGTGCTATGGTCGATACAGTCGGGTGGTGCTCGTAAAAAGAAATGGTTTATAGAAGGACAGGAGCAAAAAAATATGTTCTGGAATCAAGTTTAAGATATGTTTGTTTTGTCTTCAATCATTTATCAATAAAATTTGGGAAAGGAACATATCCTGTATCCCTGTATCAGGCTATCATCTTTGCCGTGAGTCATGGTTCAAGTACATGGGAATTGGCAAACAAAGAATGATGAGAACGAAACGCAAGTACCGTGGGCTTGATCAAAGAGGTTTGAACCAAGGAAACCCTGCTGAAATCTTTGAGGTTTTTTATCTATCATGTCTTAGAATTGTTTTTAAAATTTATTGGTGTCTTATTTCATGTCTCTTTGGTTTTGGGGTTGCTCTAGCCCTGTAATGTATCCCTGCTGAGATGACCTTGCTAAGGAGCGGCACATCCAGCTATTCAAACAGCATCAGTGATGAGTTTTTTCACTCATCTATACTGGACATCTGGTGAGTCTATGGCTACTGGGTTACTTGCCTGCACCTACCTGATATCAATCAAAGATAGAATTGTTAGACAAATTCATCTATCTACTTCAGGTTTGAATCGAGCGAAACATCGGAGCTATCCAAGTCCGACCATGAACTTCGGGAAGCTTTATTGCGGAAGTTGGTTGATCGACAGCTGCTGGGCCCGACGCGGGAAATCATGATGGAAAATGATATCAGTGCTCTTCCGCTTCGTTGGTTACCGCCCGGTAATACATCGTCTTTGTATATGATGTACTTGGCTTTTTGTCGTTCTGCTACGGGACAAGAAACATCACCAGCATCGAGAGCTACTTTCTTTACTGTAGCTAAAGAATGGAGATCTTGCCTGCGGTTTAGAAGATCAACTGATCACGCCATGTGCGTTGAATGCAGCAAACTTAAGAACAAAATCGCAGTTTCCAAAGAGCCTTACTTTGCTTTAAAATAAGCTTCAATGTTTTTTTGCTCATTAGGTTATTTGGATTTTTTCCCTTTGCCACACTGTGTCGACCAACCTCCAGCCATTAAGGACTTTGCTGAGCACGCAAAACTATGCGATGAACTACTTGGACACTACCATTTGCAATGGCAGAACAGACAAGCCTATTGGCTTGCAAGATCCAGGTCACAAACCCAAAAAGATCTATTGTGTGCAATCATAGACTCATACGACAAGTCAAAGTTACAACTCCCTCAGTGGCCCTTCAAGAGATGTCCCAAGAGAGCTACATTCGAAGCCATCAAGAGATCCTTTCTTTCGGATTAAGATTTTTTAACCGTTGAATCTTGAAAAACATAATGAATGAAGATTGAAGTTCAAAGTGATCAAGGATTGTTTTGTTAGTGGTGCTCGGTCTCTGACTAAGGAGTTCATTTGACTTTGACCTGCTGTATGATGCATGGCCATGGTTGCTATCTCTACATCTGCGATGAAGGGATGAGTGCTGGAAGCAATTGGCAGTGGGAATGTGTATCTGGCTTTGGAATTAAGTATATTTTTTTTAATCCCCCATGTTTTAAATCGGACAAGTAATGCCTGATAGTGGAAATCCTTACTCAGGTTATGAGATCGCTGGAAAAAGTGTTTGTGAGAACCCGAGCTCGCAATGAACCATGGCCAAAGGAGTTACTTTCTTACATCTTTAATCATCCTTTTTCTCTTTGCTAGTTGGTGGTTTCAACCCCTCTGAAAATTCTGAAAAATATTTACTCAAATTGGATCTATTCCCCAAATTGGGATGAAAATAAAAAACGTTTGAAACCACCACCCAGTTTGTTAGTTTGGTTTCCACTCGAATGAACATTTAACCATTTACTATCCATTTGGGGTTTCCACCAGCAAAGGTTCTGGCTGCAAAGTGATAACACTGTGAAAGAGTGTAGGAACACTTACGCGGCTCGTATTCTCAGTGCAATGACACAGGCAGGGGTGTGGTCCACGTCCAGTCAAAATTTTCTGGGCGTGGGCCACACCCATGAGGATGTTGATGGAGTTCTATCACTTTGCAAAGCTGCTATGGATACAGCAACGATCATCCATACACCATATGATGTGGTACAGCGTTTGCAATCAAAGTTGAGCCCAGTATTCCATGCCCGTGGCATAGACTTTCAAGTGGAGATTGTTCGGAAGGTGAGTTAGTAAATTTTCTTGAAAAGGTTCTGTGTTCCTAAGTATTTGGTTTGTTTTTTTTCGTGGGTTTGGAAATCATACATCATATAACATATATAACGGTCTTCCCACGACAGGTTCGAGATTGGGTATCGTTTGCTCCTGACCATGTGACCTTCAACAATGCCTACAAAATCCGAAAGCTGCAAGATGATGAGGAAGAAGCAACACCAGTTCCGCACACTTTCATATTCACCCCTCGGTCCAGTTTATCTTTCCTTGTTTGAGGAACTTTTGAGTGTGTTGTATACTACTTTGGTTGTATACCCGTCAGGATGATTGTTGCTGTGTTCCTGTTTTTTCAGGGAGAAAGATTTAGGCAAAACCATATAACGCTTCAAACAATTCCATTGCTCTCTCCCTGCTTCCTGAGGCTTACCGAGCGATCTCCGTGTTGCAGCACGTGTTCCCCGACAATGGAGGTCGCCGCCAAATTCTGAAAGAGCTGGGAAAGATCTTTTTTGTTTGGTGAAGATGGAAATGTCTTCAACATCATTGAGTCAAGATCCTTTGCTGGTTTGGCCATCCGCGTTACTAAACCAGTCCCAACGCTTTCTTCAGAATGCCAACACAACCCGCAATGTGGTAGTCTCTAGCTTTGAGGATGAACGCAAAAATGATATTGCAGCGTTGATCAAAGCGATGAAGAGGGACTATCCTGATATGAAGCGAGCTATTGCCTGGTATGAGTCCTTGCTAAACCCTGGTGAATGTGATGAAGAGTATACTCAATTGAGTTTTCTTCGAAACATCAATGATGATGGATTTGATGTTCATTCATTCCAATTGGGAGCTCGCCCACCTCCATTGGAACCGCACGTGCTGAAGGTAGTGTTTCACCGTCGCCCATTGTGAGTCGTGGAAGCTTTGAACATTTGGGGGTGCAAAAAAAACAGGTTGTTCAACTCATACATCAAGTTACCACTACTCAGCTTGACTTCTGATGGCTTGGTAAGAATTACTGCATACTAAATTTATGAACAAGTTTTTGGGTTCAAAAGTTTGTGGGCCTTGGGGCAATCCTTGAGTCAGCTGTGCACCAATGGAGCCAGCCGAATATTCGGGTAATAGCCCTATTGAAGCTCTTCAAGCCTACTTTGACACGGTTTCTTATCTAAAGATTATTTCAGAATGGATACCACCCAACAAAAGTTGAACCCCAAAAAGGATTTTCTTCCTATTATCCAAGGTTGTCGCAAGCAAGAACTTGGGGGATCACTTGAACCAAGTCTTCTCGGACAAGGATAAAATGAAGGAGGTTGGGTACAGTAAAAGAAAAAGTTTTCCCAAATCTTTTAATTCTCCATCAGGAATATGCATGTCTTAGTCTAACAACCCTGTTAGGCAATCAACTTCTATGTCGCAGACAGGTTTGGACCACCTGTTGGAAAAGGGCATTTGGGTATTCTTCCCACAGCCAGCATGGATAGTTTCTACTTGGGCCTATCGGACTTTGACTATTCCGCTATGGCCAAGAATGGATGTGGGGTGTCCAAAATGTTTGTTGTTTTAAATAATTGGTAGGGTATGGTTGGGTAGTGACACACTGATTGTATTTTCAATTGGGATGTCCTGAGCCCTGCAGATTTTCCATCCAACTATCAGCTGAGTGCCCACTTCCCGGAATTTCTGGCTTTTGGCTACAAAGCTGGAGTAGGTGGGCCCATCAATGTGAAGTTTACTCACACCGGCGACCGTGGTCTTGCACCCTTTTCTGTCGGCTTTGTCGACGGGCATTGCCGGATTCTCCTGATGCAATCCATCATCGGTTTCTGCTATGAATTGGGCTTCAAAGAGAAGGAGTTACAAGATGGCCATCTTGCGATGGTTCTCTCCAGTTTCGCATCTATTCACTGCTGCTATGAGCACTATTCGAATGCGTCCCATTATTTTTTGGCCAGCTTGAGAATCTTGGCACAAATTTGATTTTTCAAAATACTCTTAGTCTTATATTGTAAATTTAGTTTGATGTTACCTGAGATGGAATCTAGTTTTTCGGAACTTGTCTTTTGTTTTCTCTTTATGTTTCTTCCTGGTGTGTCTAAACCTAAGAAATGGGATACGTCACTGCGGAGAAACAGACACCAAGCCCTATCAGCATAGCCGCTGACATATGGGAAGCGATCTGCGCAGAGAAGCGATCGGGGCGATGTGGTGCAAAAACTCCACTCAAAGATCTATTGTCAAAAACAGTGGCGGAATACAACCGGATGTGCACCAACAAAAAACACAGAATTGAATCTCAGCGTAGATCTCTTATTTACAATTTGTCTCTCGGTACAACAATTTGAAGCTTTGGTTTTTGGGGTGTGTGGTGGCCCAAAACTGTTTAGTTAAATTTGCTCGCTGACAATTTCATGTATGGTCAGAACAGGCTGAGAGCACCCACAAAGCTATTTCAATTGCTGCATCAGCACTATGACAGCTACCCACACCAGCAGTCAGGCAGGTCCAACACCGGAAACATAGGTGTTCTTGATCTACTTCATTCGTCTTAGTCATCATACGTCCAGACTGTAAAAACCATACATTCAATTGGCAAATCTTTCAATTTTTCTCAAGCCCTATGTCAGGTGTGCCCCATGATGTTCTTGTAGCAGATTATTGGGTGCCCAATAGCGTCTCTCGTTCAGAACATGAGAGGTTCAAGAACAAGGATACCTACAGGCAAATTCTGACTACATCGGAGACAACTTGCATGGCATACTTTGAGAGAGCTACCAAGGATACCATTGCTGATTTGTTTATTGCTTGGTCAAAGCTAGTGGAGTTGTTTTCGTTATCCCCCTGGCCCCAGGATTTTTGTCGGAAAGCATCCAAATCATCGTCCACGAAGACAAAGGACCTGTGTTGGGCCTAAACTGTTAATGAAACAATTCTCTTTTAATCTCACATCCAGTATTTGGGAAGTTTTTCTGTGACATTTGCTTCCCTTTCAGAAAGCGGCCCAATTGACGGAAGATGAACACATCGCCTTGCACGATATCACTTGCTGCTGGCTCTGGTTGCGTGCTTACATGGTACGCACATTTCCTGGGGAGATAGTGGCTAAGCATGATGAGCTCTTCGAAAATGGGTACTTTGACTGCAATCTAGGTAAATCCATAATTTGGTAAAGCCTCAAAACCCCTACTTTGCTGATTAACAAAGTTGTGATGATGGCATTTCATGACCAAGTGTATTCGGCTGGGTGTGATTGATGGACAAATGTATTCGGCTGGGTGTGATTGATGGACAAATGTATTCGGCTGGGGGTGATTGATGGCCAAATGCATTCGGCCAAATTGATTCGGCCAAATCCTGGAATTCAAAAATCCTGGAAAAATCAATCATCTGAAAACTTTGGGGGCTAGTGTTTGAGTTTGATTGGGTTTCTAGAAACCCCGTCACTTTTTTGGCATCCCTGGGAGAAAGAATCACGGCCTGGTTTTGATTGATAAGTTACTGGGATGATTGATTGTGATTTGAAAGCAATATCGTGATTGGGTTTCTAGAAACCGCGTCATAATTTCAGGTGGGATATTCATACTCTGAATGTGATTGATTTTCTGAGATTTTTGGTGGAAATGAAAATCAAAGGAACATATGATGATTATGTAATTAAGAATCATGTATGTAATATGCCTTTGATTTTTCATGATCTCTATATCTATTACAGATTCACTGTTATCTTCCAATAATGAACTGTGATTTGGGAAACCGGTTGAATATGTTTCCCAAACAGGCCATGGCATAGATGTATAGGATCTTCTTCATCTTTTTTTTATGTTTCATTGTAAGGCACCTGGATGCTGATATCGGAGCCCTGATGAAAAGCGGGGAGGAATTCCTGCCAGAGCGAGTCCCATTCATCTTGGAAGTGTCTTGGCCATACACCTGTCATTTTCCAATATAAATTGGTTTTTAATATGTAAAAAAAGATTAATATGTGATATGTTATATAAGCTGGATAAGATGGTCTTCACATCAATCAACAAGGAACTTGATAAATAATAAGTATCCCTTCATATGGGATATGATTGGGACATGCTGGGGATGGCAGGCAACTGGCCGCACCATGGACACCTTCGTGGCGGCCCACCAGGACAAGAGCAAAAATGCTCTATCGAAGGCTGTTGAAGCCAGCTTTGTTGCATGGGTGGAAGAATTGAAGGCTGATGAAGCACAATTCAGTGCGGAGAGAATCATGCTTCTCAGCCTGGTTTATTTGGCTTTCCTTGTTTGGTGTTAAAATCAAATAACCAAATTGGATCCTCAAACAATTCGAAATGTTCTGTGAAATTATATAATAATCATGAAAATCCCAAAAAGATTATGTGGGTGATTTTCCAAGATTACCATGTGGATAAAAAACACAAAGTGTGCTGTACCTGATCTCTTCCCCCATCATCGTGTGTTGTATTCCCGATCTCTTCCCCCCTGCCTGATCACTTCAGAGTCTCTGAGTTCTCTCCTGTTTGCAGGGTTTTCGGATTTCAGACTGAAAAATAAGGATGGAGAAAGAACAACAAAAAAGCAGAACAAAGCTGATTTGCCAATTGGAGGACTGTAATCTGTCGTTTTGAAACTGTTGTTGGAATTATTTTAATTAAACAGTAGTGGTGTAGTACTGTGAATGTTTAACATGTTTAACATTGTCCACCCACCCTACAGGAATGCCATACCCGGGCATGGGCTATCATCGGTGACTTTTTGAAGGAGAATCTTACGCTGTTCACAGGGCGAACAATGGATGCGGAATCTACCCTCATGCCTGCGGCAAGGGCATGGGCTCGCAACCTGGCTACTGAACCCCTGATGACCATGCTATCTATGTATGGGTCAATGCACCGGCAATTGGCAACATGTCTGCAGCTCGAAGTGCATTTATTTTGAACTTTGTATCCAACTTGCTCTCGGATCATCCTATGAATGCAGTGGCTATCATCATCCATCCGAATCGAGCTGGTGGACATGAAGGGAGGCAAGTCTTTTTTTTGCGACCCTGTTGTTTTGGAAATCAATGGTTGTGTCTTTTTTGAAAGGTGTCAAGTGTCCATCCTGTTTTTCTTTCAGCCCAACTTTCTGCACCTCGCTTTCCAGGAAGGGCATTGCAAAAAAGGAGGAAGATGACGATGACGATGAGCCTGACCATAAGACCGAGATCAAGGAAGGTCAGGATGATTCTGAAGATTCAGACAACGTCGCCAACAGGGCAAAACGGGAGGATGCTGAGGACTTGGTGAGAAAAGCCCGGTTTAATCTGGAGAAGCTTAACTAAGTATCATCAACCTTTTATTAGTTTACTTGAGAATCGGAACAGAAAACACTGCTGATGGTTATTGTCAGCTGAACTTCAATTGCTCGGAATTGTTAGCTCACCTTCCATCATCCTAGGAGCAACTTCCGGATGAGAGAACGCAATTTGAAGGTCAAGCCTTTGACATTTGTCTTTGATCCTGCCATGGACTCAGA
>OMLO01004056.1_pt1 | contig 12171 bp, 8 predicted proteins | sample 1674811 | NCBI WGS metagenome assembly OMLO01 (sample SAMN06265003, study PRJEB25207) | coral metagenome | isolation source: Coral host | place: Mexico:La Bocana,Puerto Morelos, Mexico | collected 2008-11-13
GATATGGCATGCAAAAATTCGTGTAAAATCTTTTGTGTGTTAATTAGAATTTTTTCCTCGAGGAGAAAAATGCAAGGACAAATAACCATACAACTGAGATAAAGGGCGCCTATAAGAGGACCGCAGTAACCCAAGGCTGAGATTTTGTAAAGAGTTTAATTCGAATATAATTTTATGAAAATTTGTAAATAAAATACAATTATATGTATTTTTTTTTAACTAAACCGTATTTAGGTAGGTGTCCTCTATTTGTAGTTAATAAAGTTATTTTTATTAATATTGACATAATGCTCAGCTAAGTTAAGTTCTTACGCAGCTGGTAAAATCATGATGCCGAGCAACAACGTGATGTCAAGGAACACAAAAATGTTTCTCTGCTTCCTGTCTTTTACATTTACAATACTTTTGTTAGCATCCTTACTGATTATCCTTGAGCACTCTTTAGCAGTGTTAACTACAACTTCTCATGATTATTATCATCATCATTATTATTATAGATAAAAATCCACCAAAGATTTTGTCGTCATCAGGCATAAGACACAGTATATTTATTTCTGTTTGCAATTTTTCAGCTCGTTAGTGTGCTTCGTTTGGAAACCGACGCATTTTGAATTTCAGAGTTATGGCGGTTCATGACACAGGGCTACGACCGCGTTGATCGAAAAATATACTATACTTATTTCATGATTTATGACCCTTTTAGAAGTTAAAGCATTACGAAAAGTGCTAGTGTAAATTCTTCTTTGTTCAGTACAGATAATCAGCCTCCTAGATAGTCAAAGTCTCAGACTTAAAACTTGGAGAGGGGTCTTCTTTCTTTATTTCCTATAACATTACAATTTCCTGAATTTATCCACTTGTTGTTTTTCGATTGATTTTTTTTTTATTGCGTGATAGTTTACGATTTATTGGTTCTCACAAAGCGACGAGAGTCGATCAACTGATCGTCGAAACAAAAGAGGCCACTGATTAGGTGCAGTCTGTTCAGACAGACAACATAACTGACAGCTAACACTGACTCTCAATGACAAGCGAATATTATGCATATAAAATCTTGCATAACAAAATTTTAGGCAAGCCTTAGTAGCTTAGTAAAACGTTTTGGCGCCGACTGATCTATCCAAGATATGACTTAAGGGGACTGACTGAGCAGACACTATTGTCTGTGCTTTGAAAATCGAGAGTCGGGGAATTTGACTTGGGCGCGCAAATCATGTCATGCAACGGAAATCACTGTTTCCTACAAGGAACAAGCTAAAAGTACCAATGATTAAAACAGCATAACAGACCACTTACGTTTGCTGTCATCTTTGCTTGCTGAGACATATTTTCCAATCAGGAATCCCGCCACAGCAATAACTGTTATTATTACGATAACAACCAGGATGATCACAACTTTTCGACGTCTTGAGGAAAGCTTGGTATCCACCAAATCTGTGGAAGAAGTAGATAGCTTTATATCCGGATCCAGTATGCCTTCATTTGGTTGAGAAATATCTTCTAGAGGGATCTTTTGCTTTTCAAACGACGCCATTTCGTACGCTTAGTAAAGTAATCGCTTAGTAAAGTAGTCAGTCGCGCCTCCTGTTTGCAATCCGATCACTGTACACGGGTGATTCAATCATTGCAAATATGCCGTGCAAGCAACGAATGGTAATCAGAAACCCGATCGCAAAGTGCTTTGTGTTGAAATGTTGAGCAGCCAGGACAAAGGTTGTCAATCTGTTAATGATCACTCTTGCATCACTTGTCGTTCAAAAGTCTGGGGGTTCTGGCTCCGTGTTATACGCGCGTTGAGTTTGTTGTTGGTTTTCCCTTTTCTCCGAGGGTTTTTTTCCGGGTTCTGGTTTTCCTCCCTCCACGGAAGCAAACATCTCAAACTTTTAATGCAACCAGGATAGAGGACCCTGAATAATCGCCTTAAACCTTAAAAGTGAATAAAAGTGTCTTTACTTTAGATTTAAAAAGACGTGTAGGTTTCTAAATTCGAACTTCAAAAGAAATGGCGTTCTATATATAGCTTTACTTTGCTTCAGTTCATGCCCGCGGAAATAACCTCTCAAGAGCCCGGGAACCATTCTATACTGATATAAAGTATCTGTAAAAGAATTTAAAATTCTTTTAAACCTTAATAAAACTGATATTTTGTAAGTTTATATGTACCTTGCAAATTTTGAAAGAAATGATCGTTTATTTGATGCGTATGTTAACTTACTTGGTCATCTTCAAACAAATCTGTCAAATTTGTTGTTTTAACGATTCATTTGATTTTCAAACGTTTTAATAAAGACGGCTACATACACCACTTGTGAACTCTATTTTTTGATTCAGTTTGCGCGGATATTGTCGCTCAGATCAATCCATTTCGCCCCAACTCACTGCTCCTGAGTTACCAAGGTAAGCCGCTGCAAAAAGGGAAATTGAAAAGAGACACACCCAAAAGAAAAGACAGATGAGAAGGGACGAGAGAGAGAGGACTGGGAAACTATTTCTGTTGTACCCCGTCTCCATGCGATTATACTGTCTGGGTCACTCGAGATGTTCTTTTGGGTAAACTTCTCCCCCTTTAGATATTACAGCTCATGACATTAATTTTTAAAAAAATTAAAAATATTTTTTATATATTTCAATCGACTCTGTGGGACAGTTTTGGTATCAAGTTAAAGACTTTTTACTCTGACTACAAAAGTGAGTTTTTCAGAACATGCCACAATACTTGATGAATAACTACGTAGCTCCTGAGTGTTAAAAAAATTGTGTTCAGCATTCACACGATGACATACTAATGAATAGTTTGAGAAACAGGGAATTAAATTCATCCAGTCCATAAGCAAATTGTCCAGGGAGCAAACCTGAGAAAACAGTATTTTGATGGTTTTTTCGTTAAAATGGGAAAACGTTTACTAATATCAACTGTAAGTATATACCACACAAGTGCGCACTCTGATTGGTTAGCTCGGAAGGAGAGTAGCCTAGAAGCATTGACACCTTTTGGCTCTCCCAGTTACGGGAACGTTTGGGCTTGGAGGAGGGGGACGACGGTGGACTTTGTCCCCGAAAAATTTACGCAATGCCCGCATGCGTGAATGTTGAATTGGGGATGCAAACGCAATCAAACTGCATGAAAAACAAAAACCTTTGCAATTTTCACAACTAGTGAATCTGCTCAAGAGATTATCAAGGTCAGACAGTGCACTGCTCTTATATAGGCCTTGTCCCAAGGTAATCCCTCTTAAGTCAGTTTGAAACATAGGGCGCGATCCATTCAACCAAAATTTCCGGGCTGGGGTTCGAAAATTTCTTGGGGGCAAATGGATCGCGACGGGTCCGGAATGTCTCATTCCATTCCTCTCTCAAAGAGTTTCGCGCTCATTTAATGGCGGATGCGGATCACTCTGTTGCTCGTGTTAGAGTTGAATGACAAATTCGACTTTATCAATGACATTGTGCGAACTGCTTCATGCGTAGAAATGTCACTCGGGTTGAATGTTTTGAGTAGACCCAGATATGTGCCGCGTTTAATTTAGTTCAAAGATCTTCAAACACTTCTTTCGAATTACGAAAAGAATATTCGAAACTCTCTCGAGAAATAGACCGTTTTCAAAAAGCCGAAACATACACTGCGTAACACAGCTATGTAAATGTTGGATCGCGCCCATAGTATGTTACAAGCGCGTTGCGTGGATTTTTCCGAGGGAGATTTGTTGTGTCGTTCCGTTTTAAAGGGAAGGAAAACCTCCAACGCTGTGGGAATGCCTTCTTTTATAAAAATATCAAAAGAGAAGCAAAGGAGTTCTCACTCTAGCTATGTTTTAATACATAGGAGTTTGCCCAAATACTAATAAACTGAATGAACTACAGAGAAATGAGCAGCCAAACGAGTACAAAGCAAGCGAACTCTCGAACACAACCGGCAACTGAACAAACGGATGCTCGAAAGTGGAGACCGCCTCTCGCCGTCCAAACAATCAAAGCAAGTTTGAGAGATATTTTTAACAGAATATGTAAGACAGCGTCAAAATTCGAAAGGATCTTTGATTGTCCGTCTTCTTTTACGTTCATAGGAATACGCAGAATGTGGTTATTTTTTATTGTTTTGTAAAAAATGGCAAAGAAATGAACACAGAATTATAACGCATGCGTATACAGCCATTTTAATCTTTGCCGTTGTCGTTTTGGTTTTTTTATTTTTTAACTCCGTAACTAAATGAACGGTAAAAGAATGAACCGCTAAACGAGCACAAAGCAAACAAAACCTCACTGGACAAAAAGACGGCTGGGAGTACAGACAACATCTGTAGTATGAAACGTCTTGGAGCCTTTCCCGCCATTTCGTCTCAGGTATTTGCGAGAAAGCCGCTTGGACTGTCCCCGCGTAGCGCGTATCATCCTCGGGAGACCTGGGTGCCAGGTCTAAAAATAACAAGGATTACATTGGGTATAAGGCCTATATATGAGATTCATTCTCTTACCAACTACTATAATTCTAAAAATAGTTATATTCAAAGCTTGCATACTCAATGACCTCTAAACTAAACTTTATTTACGAGTTTTGGAAATCCCGCGGAAATGAATGAATGAAAATGCCAAAATTTATGTTGGAAGGTCCACGATCGCGCACAATCTTTTGTTTTCCGCTCATACACTAAGCATGAATTACGTAACCAAAATGTTCGCTCTTACTTTGTGTAGAAGACACAGTTAATGTAAAACAATGGTGAAAAAAAGGACAAAAGAATGAGGAATACAATAAAAACAATGGGTTTCTGAGGCGGTTTCTGATTGTGACGTGTCCGGTGTCCTACATCAAGAAGGAGCTAAAACGTTTCTATTGTTAATTAAGTTCCTCATTAATGGGGGATCAAGGCGCACGGTCAAAGCCAAAAATGTGAAAAAAACCTATAACAAAGCAATTTGTCGGGTTTCATAACCAGTCCCCTCTATTGACTATAGTTCGAAAAGTCACATGCCCGATGCCTGAATCAAGAGCATTCTGCCCAAAATATTTAAAAAATTTCCATGGGGAGCTGCAGCCTGACGTTTCTGTTAAATCCAGGTTAAACTACCGCATATTTTCACAAATGGATCAGAAATGAATGTTTTTAAGTTCCGCCTTTTCTTGTAATCGGCTTTTTTTCTATCAAATTTTGGTGGTAAATGTTGTAATTGTTCCGACTTACGTTTTTTTGCGCTAGTTACTCTCCACAAAAAAAACCGCTATCGTGATGACAACAAAATTTGGCGAAAAATATTTTCAAACGTAGCAATCAATTTTATTAAATGATTATGATAATTCTATTGTTTCACGAGGTTTCTATTGAATTATTATCCAACTTCATTATCCATATATGGAGCTCCTAGTCAGGCGGGAAGATAGCAATATTTGATTGGTTCTTACTCCCAGTCTATTTTCTGATTGGTCAATCCACTTTCAAATTGACCTCCTCAATTTTAGCGCTTTTCAGTTGTCGTTTTGTTGGCGCGTCATAAATTTACGAAGAGTCGAGATGGTAAGTCGGAGAGATTTTGCATCCATTTCCATCCGCTTTTTTGGAGACGTTTTCGGTTTATTTTACTTGAGAGAATGTGCATCCTTTCTTAAACTGTTGATTGACAGTACATTTGAGCTAAAACCATGGCACACGTTTCATATTTTTCACGCGAGCTTTCACTCTTCGGTTTGTAGGCAGGAGGAAAAGCTGGCAAAGATTCCAAGGCGAAGGCTAAAGCCGTTTCGCGTTCAGCAAGGGCTGGACTTCAGGTTGGTCTACGTTTGAAAATCTTGTAGTCGATTTTGCAAAGGACCTCATAATTCGTTTTTGCTTTATGTCTTACAATGTGTGTCGCCTTCGCAGTTTCCTGTAGGTCGTATTCACAGACATTTGAAGAACCGAACGACAAGTCATGGCCGCGTCGGAGCTACAGCCGCTGTTTACAGCGCAGCTATCCTCGAATATTTAACAGCTGAGGTAAGGATCAAATGCCTTTTTGAACGTAACAGATTCATTTACTAAATTCAACGCATAGAGTTCTTGGCGTCCTTTGGAAGTTTCGGAAATCCGTGGCGCTACGTTACGTATTTGGGCGTTTCAATGTTTGAGAACATTGAAATCATTAAAGTATGCTACTGTGTTGTGCCATTTCTCCGTTACTTTGTACCCGTTCATTCTCTAGATTGCAAATATCTAGTGTACGCCTATATTTCTGCAATCAAGCCATTAAAATTTGGTCGGAAATTCACTCTAAAGCCGTCGAACAGAAATGGTTACGCTAGTAACGACAGTTCCCGCCATATTTGAAATCTACAATGGCGTCCTTTCCTTGTGACCGCCGTTGAATGGAAATTTTAACTTTGATCTCATGATTTCGAGTACCTTTTCACTTTTTCAACTCGCCATTATCAAGTTCTGAATACCACTTGTGTTGTTTAGCGACGAATTCGAGTCATTTTGTAATTTGGTTCGTGTTTGGTTTGGTTCTTTCGCGATATTTTCTTTGCAACAAAGCATTGATTTGTGGGTGGAATCTTACCTATGAAACTTTGAATTTTCGCTTAAACGAGCTGATCTAACTCGACTTCTGCGCTTCAGGTTCTAGAGTTGGCTGGAAATGCCTCCAAAGATCTAAAAGTAAAGCGTATTACACCTCGCCATCTACAACTCGCCATTCGAGGTGACGAAGAACTCGACTCGCTAATCAAAGCAACCATCGCTGGTGGAGGTAAGTTCTTTGTTTCTTATCGTTCATTCTAGAACTTCGTTGGTGTGGTGGCAAATTATTCCGCGCTAACGGAATTCAAACCCTTGTATCTCTCATTGTGAAACTTAAAATTATTATGGTAAAAATATTTCTCGTGATTGTTGCGTTTCAGTTAAACCGCTAAAATAAGCTATATTCAGTTTTAGGAGTTACAGGGCTTCATATTACCGATTATTTCATATTTTCCTTACAGTATAAATAACATTTTACAAGGGAAATGTTGTTATTGTATAATTGAAAAAATGGATTAGAATTCTGTCAGAAAGACAGTCACCATTTGCTTCAATAACAGTTCAGGGGTAGTGCTAAGAATTTTGGAGATAAAAAGTATTACACAGAACCCACAAATGCTGTTGATGGCACACCATATTTTTATATTCCATGTTTGTTTGGCGTATTGAAAATATTGGTTTGGTTTTTTTTGGAAGAATTTACTATGCAAAAGTTAAACTTGATCTAAACTTGATACTTTGCTGTCCACAGGTGTCATCCCTCACATTCACAAGAGTTTAATCGGCAAGAAAGGAGCCAACAAGCCAACATAAGCTTTAATTTCTAAGTTTCTTTTTACTTTATATTCTCTGTACAGTTTCATTGGGACTTCCAAAACGTTTTTGCTTACACAATTCGTTGAAAAAAGTAATCTGTCTTTTGTCGCAGCTGTTTTGCCAGTAAAACATGTTATGTTATCTCTGTATTTATACATTAAATGTACAATTATTATCGTGTTATCATGAATAAAATGATCACTCTTCACTTTTTAACATGTGGTTTGTGTATGATGTGAATTAGAAAGGTTTAATATGACTTTACTCATTGTGTTGGGCTTTTTAATCACAGTAGAAAGTTTGAAAAAACAGTTGTTTTACACTGCTGTATATTGCAAAAATCCAAGCCAATTTCCTAGAATAAAGTTTCCATTTTAAACTATGACTGATAACAGTTCTTCGATGTTGTTTGTGGCTGTTTACCAGCTTAATTCACAGGCTGAAATAGAACTTTGCACATGGAAGCAAAGGGATGGGTTAGCTTTTCTGGTGTTGCTAATGCCAGAAACACTGCCTCGTGTTTCTCAATTTACGTTACTGATTTCTGTGGTCCTCATTCGGTTTTGTTTCAAATGAAGAACCCTTTCTATATTAAGCAGCTTTCAGGAGGTCATTACTTGTGTTTTTACTTACGAAGGGTGGATAATGCTATCCACCAGGTAGTGGATAGCGGATTATTTTGTGGATAGAGTGTTATCTACCTTTGAAAAACCTGTGCCTGATCAATAGCAGTAGTGGTTCTAGGTGTGTTATGTTCAACAGAAATTCTGGGTTGATTTTCTAGAGTTTTTCAGTGATGTAACAGTTTCAACTGCAAAACATGACTAACACTGTGTACAACGTAGTTTTTCTGGTATTTCCTAATAAATTCTGTTCTTTTTGGGTTCCTCCCAAAATTTCTGCAGTAATCAGTTTGGAAATTCACCAGTTTCTTAATTTGTTTGGAAAACTTTCCCACACTTTCTCCCTATTCTAAAAAAAATTTGGATGTTTTGGTTGAAAATAAACTGCCCATTGTGAACAGCTATGCCTAGATACAAAATCACATTTTTCATTTTTATTTTATGGGATGTGATAACTTGTCTACAGTAACAGGCTAATCAGTAGTGTAAACACTAGAAAAGTTTAACAGATTTGCAAGCCCAGTACCATACTCTCTTCAATAATACTGATACTCGCCAACAGTCCATTGATTTATAGTTGCCTCCCTAATTGGCTACCTCCCTCTGACTCCTACCTAACAAAACACCAGGGTTGTCCAAAAGGTGGAGAATGCTATCCACTAGGTAAACCACTATCCAGCAGATAGCGTGATTTGTTTTGTTAACACTTTATCCACTGGATGGTGATTTATCCGGTGGATAGTGTTATCTATCCTTTGAACAACCAGGGCCTGGGCATTGCTTTGCTGTCATGGAAACAAGTTCAAAAGAGTTGAGGCATTTGCCTCCTTTTCTCATACCCATGCCTCTCCCTTTCAAGTATTGGTTCTCACTCCTCTTGAGAAATTGTCCCTTTGTGGAGGAAGGGAAAACATCTGAGGATTTGTTGTAATAAATTGTGAGATGTTCATGTTTAAAATGGAATTACTTTGCATGTTCTTTGATTTGGGAATGAAAGAAGCATGTGAAATTATGATGGAACAGCCCGCTCTTCGCGAGGAACGCGCGTGCAAATTCCTCGCGTGATCTCTGGCACGAGACAGAATTTTTACACCTGTCTTGCACCAGAAACAATAGTTCAAGGTTACAGTTTTGTCTGTTGTCGTTTAGCAATGAGACAGCTTTTAGCCCTCGAATTAACTCAAAGTGCTTACGACCGTTCACGGGACTCAATTCAAGCCATATATGTTTTGATGTATCCCGTCGCCTTTTAACAATGGAAAAGTTCGCTACATTCATATCCCTTATAATGGAGCCACAGATTGCTTCACACATACTGTGGTCTAGGATCAACACTTTTGTGGAAATTTTAGGCGCTTTTGCAGATGTGAAATTTTATTGCAATAAATGTTTTGCCAAAGCGATGTTAATTTTTGATTAGTTTTAAACTATTATCAAGGAAGCTTATCTCGACGGCTAATTTGAAGTTTTGTAGCGTTCCTTCAAGTTTGTTTTCCAAACTTGATACTGGCCTGTGTAGAAGTATGATATAATCAAAAGCGAGAGAGGTAGATATTTTTAATCGGGCTATACTGTTTCATTATGGCTTTCCACATTATCTTCGATGCGGAATTATTCAGTTACTTTATCAATAGAAAATATTGCCCGCGGAGAATATTTACAACCTGTGTAAATATATTCATCTGAAACAACAGAGTTGCTAAGCATATGTAATTGGTCTACACATCTGGAGTTAACACAATGAGAATTGAAAGAGAAAATCGATTCAAAAAATGCTGTTATTTAAATTTTCTTATCCAAAGCGGTCAGAAAAACTGAATTAATTCAATGAACAATAATTTTATAAAATATTTTGGATGTAGAACGTGGGGTTTGCGATCAATTTTTTCTAAGGGTTTAAAATTCTTACATTCAACATTGGTTTCGTCGTTGTGATCAGAATGTATATTCTTATTACATTTTGATCGTTTAGAGTTAAATTGGGAATACTAACACTTTGCACTGAAACCCTAATGAGAATAGACGTTGATGATGCCTCCAAAGAAAATGAAATGGCTTATTCTACAACTGAAAAACCATGTCTAGGACTTGTACCAGGGCGGAGTTATCCGTGAACTGCGACAAAGATTGCTTGGTCGCGAAAGATGACAGAAAATGGTGGTATTTTATCGCCAAGAGCGCTGTTCTATTTTTCGGCGGTTTGTTCGTCATCTTAGCGTCAAGGTTGACAATTAGGGTATGCAAGTCAAAACGCGGTAGACTAAACCCATCGAAAAAAGACGCCAAGATTAACCATGGTTCCTCCGCCTTGGTGGAAGTTTCGGAACGAGGAATTTACGTTAGGCTGAAAGAACAAGCTGGCACACTTATAACTGCGCAAACCTTCAAGGGTCGTTGCCTGGTAAGTAAATGTATTTATCTAACCAAGTTAGGAAGTAGGTAAAGAAAGCCTGTTTTGTTAACAGGAAGCATTGATATCGCCCTGTGAAGGGGAAAGGCGAATATTTATTACATGTAATTTTAAACCTCTTTGCTTTACTTCTACATGTATCTTGCATGTGGTGATGTCCTTTGATCCAACAGCCGTGTGATACCAATTTTTGTTTGTATTGAAATTGACATCGATAAGAATCAAGCACCGGTTGGTACTGAGCAGCTTGCGTTTTATCTCCGATACCGTGGATCTCCGGTTCTTTTCTTCCTTAACTGATAATTTCCCGTCAAATTAACGATTAAAACTACAATGTTAAGTAAATGCCAATCGTCCCGAAGCTTAATGGCCGTAGCATCGCAATTGACGATCAATGATGTGTGCATTGACGCGTGCAAAGTGTTGGAGTTAAAATATAAAACCACCAACATCGCAACTCGAGTACCGAACATTTTTATGTTCATTACCTCTACAAAGGCTTTTTGTTTTGGAATCCTCACGTTTAGTTAGAGACATTGCCTTCCCTTTCGATGGAATTCTTGGACGATTAAAAGTGTCGCGTGACAATTATTGACAAGTGACGAAATCGAGCTATTTGCAGGTGTATGTAGGCAACAAACAATTCGTTGTCATGTGTCACTCGACAACCTGGGAACCTCGACTCTCACTACAAACGATTAACGAAAGCAGGTTTTAGTATGTTTATTTCTGTAAATATAATTATCCTAAGTCTTGAAAAGTACCAACAAGATATTTTTTGAATAAAAAACAGTTCTCATGTTTGAAAACAATAAAATGTTATGTTTTGATATCAGATGGAGTGAAATGTGAATTTTTGTTTTGATCCTTGATTTAATTAAGCATTTTTTTAAGTATTGTTTCAGACCAATCGAAATTAGCATTCTTAGAGAGATTGTTGTTTTTGGTGGTTAGGATTTCAGATGTTTTGAGATAGCATATTTTTGCATGATTACTGACAAATGAAAATTTTTACAATGATCTTGCTAAGTTGTGATGTATTAGCTTTTTGCAAGGGTTTTTCCATTGTTTTGATTAAGCATGATGATTGATAACCAACAGAAATATTTAATATTCTGAGAGTAGTATTTTATTGTTTTGCTTGCCAAGGCTTCATTTGCTTTGATACACTTTCCATGAACTAACCAGAATTGCTACAAGAACAATAATTTCGTGTTTTGGGCACATAAAATTATTAGAAAGATGGACAAAGCTGTAAAAACAAGTCTATAGTGTATCAGTTTGGTCAGGTTTGATATATAAAATCTGTTATCACAGGTGTTTTCTGTCTTTGCACTAAGGTTGCCTTGACAATGGTTTCTTGTGACAAGCATGCAGCGGGGAGATCTTTCTCAAAATGTTTGTTTGTAATAATGGAAACTTAATTTAACAAGAGTAAGAAGTATGTACGGTGGCCCATATCTGCAAACACAATAAACAATTCTTGAAACACAACACTGTTTTTGAAACACAACACAATATTTTTGAAGCACAACACAATATTTTTGAAACACAACACAAATATTATCGAAACACAACACAAAATTATCAAAACACAACACAAAATTATCGAAACACAACACAAAATTATCAAAACACAACACAAAATCATTGAACAGAATTGATGTGCGATTATACAACGTGTAATCCTATCATTAGTCAACCGCTGACACGTTATGCGCCTACCTCAATCCGCATTTGTTCTTTATAAAGGTAAAAAAAAGCAACTATATTTATACACGGTTTGTGTTTAAAGCTACAAGCTTGTGGGGCCGTGTATATGAAACAAATA
>OMLO01004057.1_pt1 | contig 12170 bp, 2 predicted proteins | sample 1674811 | NCBI WGS metagenome assembly OMLO01 (sample SAMN06265003, study PRJEB25207) | coral metagenome | isolation source: Coral host | place: Mexico:La Bocana,Puerto Morelos, Mexico | collected 2008-11-13
AGAAGGGCAACTCCGAGGTCTTCTAATACTTGTTTATCGGCAGTATTTGGAGTGGCCCAAGCTGGAAGAAGGGGAAGGCAAGTCCATGCAAGTTTCTGTTGTTCGCAGGGTAAGGCGCCATGGAACTCGGTGAAAGGTGGGACGTCGTCCTTTGTGAGACACGCTAGTTGTGGTTGTAGGGCTTTCAGTTCGTGCGATGCAATTTCTGCTGCCACAAATTTGATGCTGGAAACAAAATGAAGAAAGCTGGCATCATGCAAATCTTCTTGTTGAAACAGACATGTCACGAGTGTGTTTGACTTTTCCCTTATCTGAGGATCTCTGTACCTGGCTATTGCTTCAGAAGCCAGCGATTCGGCAAACTGAAGGAATTGCTGTTGTGTGACAGTGTGCTTCAATCCAATCTGCCGAAGCAACGGAAGCCATTTTGACAGTCGGTACTCTCCTGGTGGGAAATTACTCGGAGGGAGCATTTCTCTGAATACAGGATTCTCAGGATCGTAAAATTGACTAGCAGGTACAAGGCGGTTACTTTCATCTGGAAAAATACAGGTTCCTCGAAGAGCATCGAGTAACGTGGTCCTCTCACTTGAACTCTTTAAGGTGACAAGGAGTGTGTCCCTGATATACATCAGCACTTCTTGAACGCCTGACGCTGACATTGCGTCAACATTTGGCAAGATATACTTCACAAAGACATCTACTTGCGTAAGTCGGCTGATGTCCAATGCCTTGTACAGTGGTTCAATTTCTTGAATTGCTTCTAACAGCACACAGCTTTCTTTCTCTATGCGTTCTTCAATCTCTTCCAGTGAGATACACTGTGGCAAGTCAACAACATATGAAAAGGCATACGAATCAAGACTGACAAGACTATCATTCAACGTCTTATACAGCGGAAGCTTCTTTAAAAGAGACTGGTTGCTATACACGGTCGTCTCGTCCTCTTGCAGAAATCTTAGGAGAGTCACGATTTCTGCTTGTACAAGTTCGCATTTAAAGTCATCACCTTTGGACAAGTAATGTAAAGTACTGATAACATCTTCTCTTGAGTATGGCTTTGCCAGGTGTGGTGACGCAATCAGTGAAGCCTCGTCTTTGTTTATTCTTGGAAGAACTGTAAAATCCAGTTGAGAGCTTCCGAGCTTGCACAGAATCCTTACCATCCTGTCTTCATCGTAAATGCGGGTACTCAGATCCAATACGGTTTTGCCGAGGGACATTGGCGCAAGTGTGCCATTAGAGGTAGGAATAATGGGCCAGTCCTCGAGTGGACGAAGAGTTTCGGATGCGTCTTCCTGGTCTTCAAAGCTTGACTGTCGTTCTTGGTATGTTGTGATAATCATTTCCCACAACGTTGTCAACCACTCAAGAGACGGTATACTATTTTCGCTTGGTTCCCATGAGACTTGCTTATCGGCCGCAAACCACCTTGATGGAAGGATTTGGATCAGATATGGTGCAATCGATTTCGTGTCAAAACGTTTGAAGACTCTGGATTTCCAAACGTCTTCTCTTGGAAACGTGGAAAACAGTGGAGTGAATTCTTTATGGACAAAGAGGTCTTTCTGTGATGACAGTAGACTTGAATGTGGTGTAAGGAAAACTGGATTATTGGAATCAAATCTTCTGAGTACTTCGTCGTCGGTAAGAAGGAGAGGCAACCCAGTTAAACGCTGTAGGAAGTTGTCATCTTTCATGCAGTATTCTATCAGAAGTTTAAGACAACTGGCATGTTTAAAGGTGGTATTATCAATTGAACAAGGGAGCACATCAATACTACGTGTAGCTTTTGCAAGGAATGCCATAACGATGTCTGGACTCACGGTTTTTACTGGTGCGGCTGCTTCTTTAAAATGTGAGTAGATTTTCGGCGAAGCTTTAACAATTGGAACGCCAACCTTCAATAGGAGATTTTCCAGGTCTGGGTGGGAAAGGAGGCTGAAAAAGGCTTGTTGGTCCTCTTTTTCGCTACAGGGTGGAACCCACCAGCATGGACAGAGTGGCTTTGTGCCGTACTTAATAAAGCTCCGATTGGGGGACGCAACATCAATGAGCGGTAGTTCCTCTCTGATAATGGGAAGTACAGGTTGGTTAGAGCTCGCTAGAAGTCTGTACACGGTTGTGGCAATACCTTTCCATTCAGTGTGAATGCTCTCTGGATCAGGAAAGATGCTTTGGTACCAGTTTAAGCCACTTGTAGAATCAGTGATGTGATTGAAATACCATGGATCTCCCTGTGAAATTCCAGGTATGTAGGCCCTTGCACTGACAATCAACTCCGCATAGGCTGGAGCTAAAACGTGGTTCTTGATGAAGTTGTTCCACTGAGTCCTCTGACCCTGGCCGCCTTCATCTTTCCAAAGATTCCGTCTAGAATTATCTAGTATAAATTGCCCATTAACTTGAACAGGGAGACCTGTTTCCACCGGTAACGGGAGGAAGCAAAAGGCGCGATGAGTCTTGCTGGTTTGGTTTGGTTTGTACTCACTGAAGGAACGTTTTCGTCGTGATGGCACGTCATTTGTGGCCACACGGGCTGCCACTGCTGCTCGAGGAAGCAGCCTATACTTGCTTCCTTCTGGAATTATTGGTTTTTCTCCATGCAAACGAGAACCAAGACACTGATGAATAAGCCATTCCTCTCTTCTTCCAAGGGTGTCTTGAATCGTGTTTGTGTACGTAATCCCGAACCACGGAATGCTATTGGTTTTCAGATTCCTACATCGCATGACTTCTGCGTCAAGAGCATGGATCTTCGGCACATCTGTTGGTGAAATTGTTGCGGCTGCTTCATATCGTCTTACTAATCTGTCACTTTCTATTCTGGAGATGCTTATTTTGGTGACACTTCTAAGGAAGAGGAGGATATCGCGGATCTCACTTTCAAAAATAGTAAGCAGTTCGTCAATGTCTGAACTAGAAAAAGCCTTGGAAGAGATTTGGGACTCTTTAGCAGTCAAATCCGTTCTTATAGGAAGGCGGAACATGGTAGAGTTTTGTAGCTTAAAAAACTCTTCTAGGTAACAAGGTCGAACATCGGCAAAATCGTTCCAGAACTCTTCATCAAGCGGATCAAATCGACGTCCTGGGAACTCCAATGTTGCATCAGGTGCATATCGGGCGTGTGGATCGAGAACACACAATGTTTCGCCATTTGTAACGAAGCTTGGGCAATCCGTAACATGGTACACCGCGTTGAACCCGATTCCATATTTCCCTGTCTTTTCAGGGCTGTCAGTCTTGCTTCCGATGCCAATCCTCTGTATTCCTTCAATGTCCTGTTCAGTGAACGCGCAGTCATTGTAAATACACAGAGCAGGCCCTTGGAGATCTTTCCATCGTTCCGACAACACACGTGTGGTACCATGTTGGCGCGGGTCATTTACAAAATGCACTTCTGTGGCGCCAGCATCATCTGCGTTTTGGATGATTTCTTTAAGAATACCCACGTCATATGGATATGACTCAAGTACCTTTTTCAGTCGATCCGTGAGGCGTTCACTCTGACCAAATGGAGTTCCGATGCAGTGGGAATATCTATCCAACTTTTCTTTTCGAATAGTATGGGCTCCTAATCTGTGGGCTAATTTCCAAGAGATGTCGCTGTGAACACACTTTTTTTGGTCTTGGTGGGGCATCCAAGGAGCGTCGTTGATAGCAAGCTCCTTCACAGGTGTTAGGACTAAATCTGCATTTGGCAAGGGAAGCTGACCAGAATAGGTACTTAGGGCATTGTTATCCATCACCGCGATCTCTTCCAGGAAGGCTTTCACAGTCTTAAACTCTTGTGATGTAAGGGGCTGACCTTGCTTTCTCTCCTCGAGAACGAAAAGAGCATCCACCATATCTTCTCCACAAAAGAATTCCCGGACTCCAAGTACGTTAAAGAGTTCCCTGAATCTCAAAGCGAAATCTTCTGGAAGGCAGTAAAGAAAAGGAGCTCCATTGTTATTCCATGAAAAGGCTACTTGATTTGATGTCACGAACTTGCTTTCTACAAATATCCATGGCTTTCCTCTCAAAAGGTCTTGTAACACTTGTTTGTCTGCTGTGTTGATTCGCTCTTGCAGAAATTGATAAACGGCTAAGCAGATCTCTCTGATACATTTTCTGTTGGCTTCGTCATGCGTAACCAGGCTTTGTACAGCATAGTACAATTGCAAAAGGACGTCCTTCACGGTTACACGATGACTTGTGAACCCCAATAGCTTAGCGACATCTTTGCCCACACGGTCACAGCCTGTCTCTGGGGACTCGTCCAAGACTGGATGTACTGATCCTAGTAGAAAGATGGAGTCATCGCGGACTAACTCTTCTGCAGACAGTAGTTTCTGTACACCTTCCTCTGAACCCTTCCATGGCAGGGAGTACTCAGTAGGCTTAGACATAACGGGCAAAAAAGAAATCTCTGAAAGTTGTTTACGTTGCGTTGGGCTTGGTGGAGATAACTTACACATGTTGTCATTCAGATATTTAAGTAGGTTCTTTGACATCTGTAGGGCTTTGTCACTGCCATCTGTGGCCAACGTAGCAATGAAAATAGCTCTTTCACAAATCCCTTTCCATGTCAACAAACTGTCTACCATTCCCAGCTTTTTCAAGGCGACGAGTCGCTCTGGTCTGAGGAAAATGGCTCCAGTGGGAAAGATATTCTCTTCCTCAAGAAACAGGGTGCTGGCAGCTCCAGTAGGATCAATTAGGTCTCCTGGACAGGACAGTTGATAACCTTCTGGCGAAGTTGGAATACATCGGGATTCTCGCAATGGTTTTTCGTACTTGTGAGAACCCCGCAAATATTCGTCCAGTACGTGACATGTGATTGGATCTCTCAGGTTGTTTGGAAGTTTGGCAATATTTGGAAAAAAGACGTCACAAACAAACTTGTCAAGAGTAACTGTCTGTTCAACTACCACTTGTTGGAGACCTTGGTGAAGTGCGTTGGAAATAAATCTTGGAAGCTGAACCACGTTGTAGCCACACTTACACATTATGGGGTAACTTTCCGGAAGCCTGGCCACGTTTTCGTCCAAAAATACGCCATCTTTCAAGGAAACCCATCGCGACTGACTCTTTAAAAGTGGGGCTGAACTACTAGATATGCCTTCATAAACACTGACAGCAAACTTTGACCAAGTCTTAGATGGCGTTTTTTGTATATCTGGCCAAAGTGCGTCAAATGGAAATTCCACCACATTTCCTTGTCGATGTAGACTAACAATGTCTTCTAGAAGTTGAACGTAAGCCTTTGAAGCAGCGTCTTCTAGGAGGTATTGGTTCCAAAGAACTTCAATCGGTTTTTGTAAAGAATGACCTCCGCTAGTTTCTTCCCAGAGACTACGGCGATTGGTGGTCACAGCGAAGCATCCGTTTACGTGAACTGGAAAACCTGTTTCCACGTCCAGGGGAAGACCAAGGAATGCTTCACCCGCTATTTTCTCTGGTTTCCATGGCCTATTCTTGTCGTTGCCTAACAGAGCAGCAACCTCAGCCTTAGCTAGTAAACCGTTGAGCTTTCCATCTTCACTTTCGGCCAGTTCCAGTGATTTCCCATTGCCATAACATGAACTTATCAACCAGGCCTCTTTCGATAGTTGTTTTCGTGAAGCCACCAACGAACCGTTGGGGTAGGCTTGAGACTTAATTGACACTATTCTTGATGAATTGATACGGTATTCAGGCGATGGCTGTTCAAAGACCCAGCTTCCATTAAGATCAGCTTCAAGTGAAACGTGGTTGTTGTTTTCCTCCGATGGTATGCTGTTGTCTGGAGTCGACGAGATCGTCTCCAATGTTTCCTTTTCCACCTCAAACACTGCATTCGAAAGGGAAGGGTCTTGATCGGAAGATATCTGGAAGAAACTTATCTTGCAGACATTTTGTAGGAAGACCAACATTTTTGACGCATTTTCCTGAAGGACCGCGATCAGTTTAGTAAACTGCTGCTCGTTGTAGTACTTGTTACAAATTTCGCTTTCACTGGCTTGTCTCATCGTCCTTAATGGTAGCCTGAAAAGTGTTCCGTCATAAAAGAATGGTTCTCCTTTCCTCTCAAATGTACATCCGAATACCCCTTGGTAAGGTTTAAACTGATCTGGAAAAGCGCCGAGTGCCACTGCGTTGCTCTTTAGATTCAGACGGATACCTGGACGAAACTTGTCCTTGATAAGGTCTCCTAAATGGCTTGTGTGTGGATCAAAAAAGGCTATGAATTCACGACTGATAAAGCTTGGAAGGTCAGTAATATTGTAGACTGTACAAAATCCTATTCCAAAGCGGCCTAACTTTTCTTGATTCCCCATTTTGGTTGCCCCAGCAAGCTTATTTATGTTCTCGAAGTCTCTTTCTGTAAAAAGAGCGTCATTGTATACCCACAGAGCTGGCCCTTGTGTTTCGGATAATCCAGGAGACAAAAGCTTCTCAGCCTTGTTTTTCCTCCAATCAAGTAGAAACTTGACTTCCGTTGCTCCAGCATCGTCTGCATTCTGAATTACTTCCTTGAAGGTGGCCATGTCATCGGTGTGGTCTTTAATAATATTTCTTAGTCTAGTGGTTACTGGCTCGAATGGTCCACTCTGTTGAAAGCCAAGGGTCTCAGTAACTGCTAGCTTCCTGCTTAAAGGAGGTGTTCCTAAAAGCTGTGCCATGTCCGTAGAAATGGTTTTGTGGACCAGAAAAGCAACGTCACTAATGCAAGCACCCCCGTTGTCTTGTCTCAGCCACTCGGCGTCACAAAAGCTGACATCAGTGCATGGTTGAAGAATAAGTCTGTCATCCTCTCTTTGGATGGGAATTAAAACTCTTTTACGAATGTCAGAAGAAAGAGGTGTACCATCTTTTGTCAGAAAGTCCAGAACATCGTGAGTCAGGCGAAGATCGCGTTTTACCTCCTGAATACTTCGTCTTTCTTCCAAGTGCCAGTCTCGAATCATGTGCAAAACGTCTAAGGCTGATGATTCACTGAATGTGTCTTGTACACCACAGCGCTCAAAAAAGGTGGAGTAGATCTGGAAATCGTCAGACAGTACAAAGATGTAGGGTCTCAGATCCACAAGACACTCGCTTTTTAACGCAATGCAGCCAGGCTTAGCAAAACCAGAACCATGCCACACCCAAGGCAAAGACGAATGTTCCTTGAGAACTAACACGGCTTCAGCTATGACAATTTCGCTGGATAGGTGGCCGTAGATATCCTTCAACATCCCTTGAAACTTGAGTAATTCAATCTCAGAGAATTTGTGTACTTGTTGTTGCCAGGTGGTAATCGCGCCTTTCAGCTGCGCTAGGGCATAGGAAATTGGTGGTGGAAATGACCATCCAAAGGCTTTCTTGAGCCTCTCATCGAGACATCCTCTAAGCACAGGCATAGCTGAACCAATAATGTTCACCATGTCCGCATCTCGCATATCCTTAGGAGAGTACAATCTTCTTGCCACCCCAAACCAAGGCATAGATGTCGGATACTTGCCAAGTGGCTCTTTGGACGCAGGAAGCCATGGTAAGCTTGATAGTATGCTTCCAAGAGAAACTTTCTTCGCCGTACCGGAGCTTTCTTCTAACAGTACCTCATGTTCAACAAGGTATGAATTATCATTTAAATACTGTAACAATGCCTCGGCCCTTTTTAGAGCGGAATGTTCTGGAGCTTGTGTGATCTGTTTTGCTATTAGAAGAATATCTTTGGCTTCTAAGGAACGACTTCGCCTAAGACCCAAGAAGACTCGAAGTAAGCTTAGTGCGTGAGTTTTGGCAAACGCTTGAGCCGGAAACACGTCGGTTTCACCTTCAAAAAGCTTCTGGATGACTTCATCTTCGGGATCGTACAATTCGCACGGCGATTTTAGACTCTCGTTTGCAACTGGAACAAACCGAACGTTCTTCAAATGTTCGGGAAAGGCCTTGTTGTCGCTTGAAAGGGCAGGAAGCCTTTGAATTACCCAGAACATCAAATCGGAAACTTGCTCTCGAGTGTAAAAGCCTCCATCTTCGATGTAAGGAAAAATTTTGTCGATCAAGAAGTCTGAAGTGTTCAGGATTCGCAATGGGAGTCGCCGCAACAGCTGGTATGAGTCATCATCACTAGCAGAGAGTATCTGGTGTGAGCACTGGATCTTCGTATTTGATGGCAAATGCAATCGTGGAGGGGCAACGTCGAGTTTCGTACCCGACAGGGGTCCTCCTGGCTGAACTGATGTAAACGTTGTGCCGTCCAAAGCTTGAAAGATCGGCAACGTCATGAACGCCACTACTTCGTCATCAGAAGGATTTCTTAAGCTCGCCAAGAATGCTCTAATGGCTACCTTCTCTTCAGCAGAACAGTTATTGAGATTGTCATTCCCTGGGTTATTCATGGTCGTCGCTAGAACTTTAATAACTCCAGAAGGGGTTGGTGGTTCAATATAGTGCTTTAACGCTGCATGATCACAGAATGGAGGCACGTGAGAAAGAACAATACAGCCTGCCTTACGTAATGCAGTTACCACTATCCTTGGCAAGGACCCAAAATACGACGAGCTTTGGATCACACAATGATCTTTCTTAAGCCTTATAAGGTAACGCTTCTCCATCCTTCCCTCTCCAAGTGGAAGAAGAGGGATGCCTTCAAATGCAGTGAGGTCTTTTGGGAATTCTGTTTTAAGCCATGACCATAATCCCCGCAGCCACACGTCACCAGGCAAAGATTTATCGTTAGGATTCCAAGGAACCACAACGGAACTGCTTTTCCAAATTTCAGGCATACTTTCGTGAACCAACTTTGGGACAAGGGACGGCGTTAGTTTCACAAGCTGGGTGGGTCCTGAAAGTTTACTTTCCACTTCCCCTGCGACAGAACGCAACGTTTCGAGCACGCTTCTATCTATTTTCTCATCCAAGAATCTACAATCACTTCCTGGAATAAGACTTCTTGGATGACTGCGAGATGCAATCAGTATACTGCTATTTGGGTCGTACCCATGCACGTCACTTCGAAACTCCTGAAAGGTTTCATCAGCAAGTGGGAGAAGCGGAAGGCCGGCAAGGTCCGTGAAGTTACGATCCATGAGAATGAATTCTAAGAGACACAGTTTATCCTTCTTACTCAGTCGCTCAAAGTGTACCATGCTTTGATTAACTGGCTCCTCGTCTTCTCTGTGTATACCTTTGAGCTCGTTAATGTCCAGTTTTGTATTAGAATGCAAGCCTCGAGGTGAATTTCTCGGTGTCTTAACGTTCCCACTAAACCTGTTACTATTTGGCAAGGTTGACTCAGAAGGCCGATCTCCCTTTAAAATAGCGCGCACGTAAGAAGGTGTGATTTCTTGAGGTGCCCTGAGTCGATTTTCTACATATTCGTCAACAGCTTTTAGGGCTTGTCGAGGAAGTGATATCACTGATTCGTCAGCCTGGAGGAGTGTCTCAGTAACTACCTCACGAACTTCGTCACGTACTTTGTTTGGAAAACATTCCAGGCGGTCCAAAACTCCCTCTTCTAAGGTAATCCATCGTCCGCCAAGAGATCGAGTCCAAAACGCGGCTTTATCAATCAGGGCTGTGACGAAAGGCTTTAAGACGACTTTCCATTGGCCTTGAACTCGATCCAGATCTGGCCAAATGCTGTGAACTATCGGAAGCAATTCTTCCCTGGGGTACTGTGAGTGGGTAAGCGCCACGATAAGGCTTGCATAGGCTCTGCTGACTACATCCCGTATGAGAAAGATGTTCCATTCTGCTGCGTCGTCGCTTTGACGCTCCGAACCGGGCCACTTTAGATTTCGTCGATTATCTGTAAGTCCAAAGGTACCATGAATGTGCACGGGCAGACCTGTTTTGCACACGGAATCGACAGGGAGGGGAAGATAGCAGAACACCCGTCCAGTTCCTAACTTGCTATTCTTACCGGTTGGGTGCAGTGATGCTGCAACTCCTGCCCATGGAATCAGCCCAAGAGATGAAGAAAGCTCTGCTTGTCTCATACTTTCATGCCCAGCCCGGTTCAAGACCATGAATTTGAATTGGCGCTCGTCCTTATCAGGTCTGTTGATTTCTACAATAGTCTCGTAACTCATTTCAATGGGTTTGGCAAGGAAACCTGTAGCAGCTTCAATAAACGTTCTTTTCACTTCTCGTACCGTCTCCCTTAACTCGTCTTTGACTTTCACAGTGAAGATCTTCCTTTCTTTCTCAGTCCAGCTGGTCTCGTAGATACTTATGGTCTCTACATTCTTTAGAAAAAGTAAAATTATCGGCGCTTCCTCCATGAAGGACTCAAAAAGGGCATTGACCTTAGCCGCTGTGTACGGCTTAATCGATATTTTAGATGGCCATTTTCTTAAAGGAAGACGAAACAACGTCCCGTCACAAAATCCAGAAGAGATATTGCAACCAAGAACATCTTCGTAGGGTGAAAACTGATCTCTGTATTGATGCATAAGAGGTTCGCGAATATCATACCTTCTACCAGTTTCTCCTGCTCCAAAATAGGTCTCTTGTGGGTCAAGGAAGGCGATATGGTGGTCACTGATGACGCTAGGCAGATCTAAGGGGAAAAATAATGTGAAGAAGAATGTGAAGTCCGTTGTTTTAAAAGGTGTTAACCTTCTTGTCCTTGTTCCCGCCTTAGTGATTTACTTTTATCTCTTTGGAGTTTTGTCTATGTTAGTAAACTACTGTTTCCAGGTTTCCTTCAATTTAAAGGTTAAGTTGTACCTGGCAAAAATATCTTAAAAACGGTGACTGAGCTCCTATGAATCGTACCTGTCACGTGATAAACCGAGTTGAATCCAAGCCCAAAGCGACCCGCTGCCATTGGGTCTTTTTTCTTGGATCCCTGCATGATGCTTTCAATTCCAACCCAGTCCTGCGCTTTAAAGAGACCATTGTTATAAACATACAGGGCTGGTCCTTGGAACTTGGACAAACCAACGTTGACAAGGGAAGAGGTGCCGAAGGCATTGTCACGTGAGTCGAACAGGAATTTCACTTCAGTTGCACCAGCGTCGTCGGCATTTTGAATCAGTTCCTGGGAGATAATGCAAACCGTATTAAACAATGTTTGGGACAATAAAAAGTTACAAAAATTTACTAGTATAACACAAGGTGTACGGATGGTTAACGACTGGACGATATTGAAATGAAGTTTATACAATAACACGAACTGCGACCGTTTATTTGTACTCATTGTAAAAAAACAGTAGATAGACAGTAAAACAGAGTGCTGTTTATAGGGGCTAGTGGGGCCAGACAGCCAATCAAGGTATTATAGAACGGATTTCCTTTCACTAAGGACATAGAATAGACAGTAAGACGATCAAGACTCAAAGTAATTACATGTCGGCTGACGCAAAGCTCGGGAAAAGGCCACGATTGTTGGTTTTATTTATTGTTGAATAGAAAAGTGGCCAAGCCAATCGTGTAGCGTAGTTTATGCACAAGAATTACATTTGGACACTCAAATGAAAACAGTACTATAGATGGAGAAACTGAAATAAAGGTCGGTTGAGTAAATTTAAAGGCATTGTAGCTAGTGCTAACAGCACAAAACACCTACACGACACACTATAGCGCTCGCATAGTCAGTATCATCAGAAGCATATCACCTAGGATGGTATGCTTCTGATATCATCAATACATATACACTGACTCACAAATAAAGAGGCATGCAAAAAAAAATAGAATAACATAAAATGAAAACCTGATGACAGTATAAGCATGTCTAATGTAGAAGGAAACGAAAGGCTTGAGAGGAAGAAGGCAATTACAAACACATAACTATGACGCACTTGTAGGAGTACCCCTAAGATCGCTCCACAGAATATCCTCTCAGCAGACTTATGTTGACATGGCCGGGAATCTTAGCTCTGGGTAGCACCTCATTGGGAAGTTTTCTCATCGACTGATAGATAGCTGGGAATTGTGTTCTTATAGCTTATATATCGGTTTTGTAAATAAGTTTTGACTTGGGAAAATACTTTAAGATGAAATTACTGTGAACTGATTGAAGCGTGCAACTTGGTACATTTGATCTGGCTGCTCTGGTCAATTTTGATCTTTGTGTGTTTTTAAAATTTTAATTTCTTTCTGAACACGTTAGCTAAAATTTTCAAGTTTGTGTTTTGGAATCTAATCGAATCTTCTTTGCGTGGTTCCATTTTTTATTTACACTACTTCTCGAGTTTTCTGAATTTAAATGG
>OMLO01004058.1_pt1 | contig 12168 bp, 9 predicted proteins | sample 1674811 | NCBI WGS metagenome assembly OMLO01 (sample SAMN06265003, study PRJEB25207) | coral metagenome | isolation source: Coral host | place: Mexico:La Bocana,Puerto Morelos, Mexico | collected 2008-11-13
GCTATTCGCGACTATTCGCTGTTCGCTGTTCGCTATTCGTGACTATTCGCTATTCGCTATTCGGGTTTTCCAGACACCCATAGAAGAATGCACAAACATGAGATGTTTGCTTTGGTTCCTTCTTATCAGTTCTGTGACTTTTGATGATGGATCTTACACCAAAATGCAAAACCCAAGGGTAATTATAATAACATTGATTGTGAATAAATTAAATCAAACGTAATAATTAAGTAATAATTATTAAAAACAAACATCTTGGCAGCATTTGGTTAGCTATACAATGTAGGTTATTTTCAGGCTTTTGCTGTTTTTTCTTGTTGAGTATTTATACAGCTAAGACTTTTTGTCAGCTTGGAAATTGTGGACCTCCTCCAGAATAGTTTCCAGATATATCAGCTTTGCTGAAGTCAAAGCCAGGATTCTGAAAAGGCAAAAACAAAAACAATTTTGTCGCAAAATTTTAATTAGCTTCAATGATTTAATGATACATCTCTTTACAATGGCCACCTCTCTACAATGGCCACCTCTTTACAATGGCCACCTCTATACAACAGCTTCCTCTCTACAATGGCCACTAGTCTTCAAACGGCCACTCACTACAATGGCCACCTCGATAGAATGACCACCTCTCTACAGGGCCTACTTCATCTACAACAGCCACCTCTCTTCAACAACCACCTCTCTTCAACAGCTACCTCTCTACAACAGCCACCTTGCTACAATGTCCACTTTTCTAGCCACCTCTCTCCGTTGGCCACCTCTCTACAATGGTAGCCTCTCTTCATTGGGTAGGAGATCCTACTTTGAGCTAATTTTTCTTTTTTGATTACATCTGGCTGCTAAACAATATGAAAGTAAGATAAGTGGTCTCTCTTGGCAGTTTTTCTGGTTTAAGTATCAGCAATTCTTACTACCATCATTTCTATGCATTTAGCTGACTGTACCTCTTTTTGGAATCTTTCTAAGGTTAACTTCTTTTCCATTTCATTGAATGTCCATGGGTCAGCCAAATATTCATTTGTTAACAGCGAATGCCAGCAGTTGGCTGCATCTCTGCCAGATTTCACCAAAATTATTCGAACAAGTTCATTGTCCTCTGAAACAAAAAAAAAAGTGAAATAGAAAAATAATAGTACTTTGCAGAGCCTCAGTCAGTCATAACCCTACAGATTGACCAAATACCACACTTTTATAGGAAGCAGTTAAAAAATTGTACTAGTCCAAAATTTTTGTGCTGGTTTAAAATTTTTGAACCAGTTTAAAATTTTTTGAACTGGTTTGAAAAACTTTTGTACCAAATTTAACTACAACATATACACCTATTGGCCTCACTGACCATTCATTTGTAGACATTTTTTTGGTGCATACGTCTGCAAGGAAATGAAACCAGGACTTTGATTGGTTTATCTAAAGAAAGGGATGTATTTTGGTTTGAACTGCGTGGGGAAGGCGAGCTCTGCTCGACTTTGGCCTAAGCAGCTACAAAGGAGTCTAGTGATGTGCTTGACTGTCTGAGTTTAACCAACAGCTGAACAGAAACTACATGGTTTCTTGGTGCCATCTTGGTTGGACAAAGAGTCCAGTAAAATGGGGAGTGAATGCAAGAGAAGATTTGGGGGTCCAAAGGGTTAGGTAAGGGTTAGGGTTTAGGGTTACTGCGTCAGAAACTGTATAAATAGGCTGAAATCATTTTATAAGGCTAAAGCTTTTCAATTAAAAGCTAAGCTTAACAATTATAAGAAGAAACGTTATTAAAGCAAACCTAAAGCCCAAGTGCTTTCATCTGCCAAAACAGTTCCAAAGAGTTCTCCCTATGAGGAAAACCACAAAAATGTGATGAGCTGTTTATCACAACAATTCCATGCCCAAATACGCGGGAAAATTAAATCACTGATTGTGTCACCTTGAAAAACTCTTGTCCCTTTAAGCAAAATTTTATACTCTTTGGCTTGATATCACAAGAAATTTCCCTTCCTTTGGTTCCTTTTGGTACATTGACTTCGATGAAAACCTCATCAATCGTTTGCGCCCAATTTCCCCAGGAAGTTTTTGATGGAACAACTCCGCTCTTCTCATCAAAATGATCTGCCATTTTGGAGACTGTCCAGTTATGGTTCTTACATGACGTACCTTCATTTCAACTTGACTTACCGCTGTCCCATATCTTAGTTTGTAAAATTTTGGAATGCGCCTAGGCGCACGTGTGATTGATTATTCTACCGGTATTTTAAAATTTTCTCCCAATTTTCTGAGATTTGGAACTCGGGGATACTGCTATACTGCTGAAGAGATGTCGGTGAGTAGCCATTATTGGATTAAATGGTTACAACTAGTAACTTTGTTCGAATTCAATCGCGTGTTTTTCCATGCAAGTACTTTCGCTTTTCACTTTCACCTTTTGTGGACGATATCCTCAGTCAGCTGTGCAAAATGCAAATATGCTGTGCAAAATGCAATTATTTTAAGCACTGGTTTTATAGGAAGAAAATAACGCTTACTAGCGCCAGGGTCGTAGTGTAAATTATGTTTATGCTAGTTCCTGTTGATACAATCATTTAATTTAGTTAATTTTGACTTTTGAATCTGATGCAATATTGCATTTATTTCGTGCAGTGAGTAATCTACGCTACGGTGTCCAGAATGACGGTACATAAGTCATTATGTTTAAAAAAAAATAACCCAAGATTTCAGCCATTGTATTTGCTATTACCTTGTTGTGGTGAAGGAGGGGTAAATCGAGCCCAAGGAACAGGAAATGCATTAATCAACCATCATAAGCTAATTGACAATTGGTTTCATCTTTACTGGCCTCTCTACAATGAGGATGCCTAAATATTACGTCAGGACTGGAGCTACATGTAGGATTTGAGTCAGAACTCAAGCTTGGACTTGTGCTTGGACTTGAGCCAGGATTTGAGCCATGACTTGAGCTTGGACTCGAGCTTGGAATTGGAAAACCTTACATAACAATGCCTAGCTTAAGTGCCTATTAGGAATTTTTTTTTTTTTTTTTTTTGGGGGTGTGGGTGTATTCTCAGTGTGACCTCATTTGGCTTGTATAACTACATACGGTACCATCCTCAGGTCCCAGAAAATCAAAACATAATATTCTTAGTAAGAATTATATGGGAAAAGAGAAGTGGCCAGTTCCCTCTCCTCTGGGATGCCTGCTGTTTTGGTCTCAATTGTAGCTCCCATCACTGATATACCTGCATATTGTATCACTGTGTTTTTACACTTTACACTATACCAGTACCATATTTATTACCTGTTTCATCCAGATTTAATTCTTATTTGAATGTGTGTGCCTGTTGTTTCTTTTGTAGATTGACAGGAAGAGCACAGCTAAGGTTGATTACCTGAAAGAGATAGAGGCACAGATCCAGAAGAGATGGGCTGATAACAAAACATTTGAAACAGATGCAGCTCTTGTAAGAATGAATTTTTTAATAGGAGTACATCTTGTTGCCATTTTGTATATTAATTAAAGACTTGTGTTAACATGAAAGATGAATATTGCTAATGACATACATTTCCTCAACAGCCTGGATCACCAGATGCTAAGTAAGTCCATCTGAAATTAATACTTTTAATTCAAAATGTTAGCTATTATTTGTAACTGAGATATAGACACCATTGACATTATTATCATGCAAGGAAATAAAGCTCACTGGCTTTAAAGAAGCTTATTATGACTTCAAGAATATAAAACTATTAAATCATGGTAGTTTCATATAGATATTTAGTTCTTAGAACTTCTTCAGGTTTCTGCCAATCCCTTGATATAGCATTAGGTTGAATAGGGCGAATGCAACATATCTGATAATTATATTATATGTTGGTGTTACAGGAAGGAAAAGTTCTTTTGCACATTTCCATATCCTTATATGAATGGAAGACTTCATCTCGGACACACTTTCACCCTTTCAAAGGTATTTGAAAATAGATAGATCACTGAGTGCATCCCCAGTTGGCCCAGGTTGGTGGTGCAAATGTTTCATAATCACAAAAACATGAGTGACAAATTTGTTTTAGTTTGCTCTCCTTAGCGAGGTCCCTACATACAATGTAAAAGACCAAGGCCACTATTCTGCTAGTTCTGGCCCAGGTAGGGAGCACAGTGCCCTCACGGTTAGTGCACTTGTCTCCAGATCAAGCAGTCCAGGTTTGAGCTCTGGCTGGGATTTGTACTTGGGTAAGACATGAGACTCTTGTAGTGCCTCTTTCCACCAAGGTGTGTACTGTAAAATAAAATGGATACCCAGCAAACATAATGCTGAAGATAACCCTGTGGCGGACTAGCATCCCATCCAGGGGGGAGGACATACTCCTAGTCACTTCATGCTGCAGAAGCCGAGATAAGCTCCGGCCTGGTGAGCCACTTGGCTTATATGCAGACTTAACACGACTAAAATGACCCAAAAATCTTCAAGTTAGAGTGATCTTGAGGGATCATTCTCGACAGTGCCTGGTCCAACACTTCAAGAATTTTAGACTGACAATGGAGCAATCTGATTGGTTGATTTTAGTTATTGGCCTTCTGCACTAACTTAATCATGTAACAATAGCCAAGAATATGCAATGGAATATTTGTAACATTAATTTAATTTTTTTTTCCTTCCATTGTGTACTTTTGCTCTTCGTTTGATCATGGATTCTTCCTCAAGGCTGAGGTATGTATCAGGACACTCTATGGTGACATCTTGTTTTTAATTAGTTTTGCAAGTTTTTTAGTAACATGTATCCTGAATTACATTTACAAGTGATCACTGTGTAGTAGTCATACATTTTTAAGAGGCCCAATTGCATTTTTTCGGAATCATTAGTTTGCGACTGGATATGAAAGACTGAAAGGAAAAAGATGCCTGTATCCATTTGGACTCCACTGCACAGGGATGCCAATCAAGGTGATATAAACATACCGGTACATTGACTTGTATATAAATTTATGAATTGCAATCAATTAATTCATAACACATCTAGAAGTATTCAAAGATTATGAGAGTACATGTATCTTTGACGCCTTCACTTAACTAGACCTAATTTGAGCAATTTTCATTAAATGTCCCTGCCTTATGGCCAGCCATTTTATTCTGCCCAAATAAAAGACAGTCAGTGATTTTATTTTTGAAAAAAACACTTTAAATTAATATGGTCAGCCCATTTATACGGCCAGATTCATCTGACAGTTTCTCAATTTCAGCTTGTATTGTGGATCAAAAGCCATGCAATATCTTAGCAGGGGAGGTCCTCATGGTACATCACTCTGAGTTGCTGCTTTAGACAGGATACATTAATTAAAGCAAAAATGATGTTAAATTACATTAAATACATATCAAAAAATTGTGTTAAATTATGAAATGACTTTTACTTTGGAGACATTTGGAGACATTGCTCTTTCAAGACTTAAACATTTTATTGTAAGTTGTTTTTCTTTTTTTTTTCTTGAGTTAAATATTGTATTGTAGCTTACATGTAATGCATAACAAAACTAGACATAGTATTACACCCAGACTTTAGGACTCTCTTGCCTGGATGGTTGGTTGAAGGCAGGAGATAACTGACATTCCTGGCTACTGTTTGGTTTAACATAGGAATTGAATTAGGAGTCAAAGTAAGTTATTGGTGAGGTTAATAGAAAAAAAATGTGATTGAATGGCCATCACTAACAGTATATAATTTTTTGCAGGCTTGTGCAGATAAGCTGAAGCGTGAAATGGATGACTTTGGATTTCCACCAAAGTTTCCTGAAAATAGTGAAAAAGAAGAAGCAAAACAGGTTAATTGGAAATTATCATTTAATTGCAGCTAGTAGTACACGAATTTTAATTCTTAGTAATCAACTGGCTTTATTTCAAACCCTTGTAGTTTGTAAATACTTTCAGTTGCAAAGTAAGTTACAGCAAGTTGAAAGAATCACAGGTTCACAGAGTAACTTAGTTAGTATTATTTTGTATTGTGTTTTCGTGAGGCTATCCTTTGGTTTTTTTTATACAGATGAAAAGTAAAATTGCTGCAAAGACTGGTGGTTTGGAGTATCAGTGGCAGATCATGCAGTCACTTGGAATGAGTGATGAAGAAATCAAACAGTAAGTTTATGTGGGGTGTTCAACTGTCAGTAATTCATTCACTCTTTCAACCTGCTGTTGATTTTCTTTTTTATGTGACTTCTCCAAAACAAAAAGTTTTAGTATTCTGTATGTTAGAACTGTTAGAGCATAACTTACATGGTTTCTCATGTGTGTTTCAGATGCATGTGGCCTAGCAGGCTAGAGTGCAGCTTCTGTTGTATGATATTTCCTACTTTCCCTGGATGGGATACTAGTCCGTTGTAGGTTTACACCTAGCAGTAAATTTGGGTGGAGGCAGGCACTGTGAGAGTAAAGTGTCTTGATCTGGAGTCAAGCATACTAACCATAAGGCCACAAAACCCTCTGCACAAAGGACAATCTCTTTAAATGCACGTATTCATTCATTCATTAATATTACGGTTAAGGATCTTGACTGCTGATCTCAGCAAACACATCTTTACTGAATGTTTTGTTTAATATAGAAACATTAGACAGTGCAACTGTAAGGAGATTTTTGATCCCAATCTTGAACATTTTAGGTTTGCTGATGCCGATCACTGGCTGCAATATTTTCCACCTTTGGCAAAGTCTGATCTACAAAGTATGGGACTGAAGGTATATCATGGATTTTTGAGGTTTTGTTATGTGTGGCCGTCTCTGAGTGCAAATTTGCCAGTTTAAAAAATTATTCTGTCCACTCACAAACTTGTACATTTCTGGGGCGGATACTGGATATTGGAGAACAGGGTTCAAGATATGGACCACTGATTGCATTTCTAAGTAGAAAAGTCAGGGGGCATCTTTCTCTGGGAGAATAGGATTTCCAGTATTCTTAGTCCAAGTCTGTAATTTTATTATTTCTCATTTCTTTTAATTTAGGGTGGTATACTTTTAAGTTACTTTCAATAATTGGAATTTCAAAACAAAAACCACAATTTCAATTTTTTAGGTTGACTGGAGGCGGTCTTTTATTACCACACATGTCAATCCTTATTATGACTCATTTGTAAGGTGGCACTTCTGGACTCTGAAAGATGGTGGTAAAGTGAAGTTTGGTAAAAGGTAGTCATTCTTTCTCTGTTTTTCTCTCTCTTTTTAACTTTGAATGTATTTTGATGCCAATACCAGTGGGGTTTTTTTTGAAATTTTAGTCAGGTTACTTGGTCAGAAAAAGGACTCAGAATTGGCATACAGCTTTCTTCTCACTTAAAAACTAGCAAAAATGCTGGATTGGTCAATGTCTCCTGTCTTTCATAGGTACACAATATTCTCTCCTAAGGATGGACAGCCCTGCATGGATCACGACCGACAGACAGGAGAGGTAGGCTTCTAGCCCTGAAGTCCATATACAAATTCGTCTGACTCACAATACAGTAGTAGTTAGGAGTACAATTATCATTATGTTTCCCCTCAGCCGTTATGTTCCTTTTTGAATGGACAATCTGAGGTCCATCAGATGATATCAATCAGTTGAAAGTAGTTTTTAGACAGGCGGTAGGCAGTCACTTGTAAGGCAAATTAGATGCGGATTGCACCTGCATAGAAATCAATTGTTATGAAAGAAAAATCTTGATTGTGGTTCCCCGTGGTGACTGAGCACTGTTTTGATATTTCGTTTTGCTTTGGTCATCAGGGAGTGGCACCACAAGAGTACACAGGAATCAAAATGAAGGTTTGCGAACCATTCAAAGGAAAATTGAGGTATGTGTGCACAAATGTTCAACTCACATTCATAATACATTTAAAAAGGCACCTTTTTGACTGACCAACTGATTGACTGAATAACTGCTCGCCACCTATATGCGTGCATGTCTGATTGACAGACAGACAGACTGACTGATGGGTGGATCAACAGATGAATGGACAGGCAGATGGTACGAGGCACAGACAGATGGACAGATAGATGAACAGACAGACTGACTAGCTGAAAGGATTTGTATATATATTGGACTAAGTACATGTATTTTCGCTATTTTGCCTTCCTTTACTGACTGTTTAGTGCTTTGACTGGAAAGAATGTGTTCTTGATGGCTGCGACACTGAGACCAGAAACAATGTATGGACAGACAAACTGTTGGGTTCAGCCTGACATCAAGGTAAATCAACAAAACACCATCGTGATACTTGTAATCACAGGAGGCCCAGGCATTGAATGTGATCAAAACATGTAAAACATGACAGTATGCTCTTGGCAATTGTGTTACAATTAGCTTTTTATTAGAAAATGTATGACAATTCTTGGAAAATTTCTGTTTAATCTACGTTTAGAAAGTAAATATGGTTTACCTTATGTTTATATTGCATTATTTTGGTGTCTCAGTATTCCTGGAGGTGATTGAGATATACTGTAGTTAAATTTTGGGAAAGCAAACCACCAGAAAGTATAAATCCGTAAGCCACTTTTCTATAAATTATTTTATAAACATTGTCTTCTAACCAGCTAAAATTGTAAGTAAATGCAATTGCTAAGTTCTAATCGTACTCAATGTCTGGGCCATCTGGGTTGTAATCTGCCTCCAATGAGTAGTCAATGAGATGTAGTCCAATGAGATTCTAATCATTTAGTCATGGCTTGCAATTTTGCACCACATTTCCCGTCCTTCAATAATTCTTAATAATACAATCATACTGTTGTTATTTTTTCAGTACATTGCCTTTGAGACAAACATCGAGAATGAGATTTATATCAGCACCAGACGAGCAGCCAGGAACATGTCCTATCAAGGGTTCACCCGTAAGGAAGGAGTTGTTAATGTTCTCCTGGAGCTAAAAGGACAGGTGTGTAGGAACTGAAATTCTGTTGGCAGTTTTCTTTTTTATCTTTTGGACCTATCTCTTATCTTTGCTTTGCTTGTAGGACATCATGGGCATTCCTTTAGACGCTCCGCTTACAAAGCACTCTGTAGTCTACACACTTCCCATGTTGACAATCAAAGAAGACAAAGGTGAGAGCAGCTAACTGTTCAAATGGAAATGATCTTTATTCCATGAAAAATTCGTTTTCGAGTGAAAAATTTTGCAATAGGACTCGTTTTGAAGACTGAGGAAAGTGAAAAGTTGAAAAAGTTGCGATAATTGGCGAACAAATGCCGAGTTCTGTCAAATCTTCGCTACATTCCCTTTCAAGGTTTGCGATTTGCCAGTATATTTTTAATGGCGTTTCTTTTTCTATAAAATGGTTATAATAATATTTTAACGTTTCAGAAAAATTCACAGCAATGATGAACATCTTAATCAGTTAAGGGAGGGCCTTTGTTGTCCTATGAAACGTTTTACCAATGGATCCTTCTGAGTTGTGGATAAATGAGACGTGACGTCATTATCTAGCGTGACATGTGAACAAAAGTGCAGTAACAGTCTTGAACTCGCACTTGGCCGTCCGCGAGCGAAGCGATCCGGTAGGGAGGAATCTGGTGAAGAGACACGAAGAAGACGACTTCCTCGTCTCTGCGCTTCATCGCTCGATTCGGCGCTTACGGCTAAACGTGAGCGTGCTTGCAGGCGAACTATTACTGATTACGTCAAACCGGCGCTAAACCTAAGTGAAGAAGTACTTGAGATATTTAAAACTAATTAAGAAAACGGTTTAATGTGAAGATGTTTATGTTAGGTACCGGCATTGTGACGTCAGTTCCTTCCGACGCCCCGGATGATTATGCAGCTCTCAGAGATGTGAAGAACAAAGCGGTCAGTGGTTTATTGTCTAATGCGCATGCGCCTTTCAGTGTTTTTGATAGTAACAAAGACGATGAGAGCAAAAACGCTTTCACACCAATGAACGAGTTTCGAGCATCTTGTATCAAATTGACTCGTTTTTATAACAGGCTTCTGCAACCAGGAAATATGTAAGATCTTAATGTTGGAGTCCGAGTTCTTCTCACCCACCTGCTTGTGCTTCCTTCACCCACTAGTTTCCTGTTTGCCACATTTTTGGGCAAGTACTGGACTAAATAGGTGACTGGAATAATTTTACTGCAAAAGACAATGAGGAACCGTTTGAAGCGAGCAGATTGTGCAAAATTCAGCCGAAATATTTTACAGGGTTTTTATTGTGATGAATTTTATCCAAAGACTTAAAACATGTCGCGACATTGAAGATTGTGTTAAAATGCTACAAACGGGACTATTGGGCTTTAGTATAAATCTACTAGCATTCTACACTTACGCTGTTTCTCTGAATGGCTAAGCTACTCACTAGCTAATCTATTTTACAGTTCACCACTAAATTTTCTCCGATTCTAATTGGTTAAATTGATCACGTGACGCGATAGTGTTCATCCGCGGAGGGAACTATCAGCCTTTATAGTTAGCCACTAAATTTTCTCCGATTCCTATTGGTTTAAATTGATCACGTGATGCGATAGTGGACGTCCGCGGAGAGACACTATCGGCCCCTACACTTCGCCACTAAATTTTCTCCGAATCTTATTGGTTTTAATTAATCACGTGACGCCATATTGCTTCTCCGCGGAGAGGCACTATCAGCGCACAATACCGTACCGTACCCTACCATACCGTACCGTAAATGCTGTTATTGGTATAGTATCTATCACCTTAGCACAAACTTTATTATATTTTTTAACCACAAGGCTTTCAGAGAGAAGTATGGTATCACGGACGAGATGGTTCTTCCTTACGAACCTATACCTATCATACGGGTTCCTGGCTATGGGGACCTCTGCGCAGTGAAGGCCTGCGATGACCTCAAGATAAAGAGCCAAAACGACAAGGACCTTCTAGTGGAAGCTAAGGAACTCACTTACAAAAAAGGCTTCTACGAGGGAACACTGATCATCGGAGAATTTGCGGGTCGGAAAGTTCAGGATGTGAAGAAACTAGTACAACAGAAGATGACGGACAGTGTAAGTTTTAATATTTTAGAGTTTTTTAAATTGTTCTTAGCAGCACTCAGCATCTCCAACAATGGATAGGTAATAACTGTTTTTTCTGTGTGTGTACTGTTGTTTCTAGGGCGAGGCGCGAATTTACATGGAGCCAGAGAGAAAGGTTATTTCACGTTCTGCTGATGAGTGCGTCGTCGCTCTTTGTGATCAGTGGTAAGAAGCTACAAACTGTAATTGTTCTGTTCTTCTGTGTATGATACCATGAATTGACCATTGCATATTCTCGTCAATAGACTGGAACTAGCTTGCAACCGTTGAGGCTAATGTGGGAAGACCTTTTAAATGCAAATGACAGAAAATCTCATTTAAATGCGTAAGCCTCCATTTTGAGCTATTTCCAATCCAATACCGAGAGTACGAATGTCAATACCGGTGCAGTGCTCTACCGACTGAGCTATCAAGCCAACTGGGAGCTGGTCACACCGAGAGTGCGTAATATTCCCGTAGATGATGACGAATGCAAGTGAATCACGTTCAGACCTGAAACTTTTTTCGGGCTTTAGTTTCACAACTGCGTAAGTCGTGTGTTTTAACTGCCATGATCAATCATGTCTTCATATCTTTCTCCGCAGTTCAAATTTATGATCTTTCATACATTCACTTGCATCCGGTACTTTCTATTCGACTAAAAATTCCGCTTTTTATTTCCTAAATTTCCATTGGCGAATGGAACCGCATTGTTCGAAATTTCGCAAGGAAAGGACATCCTTGCGAGGTACACCGAAATTTTTAGAAATTTTCGTAACTTTTTTTCTGAAAAATGGCCGGAACTTTCGGTTGATTGATTGGTTCGCTTTTCAGAGATTCAACGATTTCCAGGGTTTCTGGAAACTTTCTCAGGAATTTTTCGTACATGTATATCGATGGTAACTGTTCTGTTCTTCTGTCTTTCTTTGTAGGTTTCTGGATTACGGAGAAGAGTCGTGGAAAAACGAAGCGCGAGAATCTTTGAAAGACTTAAACACGTGAGTACACTGAATAACTTGAACTTGATGTATTTTGTTGGTTTCTCATTTCTTGGCCAATGACAAACCAGGTGACACTGTGAGTAGAAGTCCCTACATTGCACGTGCGGTTGGTTGTTCTTTGATTGGCTCAAAAGGTTTGCTATACTTCATTAATTAAACAGTGAAGCAACGTCAAGGTTTTTTGCCGGCTGTGAAATCAGTCGACATGCTTGAAAATTCACAGCG
>OMLO01004059.1_pt1 | contig 12168 bp, 13 predicted proteins | sample 1674811 | NCBI WGS metagenome assembly OMLO01 (sample SAMN06265003, study PRJEB25207) | coral metagenome | isolation source: Coral host | place: Mexico:La Bocana,Puerto Morelos, Mexico | collected 2008-11-13
GGGATTTGGGCCAATGGTCAAGCCAATTTGAAACACCCAAATACATTTGAAACACCCAAATGCCATGCCAGTGGCTTCTTTTACCAAGAAGGTGACAAACGATATCGATGCCACGAATTACAACAAGACGCGACGAACTACAATGGCCAGTTTAAAACCACCTACCAAACGTATCTTAGCCACTACACAGAGAATCATTGAAGACCCACAATTTGCACACAACACTGGCTTCAACGATGACCCGTACATCCACCAGTTCCAACGCTTGGCTTACCAGAATCTATTTCCATTTCCACCTACAGACACCCAATGCTGAATCCAGGCGATAAGGCTTGTGTGTCCAAACACCTTAGATCCATATTTTGAAACGAACTTCAGTCCAGCTGACGAAGTTCGGCCTGTCCACTTCGACGCGTATGGACCGACGACGGGTCAAATTTTATCCATACCCTATGTCTCAGTGACGATTTACTACCTTGTTTCATGTTGTGATCCAGTTCGACCGCGAGACGGATCCAACCAATTTTCGAGAATCCGATAGCCTCGGACATCAAACTTTATACAGAGGCCACGAGCCAAATCCAACCTACAGTCCTAGCCTGGAAGAAAATAAGGTGCTTTGCTGGCTTGCTTATGATTAAGCCTTACCTTTACCATACGTGAAGTGGTTGTTCAGGAGAGAAATCAGTTCAAAATCCAATGTCGGAAATCAAGTAGTCGCAGAGGTTTCTTGCTTGAGCATTTTTGAACCAGGTTTTTCGAGCTATACGCAATTAGAAATTATTCCGGGAAATTTGCCAGGGAGTGTGTGAGTTGGGGGTGTTTGTGTGTCACAAATTGAGATTAACAGGGTAAAGAGCGCACAGCATTCACATTGACAGTGCCTAGACATGTGTTTTCCAGACGTTTCAAATGTTGTACCGATTTTTGATGAATTTTGCACGTCTGGTCAAAATAGACTGACACTACAGAATTGCGCGTTGTGAATCCAAGTGAGGCCTGCGCCAAGATTTGTGGAAGTTTGACATAAGAGCCAACAGCTGGGAATTGATTTCGAGCAGCGGTCCATCAGCACGAGCTCGTCATGTGGCGATTTGGGACTCCACGAATGATGCTTTATGGGTGCATGGTGGATTTGATGGGATGGCTTGTGAAGATCTATGGAGGTTCGAGACTGCAACTTCCACGTGGAATCTAGTTGAACAGAGTGGGCCGTCAGCCCGCTATGATCATGTAATTGCATGGGACGAGACGCGTCTGCTGATTTTTGTTCACGGTGGTTACAACGAAGATAGAGGTGTTCTGCAAGATTTTTGGAAATTTGAGGTGCCAGTGCTCACCAGCACACGAACAAGCAGCAGCACCATAACCGAAACCTCAGCAACATTCACATTTTCAAGTATCGCCCCCACCACCGGCACCACAACTTCAATCACGTCGACTACCAGCAGCACCAGTAGCACTTTGGTCGTGTTTGATAGTGGTATTGTTGCCGCTGATGATTTGTTTGCTTTGCTGCTCGCATTGGGTGCGATCGGAATTTTCACATGTTTTCTTTCAGTTCTATGGTGTCGGAGGAAGAACCGAGAGGTGGTACCAGAGGCACCTCCTTTGCGGCCACCACTCCCACCGAGTTACTCCCCACAGTTTCGAGTGAATATGCAGGTGCTTATTCCACCACCGGAACCTCAACCACCTCGAACTGCATCCTTCCCACACCTTTCCCTCTCACTGCCAGAGTTACTCTCACCTGTTTGCAAGTTTGCGACACGCCACCAGAGCTGTGCAATCGACATTGCAACGGATGCCAAGAAATCTCCCTTAGTATATTGCAGTGCAGAGGATGCAGAGGATGTTGATGTGGACATTGTGGTACCAGCTCAAGCAGCTCAATCGTCTCGACATGCCAAGCTCGCTACAGGCGACATTTGCAGACCAAAGGCACCCAGAAAAACTGAAAGCGCACCAGCCTTGCCAGCGGGCAGACAGACCGTTCCCGCTCAGCCACTTGTGACACTTGCCATTGGAAGACCACAAAGTGTGAATAGTGGAGTCTTTGGAGAGACAAAGGCCAATTTCAATGCCGTTCCAGATCGCATAGATATCGACTTTGAAATTCCCTCTGTTCACTTTCCACTCGCAAATCAACTTGACCATCATGCAGTCTCATCCTGGGAGGCACGTGCTTCGATCACTGCAGACTCCTCTGGCAAACCTAAATTGCCCAGGACAGAAAGAGCCCCTGAACTTCAAACAATTTCCCGTGCCTCAAGAGGTGAATGTAGTTCCATTCAATCAGAACCTGCTCCAGCTCAGCCATATGGCTGGTCTAGCAGGCTTCCCATGGTTGGTCCACCACTTCAGGTGGAGAAAGGTAACAAAGATAAAGACGTTCTGCCAATTGATGTTTGTGTCAGGAAAGTGATGGAACTCGTGGATGTTCATGTTGTGCTGGAAGCCATTGAAGATGGACCAAAGTGTCCGGCGAAGAGAGAACAGAGATGGGCAATGTTTTCAACATCAATGCCGCCAATGCCTACACTTGACGATCTTGACGTTGAGGTTGAGATTGCATCACAGAGACCTCCCTGCACCCACGATCCTCCAACTTCTTTGGAGATCCCATGTCCGAGGTTTGTGCTTCGAAAAGAACCTCGACGGCTGCAGAGGTCTATGTCTGCTCAAACTCCGAGACGTTGGAGAAAACCAAATCAGAAGGTGATTCGAAGGAGTTTGAAATTTCAACTGAAATCAATGAAATCAAGGCAAGCAAACTTCATAACTTCAACTCTGGGAGGGCCTTGGTGGAAAAGTTACACCAAAGCTACCTTCCCAAAAAGTCGTGGTGATTGGGCAGTGCTGAATGGCAACCCTGGACCTGGAGCCTATGACCTGGAGCATCCACGGATTCATGGCAGGATCCCTGGTCGGGAGCCTGGATCGCCTCATCGACCGCGCAAAAACTGGAGAATTTAGAGTTGAGAAAAAAGAAATAAAATGAAAGAACCTTTAGATTTGAATTCTGCAAATTCCTTTTTGGTGCAAAAACTGCACCTGGAGAATTTGACTTACGCCCCCGTAAAAATCTGACACAGCTATTGTGGATCCGTTGCCAGATCAAATGGTACAGTGTGATATAGTGTGATATTCTAGAGAATTATTTCGGACCCTCTAGAACTTAGAACATGTGAGAATCTCTTTTCTTCTATCTGGCTACAGCCATGAATCATGAACCAAGAAGGCGTGAAAGGGCGGCCGGCTTGGTTTCGGATTTTGTCCTACGTCCCTTTTGATCTTTCAATGTCACAAAAAGGTGTGTGGGTCGTAAAGGACACCCCAGACAAGGACCAGCCTGGATGGCAATAGTCTTCATACATCTTCGTGTATCGCATCACAATTTGTTTCAAGCTGTGCAATTCCCATACAAATAGGCAGTCCTGGGAAAGCTATGCAGGCGAGTAATAGCTTGCCTTTGAGAACAATGTGCCCAAACAAAATCTCTCGTGCATCCAATTGTGCAGCCAGTTTTGAATTTTGAGTGTTTGTGAATTCCTTGAGCTGTGTCGTGTCATATCATGTCGTGTATCTGGAATTTCTGCATGATTTATCATGATTTCAATTCAGGGCCACCGACACATGTGCAGCGCAGCCCTTTTCCTTGCTATGCAGCAAGCAGCGACATGCCAGCCCAGGCGTGAAGAGAAGGCTGGTGCTGTTCGGTTTGGGAGTCCTTGGAATTTGGATCTTTTGAGAGATGGAATCTAAGATTGGGGTAGTAGTGTAACTGAGGGCAGTACCGTAGTGTACTGGCGTGTGACGAAGATTCATGATGGTTCACGCACACAGGGATTTTCAGAATATAGAGCCAGAGTATACCATACAGGTATCGGATCGGTGTCTTTTTCTTCTCGTCCTATGTCAGAGCCCTTCATGAGATGTGCGTTTGGACAGGCCGTAGACATGGTTGAATTTGACGGGTGAACATAAGTGTGAGAAGAGAGCGCGCGCGGTAGAAAGGCAGACAGATGACTGATGACAGATACTTTGTAGAGTTGTAGACCATTATGCAGGTGCGAAAGTTGAAAGTTGCAGTGACCAGGACAGTGACTGCTAGACTTGTGTTTTTCACATGCCCACCCTCACCCAACTGTTCATAGGGATCTGCTGGCCATGCCATCTCGGTTCAAGCCTCGCGCTGGGCCGACTTCCATGTCATGAGCCGTGCGGTACCCAGCGCAACATGGAGGGTGAACGGTGAACTTTTTTGTTTTTCTTTTTTTTGCTTTTAACACAAGCAAGAAGCCAAAAAGCCAACGCAAGACAAAAGTTAACCGTGCGAGCAAAAGCCAAAAGCCAGCCAGAGGCAAAATGCCGACAGAAGCCAACAAAAAAAACAACGCAAACCAAAGGCCACCTGGCTTTTTGGTTGGGAAGGAAGGAATCAATCAAGGAAGGAAGGAAGTAATAAAGGAAGGAAAGGAGGAAGGAAGGAATGAAGGAAGGATGGCATCCTGCGCAGGGACAGTCCCAAAATCTGGCAGGGGAGGCGCGGCGCCCTCCCCCCTGAAGAGTGGCACGTTCTACACTACGGTAGGGACAGCTAGAGCGTCTTTTTGATGCTCTGCATGTATGGTCAAGTACCCAATACTTTCTTGAGCTTAGATACAACCAGACACGTGTAGATATAGAATCTTCATTATATTGTACAGCCCAAGAATTAAAACACAGGCGCAAATTCACAATGAAGTGTCATCTACCGCGTAAGGCGCATCATAGGCAAAGCAGCGGAGGCACTAAAAGTTCTTCCTAAGTCGGCTCTAATATTTTGCCGCGAGACATCAAGTGTGTTGTTCACAACTGCGTCAATGAAACACCGTAAGGGAAAATCTTTCCTTGGCCAAAACATTCCCCGTCCACAAGCTCAATTCTGCCCTACGAAGAAATTTTTCGACTGATAGCCTCATGCTTCGCACAAGAAAAGTCCAAAATTGGATCACCATGAGTTTCATCATGGGTGCTCGGATTGCCTCACACCATTGGCATTTTGAATTCTCACCGGGAAGCAACAAAGTCACATTCCAAAAGCTTGGGACCATCACAAGAAACTGACAAAGAAATAACAAAAACAAAAACCAGTTCATTTGGTGAGTCATGACAGAAATACACGGAACTTGACATCAATGGGAGAAATATTTCACATTGCAAAATTGAAACAACAGCCAAAAACAAGAGATCGGATAAACCATCATCAATCTTGACAGAAAGTACATGGTCAAATCATCACATTACGAAGAAATGCCTAGTCACACTGCACAGTGAAGGAGGCAATAGCAATCAGAGCAACATATCATCTTACCTGATGGTGAGTACATAGTCACTCATCATTCTCAGACATAGGGTTCTCAGTATTCAGCCACACCTAATGAAGCTATCTTTTCTGGTGCAAAGTGTTCCTCAAGTGCTAGCCTTTTCCTTTTGCCTTCCTGGCCTTTTGGGCTTCCTTCCTTGCATCTGCCTTCTGCTTCTTCGATTCGTCGGCCAAGAAAGCTTTCTTCTCTTGTTTTGACATATCTGAAGGTTCAATCGTGACTAAACTTGGACAATGGGAACCTGCATCTTTTTCTCTCAATAACAAAATACCATTCGTGAGATGAAACAAAAGTTCGGCGACGCTGTAGTTGTGCTCGAAGTTCTGTGCAATGTCGTCGTCAAAGAAGGAATTAACTGAAGTGGATAAAACCGTACTTAAAGAAAGCAAGCATACAACAATCACCAACATACGTTGTCTTTTGACGAACATCAGGATCATCATCAACCTTGCCCTCAAGATTCTCACGAAGATACCGCAAGTCCAAATAAGAAAATAATGGAATTGTCTGCCAATCAGGTCTGTGGAAGTCTTCGACTTCTTCTTCAAGTAAGAGCCCAATGTATTTTCCATTCCGTCAAGCCAGAATTGGCAATTGTCGTCCAGCCTCTCCGTCACCTCCAAGAATCCTGACCTGACGTACCACACACACTCGTACAACACAGGTGCAAAAAATCACCTGTAATTGCATGAGACCTCCCACGGCATTATTGTCAACATGATGCACGGACGCACTCTTCAAGTTCCTGTTCTTCATGTCTGGACAAGTATCCGGAGGATGACGAGGCAAATGTTTTTCGAACAATAGCTTTCCACCATGTTTTCTCGAAGATTGCAAATGATACACGACGATGACCATTCCAGATGGGTTGTGATTCTTCTTGTGGTCCAGCAATCAGTTTGATAGTTCCATCTTTGCAAAGTCGAGCACAGCAACACAAATCTTGTGCATCATTGAAGCAAAGCGTCCATCCATGTTTCTCCAAATAACCACGATAAGGTACAAGTGTACATGCCTCACAAATCAAAACCACATATGAGCCCGTAGGTTCTTTACCATCTACAAAAACAAATTGTGGTTCTCTGGAACATGATCAGGATCGGTATCTGGATGTTCTTCCTTGTAGTAGGGCTTCTTGAAATCAACAACGGATGGGGCCAACCAACTTTCACCACGACGCCAATTTCCAAGATTCCGAAACAATGTTGTCAAAGACTTCGAACTGCTACCTAAAGATTCTTCATTTCTATCTATTTTCTCACCACGTCACCATTCAAGAAAAGTTCAGTAATATCAGAAACAAGATCATCATAAGCATACTCCTATTTCTCTGCCATTGCAATCTGCTCCTCCAGAAATCTCTCCTCAAAAAGTTGTTTGGAAGCTTCACAAGCTTGTCCAGAGGTGATGCATAGTCTTCAGGAGTTTCTTCTCCACGAGGTTCAGGTTTAGGCAGTTGGACTTCTACACGAGGTTCTGGTTCCAAAGGATGATCGATCTCCATGGGCGTCTTGCTCTGGAAAGGTTTGGAATAGACCTTTCCTTTCTCCAAATAATGGACTTCAACACGCTTCTGCCCAGTGCTCGTTGAATCTTCAGCTTCAGGCTTCAATAACTTTAAAAACTCGGGCGAAGAAGGCTGAGAGAAGATATCATTTCCTTTACGTTCATCCAGTTATTCCTGGTAGATTTTTTTCCGCCTTCTCTTCTGGATGTAAAAATGGTTCGTCCTTTACCTGTTGATATATGCTCTCCTTTCTGGCATTTCTTTCTGCAAGTAAAACTGCATCAATATGTTTGCATTTAGATTTCAAGTATTGATTGATGAATTTTGCCTGAGCTTTGTTTGCAATACAAGGCCTTTGTTTACGTATGGGTTCATCTTCTGGATGGGCATCCTTAAGTGCAATTGCTTCAATTTTTCTGAATTCACCAGCTCATTTGCTCTGTTCATCGAATCTGAATCTGGTTCTTCTTCTTCTTGTCCATAACTAGGCTCATCCATTGGCTCGTCGTGTGGATTCTCTTCTTCGTGTTGTTCTTCTCAATTTCTTGCATATCCACAACTTCCTCCTTTGCTTCACATGAAACTGCGAAGGCCTTTGAAAGGTTATTCTAGAAAGTAAGCTAACCTAAGATTAGGTTATCTCATCAAATATGATAACGGTGTTCTATCTAATAGTTCGGCTTTTTCCATCTATTAGACAGGAATTTGTCTGTATTTAAAAGGCAGGATTTGTTTAACATGATCTACAGGGTGACAACTTCTTCGAAGCCTACCATCCCAAACACGGGTTTCAGCGACATAACCCTTCGATTTGGCCATTTCAGTGGCTTAACCCCTTTTTAGCAAAAAACTACACACATATCTAAGGGTTTTTTGTGTACCAAACAGCCTGCCCAGACAAACCAGAAGCTTCTGCACGCGTTTGAGCTGGGTGGCGCCTCCTCAGCTTTAAGGCCCGCAAGCAGAGCTTCAAAAGTCTCTCTGTTTCCATGGCCACTTCACAGAGACAAACAGCCGTTCGTGTTTGAGCAGAGCTCATGCCAAGAGTGCATGTTGACCACGTGAGCCCACCGTCACCACAGTGAAAAAGCAGTGCGCTAAGATAAATTAAACGTATATCTTACGATACTGACTAGAATTAAATTAAATACCGTAGCCACCTTTTGGCACAAGAGATAAGTCATAGATTCCTTTTTCAACCTGACTCCTCCCATGGCTCTCGATTCAAAGGTTGCTTTTCAATCCCGACCCGTTGAGCTTGGCATATCTCAGGTCAATGTGGATGCGTTGGAGGCAAAGGGCATTACAAGTTATGCAACATATGCTTATTGTTGCACATTTCAGCAAGGACAGGTCGACGACAACGCTCTGAAAGATTTTCTGAACGATGCAGCCCCTGACGCTGCATCTTTGTCTCGATATCGACGTCTCTTCTTTGAGGCCCGCGCGTTGTCGATTGAAGATTTGAATCAAGGGTTGATAGGTTAGAGTCAAGCGAAGCCAGAGTCATTCCCTCGCCTGAAAAACTTGACAGAATCAGATTGCAGAAGGATTGTTTGGTGGGCATTAGCTTCACACCAACCGTAGAACCATCTCACTCTCTGATAGATCGTGCTTGGCAACAACTAGAAGACAACGTGGTGTCGTACATTGAGTTGAGTAAGTGCAGTTCAAGACATGACGAGACACTCCATGCCAAGACGGATACAACATTGACTCTTGATCCATCAGGTGGTTTGCGCCTTACTGAAAGGCAGAAGTTGGACAACATTAATCTAACAGGTGAGCGTCGATTGAGGCAGGCCTTCGTCAGGCGATCGCTGGCCTACGACTTAGCAAACATTGGTTCTTTGCAGTGCTTGACAAGTGGACTCAGAAGTTGTTTGAACGTATGAACGAGCCGCAAAGTCTCAGACTCCACCAGAGGACGCCTTAACGTTGCAACTGGCCCTCGAAAGGTTTTTGGACGTTGAATTTGAAAAATTCTGCGATCATCCAGAAGTCTTGCAACGTCTGATGCCCTTGCAACAGTCATCATCTGCCAAAGGGTCAGGACACCATGACGACCCCCCAACAGATCGCTTCCGGCATGGTGGAGACAAAGGAGATCAAGGGAAAGGAAAGGGCAAAGGGAAGGCCAAGGGACCAGGTATTCCAGTCCCTGATGATTGCGAGATCTTCGTTGACAACAAGCAGTTGCGCAAGAAGTGCTTTGGTTTGCCCGTGAACTTGTGAGTTTATAACAGATGTTATATCATGGGTTATAACTTCCTAACCCAGGTTATAACGTGTCTAACTCTGTGGTAACTAGAGGTTTGCGAACGATCAGTTATAACTAGCGTAACATAGTTACAGCTAACTTGACGATTGACCCTCTGAGAAGTTATGAACTAGTTAGGATTAGTTATGTTTTTTTTAGAGTTCTTTTTTTAACTATCTTTCCGGAGTATCACCAGGAAAGTTTATATACTTCCTGCGGTGCAGGATCTCCGCAGTTTGGCTGCATCCCTGCATTCAGTGCCCGAGCTGAAGAGGGAGCATGGGTGGTTGCTGGAAGCAGCACACTTGTGTGAGACAACTTGTCTCCGCTGCCTCTACGGTCCTTTTGGTGACGAGGTGTCGGTGTGAAAAGCTGCAGATACTTGTTGTCCGCGGTTTGTCCGCGGATGTCCGCGGTTGTCCGCGGGCAAAACGGACATAGTTAGACTTGTCCGCGGAAGTAAAGGATAGAAAGAAAAAAGGTTGATGTTGTCCGCGGATCGTTGGAATGTGGTTTTTGCGTCGTCCGCGGAGTGTCCGCGTAAAAATCAAATGACAGTCATTTTGGCGCATTCTGCTAAATGTATCCGCAGCCTGTTGTGTGCTGCTAAAGATGTTGTAGACTCTGCACTGGCAATGTACCATCGAACGGAAACCAAAGATGCCTCACAAAACGTTGCAATTCTGCTCGGATAAAAAAAGGCAAAATGCGGCCACTTTATTCCAATCAATGAAAATTTCAAAAAACATATCGAAAAGTTATGATGAAGTTATAAATAGTTATAACATAGTTATAACATAGTTACAAACTACCCTTCATAACTTCTGGATAAGTGTTTATAAGTGACCTTATAACTCCACAACTGCACGGGCAAACCAAAGCATGGACTTTGTTGGTCGATCCTAGTCAACGACCGGTGAAAAGAAAGTCATGTGAAAGGTTTCTTTGGTCGATCCTCGCCTGGAGTCAACGACCGCCGAAAAGAAATCAGTAAACGGACTTCATGGGTTGATCCTCACCTGGAGTCAACAACCTCAGAAGAAATTCAATCGAAATGTCGCTGGCCGCTCAGCTGCAAAATCTCAGTCGGGAGGTGGCGTGGTCCACGGTAATGTTGCGATCGGAGTCTGCCCAACTTCGTTGGTATTGAGGTATGTTGGCATTGATGAGATCGAGAACCACGTCGGTCACATTGTCATTGAATCTCTGGGCGACACCTTGTTGGGTGCGGGCTAGGCGGTAATGGTCGCCGGCGAATTGGAGCCATTCACGGAGAAGGCTCTGCATGGGTGATGGAAACTGGGCTCGCGGTGGATCGAGAAAAGGCCGAGGAGAGTTCCTGTTGCATCTTCATGTAGAAGAAGCTGGTCAGGATGGAGAGCTCTGGATCGGCTGTGTTCGTTGGCAAGGGAATGGTGAGGGTTTGTTCCTCGTATTCGCCTTGATTGGAGTGGAGAGATCTCTGGCGGAACAGCAATCCCCAAGCGGTCATGGCAACATTGGATCCGGGGTCCTGGTGAGCGGACCGGAAAACCTGTAGGTTATCTTCAAGAAGGCGAGATGGTAGTTGCCAATCGGCCCACGGGGCGAATTTCTCGGAGCCACCAGTCATGTAGGAGTGAAGGTCTCGGCAATGGTGCTGCGGGATGGGTTTTGTGAACCAGTTCGGAACGTTGGTCGCGATGTCTGTAGGTTGGTGGAGCCCAGTTGGGGCGTGGTGAAATCTTGATCGAAGCTGGTGGCAAGGGCAATTCGTTGTCCGATTCGGCATTCCAATCGAAGTCTGGACCAGACACAGGCTGTGCTTGGTCGTATGTAGTGGCGGCATATGAAGGTGAAGGAGTTGGCACCGGCTGTGTCAATGGGGTAGCAATGCGTTGTGGCCCTTGATGAGTCAATGTCGAAGACGAGGGACCAAAAGTGGTTGGAGGACCTGATGGTGCAGGTGGAAGCTTGCTGGGTCGGATGGATCTGATCCAGTTGGTTGTCAAGACCGAGGAGGCGTGCCTGGGCCAAATCTCGGCGATGGGCATGGCTGAGCCTGGTCTGATGTTGTCTGTGATGACAGAAATGGATCTCGACGGTGTGGGGTATTGTCTCGATGTGTTGGACGATAACCTCTGGGTGTGGTGTCACGGTGTTGCATCTTGCGCCGGTACACACGCTCTGGCTCAAAGAAGTTGGAGGCCAACGGCTGAACCATCGAAGGGACTTCCCGGATGTAGGTGAGTGGTGATGGCACGAAGTCTTTCCAATCATGCTTGAAATGGAGCTCCGGGGTGATGAATGGCTGGTTGGCAAGGCAGTTCTGCAAGTCTTGGAAGTCAATGGTATATATAGTGGCAGATAGCCACTAATATTGGGCTCAAGGCAATAGACTGAGTACCAGAAACGTGGTTGCACGGATGCAATCCAAGATCGGAATGCAAACATTTCTGAATGTTCCCAACCTTGGCGATGGAGTTGGCCACAATTGGGAATGTCAGAGGTCCAGCATCGGTTCCAAGTGTCTCGTCTACGTTGATAGGCGTGACAGGTCCAAGTCCTGGGTGTCCAAAGCATGATGTCATTCTGGAGGATGAACTCAGGGTGGAACAGTCTGCAAGGCTGTTGGGCGTCAAAGAATGACGGGCAAGGGCGCATCCTCAAGATGTGGTCGCAGATCTGTGAGCGGTCCACATGTTCAAACAAAGAGATGCCTTGGCGTTGGACAAAGGAGGTAGGTGGATGGGAGAACCTCTCTGCCATAGACCAATTCACCTGGTTTGTGGCAACATCTAGTTGCAAAAGTGCCCAATCTATCCAATCTGGTGGCTGTTGTTCCATCTTATTGGAGCTGCTCGAGGTAGCCATGGGGTGCGAGGAAACCAGGTGTGCAAAAATGAGCCACGAGCGAGACTTCACAACAAACACAAATCTTCAAGTCAAGTGATCCAACGGCAGTCAGGTAAGGTTACCTCTTCACAGAGGTGTCTTGACACATTTGTGATTGTTACAGCGCACAAACAAGTATGTGCTAACCAACAATCGCT
>OMLO01004060.1_pt1 | contig 12168 bp, 13 predicted proteins | sample 1674811 | NCBI WGS metagenome assembly OMLO01 (sample SAMN06265003, study PRJEB25207) | coral metagenome | isolation source: Coral host | place: Mexico:La Bocana,Puerto Morelos, Mexico | collected 2008-11-13
TGAAAGATCTGAAAGCGTTGTTTCTTGAGGTGATCGAGGATGAGCTATTTTCATCATGTCTATATTGCCCATTTTTTGCCTGCACTATATAGAATTGAAATTCGTCAGGGACATACCGTATACAGGAAGAAGGTTAATGGCCCTTAACCCCAGCGCAATCTCACCAAGTCCACCCCGGCCAATCTCACCAAGTCCTTGTTCAGAGCTCTGAACTGCTAAGGAGAGTCCGTGCCAGCAAAAAGCAACCGGCAAAGCATGGGCACAGATGGGTGATTGGTGAAGGGACCCCAAGACATCCCAAAATCTAGATGTTCGACCATTGAAATTAAATATGTTGTGCTTCTATCAAACAACATTTGTGCCCTTGGGTTGCATTTTTCTTGGATCCATTTGTGACGTGTGCCCTCGTGTCAAAAATGACTCATGGATGGAAGTGCACTATTTGGGCCTGTGAAAGACCAAAACACCAAAGTGACAGTTTTGAAGTGCAGTTTCAATAATTCTCGCAACTTCACTAAAGGTCAATAATTTCTCGCAACTTTAGAAAGTCGCATAAAAAAACTGTATACTTCGGCGTTCCAGGTAGCTTCCCTGAAACTAATAGCAACCAAAAAGCACCTGAAAGTGCATGCTGTCTCAGGTGCTATTGGAGTAAGTTTTTCAGGCATGGAAACCCTCTTACTAAAACCCCCTTACTAAATGAGAAACCCCCTTCCTAAAAGAATGGAATACAATGATGTTTGTAGGGTTGTAACAGTTGCTGAGAGCGAAGCACTCTAAGCTTTAAGGGGGATTATAATATAAAAAACAGTTTTACCCTGGAATTTTTGGCTGGTTGATTTACATTGGGGATGAACTCCTACTCTGTAATAGTTAGGGGGCATGATGATCCCCTGTAATACTTGATTGACCTATGCATTTACCAGAATGAAATTCTACCCTCTTTTTCGTAGGACCTATGGAACCCTTTGACATAAATCAGTGTGTAACGAATCCTTCTGCAAAATGGGTTTGTGTTTTTGGGGTCTCATTCTTTAAACCCGGACCACCATGGAGCCTTCCCCATCCCTATTCACTCATGTACAGTACCCCATTTCATTCCCCGTCAATCCTGGCTCTTCAATAGGCCGAAGCACCATAAATTTCACCTACTTGTTAGACATCAACAACCAATGAAATTGAAAAAGCCAACTGTCATATCCGAGGTCATTTATATTTCAAGCTGGTGGCATGTCCCATTTTAAAAAAAAGAAACCACCACAGAAGTCATAGTGGGACCGTGGCTACCTTGACCAACTTGCTAGGGGTAGGGTAGGGTTCTTTCCCTGGCACCACTTCGATTCTGGCCTGCCAGATTTGTCATTTGTCATCAAGTGATGCACATGACTTCTCTTGTCTGAAACCGACCGGCCTTGGCAGGCAGATTCACACTTCCATTGGACTCTGCAGAAAGCTTGCGGCGGCAACGCCCTCATGTTTCTTGGCTACTATGTCATTGATTTTGCTTTGTAAGGCTGGCCAAGACACACGCACGCAAGCAAACGACAGGCAAGAAAGACGCACTTGTAAGGGGCTCCCGTCTCTGACTCTTTTGCAACAAAATCGCCAAATTGCTGCAGTCGATCGCGCACCTTTAAGCTAATGAAATCTTGCGACGCACCCAAAAGCAGCACAAAATATTGGTATCGGTGCCCGTTCCGCATCATCTTGCAGCAACGGGGAAGTTGCTGCCGCAAAGTTCACGAGCTCATTGTCATCCTGCAAAACGCTTTGCCGCTCGGTCCAAACAGACGCACCAAGAAATACACATCTTCGCACCTGCACCTCTTGGACAGGAACACTAGCCTTGCCGCCCACCACCTTCACCTTCACAATTTCTTTCTGCCCAGGAAGCTGAAGAAAGGCAAGCCTTCAAAACAACTCGAAACCCCAAAAACACTGCTAAGTGCCTTTGAACCAACCGGTTCTTTGACAGGTCGGCCTAGCAAACAGGATCCTTCCATTTAGCTGCATAGCTGTGGCGAATGCAACAACTGACCGATGAGCCGAGAGCGACTTGCAGCACATGCTGGATAGATGCGCCGATCTATCCAAAGTCAAAACTGAAAGCCATGTCATTGCAATTTAACAGAAGCCAAAAGTGGGCGCGGCCTTGCTTTTCACTTTGCCTGCTACTAGTTACAAGCGAGCCTTTGCCTTAATTAGACAATTCGAAGGATATCTTTTTAGGCGTACGCAAAGCTTCAGCCCCCAACAGCGTCCGCGCTCGGTGCAAAATGACCTTCGCAAGCGATCAAATCCACTCTGCAAAACATGCCTTAGGCAATATTAAAAACGGAAATCGCTTTCTCTGCTTTTTCATCTCGGCTCTCACTGTTGCGGATGGCGGCGCCAACCTGCGTTTCTGCCGTGCTAGAGAGAAACATTACCAAGCGTCGTTCCAACAATTTCGAATCAAGCGCGCCCGGCTGCTCATTATTGTAGGGGGCGGCTCCTAGCAAACACTTGTCACAGGGTTCCAAACTTTCAACTTAGAGCCATAGCTTGAGGGACCAGAGCCAACCTACCCAGACATGAAGCTGCGTTTGTCAAAACATGGCTTGCGAGAATTTTGTTCAATCCCGTACTTCACACCAACACCTTCTTCCTCCAACTGCCTTCCAACTTGAGCTGGCCTGAAGGAAGCAGGTAGGTACTGCTCTAAATTTCACCCAAAAACGACTTCCTGACCATTGTACAGCGTTGACAGATGCAAAAACGCAGCAGCCAAGCCACAACAATGACAACATATTTTAAGCAACACTGGCCACAGGGGACTTTAGTAGATCGGCTCCCTGTAGAAGCTGTGAAAACCTTTTTCAACCCAAGCACATCGGAACAAGTCAAAACAGCAACATGAGAAGACAAATCCGCCCACGCCAGTAGGTTCTTTTGTCCCTAAATATTAGGTTTTTCTTGTTTTCTAGAGTCCACCAATTTTTCTTGACAACGGACTTTGCATATGCGTGACCAAAAAATCTGAAGATAAAACTTCTAGGTGAGAAATTGATCCATGTCGGCTTCCAAATCTTCGAATGGAACGTAGGAATCGGTTTTTGCAGGGTGTTGGCGCCCTCCTACATGGAAACTGGCGCAGCAAGACTTGTTTTTTGTATTTGGATGTCTTTTAGACGTACGGGCAAAAAATGTTGAAATTGCTAGAGCTTTCCCACAAAAAATTGTGAAAGAAGCTTTCTGGGTCATCCGTTTTTGAACTCTTCTACCTTGGTTCCTCTGAATAGGGGGATGGCTCTGTCATCATGATGAATTGTTTTTTTGCTTCATCAATGGTGTAGATCATGGTCCTTTTTAGCTAAGAGGAATGGTTGTGGGCCCTCCAGTTTGTTTTATGATTGCATGTAGATCTTTGTTTTTGATTCGGAAAAGATGTAAATTACTTTACTCTCTTAGATGTTCAGCACTTTAAGTGTCGATACATGTTTTAGTTTTCAACTCTTCCAAAAGCACCCAAAGAGCCAATCTACAAAAAGTTCACCTTAGTAGCACGCCGTTTCTTATCAAGCTTGGCTTAGTCTTGTCAGAAGCTCAGCGCAGAGAACCTGACGTCGGGATTGCTAGCACCAATTGGCGCTGACGACGCATTCCGATGGAACTCTTAGCCCAAGGACGCGTTTCCTGGTGTGACTTGCTCTGAGTCATATTCCAAGCTCCTCCAATATTGTTGCACTTGCCAAACTGATGGGAGCCGCCACACCATCAGTTCAACCTAGGTCGGAAAGGCAGCAAAGGATAGGGCCCATCGGCGCATTGCACCAGCACCTGACAACAAGACGCAACATTCAGCTGCACACTTACGGAAGTGGATGCCACAATCAAGCAGAAGCCGCACCCTGAACACTCCGGCTCGAAGGATGCAGCTGACCACACATTTGATGCTGAAGCTACATTCAGCAAAGCCAGCTTATGCGCAACAGCAGGAGCTCAAAGAACCACAAGAAACACATAGCAGTTTTCATACGAGCACAGCATCACAGCAGAGTACAACACGAAACTTTTTTGCACACAGCTTGCTGCTTGCAATGGAAAGGTCCTACAGCACGCTGGCTGAGGCACAGGCTGGGCTCCGGGCAAGATGAACACTAGGCAATTTTGCTTCTTTTTCCGCAAAGGGGTCATGTTTCAATGGTCTGTCTGAACTCACCTACATGCGCGCACGCAACTTGTCCCCACGCCAAAAGAATACTTCCTGTGTTCAACAAATACAAAACTTCAGTTTGCCGCAATGGACACAAGACTGGTTTCCACGGAACGAAGGGTGTGAAATCTGAAATACACCCCTTATAGCAGTCAACAATTTCTGTGAGCAGTAGCAACACATATGTCCAACCCCTTACAATTCTTGCACCTGCGCTCTTTTCCTATGCTTGAATGGCAAACCGAAGGGGGGATGCTCCTGGTCCCAGGCAAGCAAGCAAACGCCCATAGTATGGCAATTAGTCAAACCCAACCAGGCTGCCGCAAAGCCAGCTTCAGCTGTCCAACTTCTGAACAAGGAACCAATGCTGCAAAGCAAAAGATTCTATGTTGAAGGTACACCAAAAACATTCAAGTGACAAACACACACAGGTCCGTCTGAACATCTGCCGGAAGCTGCAACACGTCATGCACCTGCAGGTGTGTGGGCGCTTCAGCCTCGGAGGCACTTCCAGGCTGCTGACTGCTGAAGACTTGGGCTCCTGCTGACGACTGTCAAGCTCCATTGCGTGAGCGCATTTGAGGTGGACAAGAGCTCGCTCTGCCTTGCTACGCTTGGACGCAGAAACTTGCCGAGGCTTACATTCTTGACTGCATGGTTTCGCGCTTGTACATGCCAGAGCTATTTATTGCTGCCTCTTCGCAACGATACAATTCTTTGTAGACTGGTCCGGAACTTTTCAAAACCAAGCTGTTCAGAACTTCGAAGAAGCAGCCCAATGCTCTAAATTAACCAAATTTCAAAGACAAGCACGCGATCCCAGAAGCAGCCCAACTTCTCCCTATCACAATTTTTCCGTGTCTTGGCGCAGAAACGGGTTGCAATTTTGGTTGAGGTCAACCCTTCAACAATCTTTCTGCTTCACCCTCGGCAGCAGCGGCCAATTCGATCTGTTCTCCAATCAAATTTAAGGCTGGGGCCAACAAAGTCAGAAAGCGAGACAAAGCAATGAATTCGATGTTGTACTGCTAATTTTCCCGCCTCCGTCTGCGAGGGTTTGGAACGCCTGGTCCAACTGTTCTCGGGCTACAAGGCCTTTATCAGCAACACTGCTTTCTCGCCAAACCTTCTCACTGTCTACTAGTCCCTCTTGGGCAACACGCCTGCAAACAGCGCGAGTTCTCAAGTAAGAGCATTGAACTGGGAGCCATGAGCGCCTTGCATGCTCTCCGTTTTCATGCGTGCTTTCAGGCTCCGCAACAAACAGATTCAAAGTAGGACCATCTGCGCCTGCACCAAACGCTTCTATTAGCGGCCCTGGACTCACTTGGGTGTGGCAACTCCTGCTGCTTTCAAGGCCAAACAATTTGACAGCAACAAGCACCAAAACGAAACCAACAACGATCTTCTCATACGATTGGAATGGTTGTTTCCTTGTCTACTCTTGGCTACTGCGAAAAAGTTGCCTGAGACAAACAGAACATGAATCATCAACAAGCCCAAGCCAGACGCACAATGTAGAATCAGAAAGCTTTTGAATGTCTGTTCCTGATGGAGAAACTAAAAAACTGCTTTTTTTTCATGTCTGGTGCTTCTTGCTTGTCAATAAACATAATAAAAGTTGAATTCCTTCAGTCATAGAAGGGCCATTTAAAAGCGTTGTAAAGGTGACGCGTCAAAACAATGAATGAAGGCGGCTGTCTCTCATGCATGCAGGACGACAAGCAGTAGCAACTGAACCAGATATCCTGCCCCCCCTTGACAAGAACAGCGACACGCAGATGCCGTTCAACAAAACGCGGCGCTCCTTTTTCCTTCCTCTTGAGCTCTGTGTGGGTGTAGGGTTGGTTGCTCTGTCAAACATCAAACGACATCATTTATCACAAAAGTGGCCCCTCACAACCAATCCTCTAGTGGCTATTTGTGCTGGGACTAAGTTTTTTTCTCGGGCAAGCTTCTGTCACGGCCGCGGTTCTGCAAAGGAAGCATTCAAAGAAGCAGGCCCTGTACCAATTCAAAGCGATTGAGCATGCATTTCCATGCAATAGCGTCAAGCAACAACTTGCAAGCATAAGTATGGCTGCAGATTCTGCCCAAGGAAGCACAGATTCGAAGGAGCCACCTCTGAGCTTTCTTTTTAAAGACGGGCACCCGAAAGCTCGCACTCCTCGGCCGCGGCGCTTTTCAAAAGCAAGCAAGAGCACCACGCTTGCAAATCCATGATCTTCTGGAGCTAGTCGCGACCAATGAGCACCCGGGGCACATGGTCCACCATCCCTTTCCCGGCCCGAGCGAACAAAAACGGTCCAACATGTCTTGGAAAGAAAAATCTTTTGCAGGCATCACAAGGGTTGCCTACCTCATGTCCAATCAATGATGAAGCTGATGTTTACATACATTTTTTGGAGCCTGGTATCATACCTCTTTCTTTTTTTGTTTTCTTGGCAAGCGCGCTATGCTGACAAAATCTATATGAAGCATTGCAAGAGAAGCTGCGAGATTGGGCCCAGGGTGCTCTCTTGCAGAAAGCCACTACAAAAGCACACACACACACATTTTACACTGGTGTCACCATGATCAAATGCTGGAATCGAAGACGGACGATTGCGGCTGTTGTATAGTGAAGTGCAAGCCACACAAGCCGCTCCAAATTGCCAGCGACTTGTAAAGGTTGGTTTGCTTCGGCTTCTGAGTTGGTAGCTAGTTCTTCCTGCGCCATCCACCACTGCATGTGCGGCGGAAATTACTTGCTTTTCAATATGGAGAACTAACGCACCATTTCCAGCATCAAGAGCAGCCTCTTGACTCAGCACCACCACCACAGCAAGAACGAATATGTAAGGTTTCTCCAGGATTGAGAAAGCGCGCATCTGCATTGCAAAACAGGCAGCACTGGATAGCCAGCCCATCCGATCAATTCGAAGCAATTTTGTTTTTGGTTCCTCGGCTGGAAACAATATCTGATTTTCATGAGAAAAACGGCATGTGGCATAGTGCTCAACTTTGGATCGAAACACAGAAGACGACACCGGGATCGTGCTTTGAGTTCGAAAATGGCAGCCAAAGGCGATCGACAGGTAAGGTAGACAAAGAAGAGAATGATTCCTGTTTGCATGTCAACTCTCAACATCAACAACAACATGTCATTACAAGCAAACAATCCCAAGATAGTCTCCTCTCCGGGCGCTTCCGACGCAAACAAATTTTCTCGAAAGGACGCAACAAAGGCCACCTTGCAGTTACCGCTGTTTTGAAGCTGCCATGTCACAAGCACCGAACTACAGGCTTCAGTTTCTTGTTGTTGCAACGGCAGAAGGCAATCGCGCCTTTGAAGTTTCATTGGGTTTTCTTTTTCTGCTTTGCTGAAACAGACACAAGTTTGGACAGGGTCCTTTCTCCAGCCATATTTGTTTGAGCCAGACGAATGGTTTGAATACCTATTGCTCCTGCAGCGAAAGTTTTTCTTTTGGTGGCTGCCATTTTCAATGCCTAACATCAAGGGTATGCTGTCAAGTCCAGCTAGCCCAGTTCTACTTCGTCACTTAGCGGCGCATTCCCTCCAACATTTCGGCGAGCTTAGTTCCCCTTGAAGCCGCAAGCTTCAGCATGTCTAGTTTTCATGCTGCCTGACCTGGCAAAGGACGTGTTCTAGCTTTGCCCAAGGCTCTAAATTAACCAAAATTCAAAAACAACCAAGCCATCCCAGAAGCTGCTCAGCAGCTTCTTCCCCTCAAGCAATGGACACAAGACTGGCTTCCAACGACCGACGGGTATGTAATCTGAAATACACCCTAGCAGTCAACAATTTCTGTGAGCAGTAGCGACACATCTGCCCAAACCCAACCAGGCCGCAAACCACCTAGCCATTCTGCATGACAAATGGCGCAAACCAGCTTCAGCTGTCCAACTTCTGAAAAAATAAAGCGTCAAGACTTGACATGAGGGTTCCTGCTTGCGATTGTCAAGCTGCATGGGGTGAGCGAGTTTGAGGTGGACAAGAGCTCGCTCTGCCTTGCTACTCCACATTCACGAATGCATGGTTTGACACGTGCACACGCCAGCGCTAATTTTGGCTGCCTGTTTCGAACCCTTCACAATCCTTGCAGCGCTCCTTACCTGTTCTTGAATGGCAAACCCAGAGGGGGGATGCTCCTGGTTCCAGCCAAGCCACCCACTGCGCCAGATGGCCTAAACCCATGCCCACAGTGTCGACCACAGCGGGCAATGTCAACCATATGGCAAAAAGAACCAGGATGCATTGTCATTCATCTGCACCAGATGGTTCCAGGAGCATTGTCATCCATCTTGACTGACAATCCCACATGCAACGCTCACCGCGCCAAGAACTTGGCAGGGTTGTATGTTAAAACCGCTCACCAGCCAAAAGAAACAGGCGCGCGGTCCTGATCATTCCAACACGCTGCGCCGCCAGCAGGGTCAAATAACATCTGTACCAGATGGAAACCATCCCACACGTCGTGCCACACTGATTGCTGGCGGACCGCACAGCCCTTACAGAAGCCATGAAACAGGCGCATGGGCCAGCCCGCAGGTGAGCTCCCTTCCCATCAGCTCGGGCTTTGCACCATTTGAGCCAGGCTCAGCAACTCAAACCAGGCTGGCTGTATATGCTTAGATATATATGCCCCCACCTCAAGAAAGCAAGTCAGCCCAGATACGGCTTCCGGGCACATGGGTCATCCGGAGGTAGACCCGGTGCTCCAAGCTGAAAACTGCCAGGGATTGCAAAACACTTGCCAAAGCTTGACGGAAAGAAAGCTCTGTTGCAGTAGCACAAACCGCCCTGCAGCTTGAACACGAATAGCGTCCAGGCCCTTGAGACCTGGAGACCCGGTGGATAATCTTCAGTCCTGAATGGTTCAGGAGCTCTGACACTGACACCAGCTTCTTCAAGTGTCCTCAACTTCTTCTCACGAGCCATCGAAGCAGTCCCGCATGCAGGAACAAAATGTATCCAAGCAATGTTGTTCTGCTCTGCTTCAATGATCTCAAGCAAACGAAGAACTTCTGCATCACTCAAAGGTGGAAAACTGCTACGTGTGCCCCTTTGCAACGCTCACTGGATTTATCAATGGGCAAATTTCTGAAGTCCGTTTCACCTGCAATGATTGACAAACGGGCTGCACCAGCAAAATTTTCTAGGAAAAGAAATTCATTCAATGGTCCGGCTTTGAAACTTGTCACAGTCATGTGAATCGTGCAAGTGAACATGAAGAGAACACACGAACCCAAAGACATCACAACAGCCAAGCATAAGTCACAAGTGACATCGGTTTTCCGATTTGTCGCGTGAAAGTTTCGCGTTCGAAGTATTTCAAAATTCAGCGCTTTTTTGCCATGCATTAAATTTCTCCGAGAATTTTCTTTTTGTTAAAACAAAGGAAACATCATTTTGTTCCAAAATAAGGTTCCATGTTTCTTGCAACACGGAAAGAGCTCGAATTCATTTTGTTCTTTGCGCCTAAACACTGTTTGAATGAATGTCGTTGGTCGCTCTGTGACATATACCCCTCGCAGTTTCACATCCAAGCGACATTTTTTCAAAATCTTTCAGCGACCCTCATCCAAAGGATGTACAACTCATGTTGAAAAGCATAGTTGAAGCCATCCTCAGCTTCAGGGATGCCGTGGTGGAGCGCGGCAAGCCCAGCACTTGAGACAAGCTCAGGCTCAGGCAGTCAAAATCTCGGAAGCAATCAATAACTGTTTCATGGCAGTTAAACACAGAAAGAAAAGTTGCCATGAGTGGAACATCCCTGTGGCTCTTCATTTGCTGCGCTATCACGCGTGTTAGGCGAGCAGGTGCGTAGCACTCCAAACATAAATGAATACCCACTGTGGAAATTCCGCCAATAATAAATGAAATCTGAAAGCAACTGAACTCACATGTAAGCACAAAAAAACACGAGTGAAGCAATCCTTTTTGCAGCTTTTGGTTGCGACCACATCCAAGTCTATCTCCAACATTTTGTTGAGACCACATTAAAAGCCAAATTGCAAAGGTGCAGTGTCAAGCCACGCACCCCACCTTCAGAAGCGAAGACACTGCACTCCTTTCACCACCGGGTTTTATCCTCACGCCTCTTACGTTTGCGACGTCTAGAAACTTTGCCTTGCAGAAACTTCGCCTCGCTCTTCATTGAATCAAACTCACCCTTGGATCTCCAAAGCAACCAAATGATATCTTGTGGAATATCTGAAAAGCACATCTGAATGCGACGACCCGGGTCAAACTGACTGAAATCTCCATTTGTAAGCCCATCTGCAAGAGTGTTCTCTTCCCGGGGCCTCCACCGCAGATTCAAAGAAAGGGACGCCTGAGACAGACAATGGCTCAGCTGCATATTGATCATCATAAGCGGCCATCTTGTGGTAGAGCGCTTCAACGACAAATATTGGTTTGCAAGATTGTCAGTCCCCCCACATGCCCAAGACAGCGTCTTATACGGCCAGCATCCCTTTGAAGCCATCCAAATGCAAACAGCGCCGCCAATGACGCCAGGAGCTCAGCAGAAGTCGACGCCCATTGTGACTTCCCGTCCCTGAAAAGAAAAGGAGCCTCACTCGGACTCACTTCAATAGAAAACCATCTAGCGAGCATTGTATTGTCATTCATGTCCCAACCACCAAGAACCACACGACCATCTTCACACTTGGCGTCAGTCCTGAAGGCCTCTGTATCTGAATAAATAGGCCTCTTGGCACTCAAGAGGAATCGACCTCCTTTCATTTGCACCAAAAAATATTTCAATGTCAGCACGACCGTTTCAGGCAGCCTACCAACTGTCCCAGGAGCGACAGCTGCCCCCCAAGCATACAAAGGAGCAAGATGTGGTTTAAGCCAGACCAAAAGCTGAGCCACAAAACCCAGCTCCCAAGAAATTTTCTAAAGGCCCTAGCCTGTACCACAAACTCCGAGCCGGCAGCCGATTCAATCCAGGCACACAACCAGTCGCCTCTCTTCGTGGTGATGCCAACCTGTTGCAAATCATATCGAATGTGATAACCCACGAAGCTCGCAGCAAAGCGACCAGAGAATTTGTGATATCCAAAGGGTGTACCAACAAGCTCAAATGCAAGCAACCAAATCCATAAATTCAGAAACTTCCTCTGACCAAGAAATGTCCCATGGAGACCATCAACATACACCTGATGGAAGAAAGACTGATTGTGAAAAATATAACCAACGAAACGGCCCACCAAAGCAAAGAGTCTGCTCCACCAATATGGCAATATGGGGCACTGGCAATGCCGAATGTACTATACCCACCGTGTTTAACCACACCGTTGTCGATGTAGAGTCAGAACGGCATGCCATCAAGCCCCAATCTCTCCGAGCCACCTTCACCAATCTGTGAGCTGACTTGATGTCCGCGCAGACTGAAAAGACCGACTCCTTGAGTTCACCAGACTCTCTCGCCACAGCCGCTACTTCCGCAGGACCTGGGCACTGAATCCTGTCCTAGTAAACGATGGAGTTGTTCACCTTGACTGAGTGCCGTCATGAAGGGGGCAAACTCCCCCATCAGGTTTAGCAATAGCAGCCATGGATGCAACCCTCAAGCAATCACCATATTCTTTCTGAAGTGCTGACAGCTTGCTGGGGAATACGTCCCAATGCCTCCTCCTCGCGGAACTTAGACTCAAGCTCAGCAGCCGCCAACTGTGCCGAGACATAAGTGTCAGCGATAGGATTGAAGTCAGAGTCGTCCAGTTTCTTCTATTTGTCTTTGGAGGAAAAATTTGAGGGGTACGAGGGAGAGACCTGTCTTCTCCCACAAACACGTCTGAAGAAAAGGAAAACTCATCGTCAACCAACACTGAGACATCAGAGTCTCCAAATTCGCGCAACCAAGCCGCCAGCAACCGTAGATAGAAAGGCTGCCCTTTGTCAGCAACCAAACAATGATCAGATGCCTTCAAGAGGTGGACCAAGCTCCCGCGGCAATGTC
>OMLO01004061.1_pt1 | contig 12167 bp, 4 predicted proteins | sample 1674811 | NCBI WGS metagenome assembly OMLO01 (sample SAMN06265003, study PRJEB25207) | coral metagenome | isolation source: Coral host | place: Mexico:La Bocana,Puerto Morelos, Mexico | collected 2008-11-13
CCATGTTGGTGCCCATGTTGGTGCCCATGTTGGTGCCCATGTTGGTGCCCATGTTGGTTGGCACCAACATGGTGTCTCCATACAAAGCTCTGTAAATTTGGGTGAAACACCTTTCTGAATAACACACGAATGAATCACTACATAGATCTAAATCTTGGCAAGGTTGTTTATATATCAATCATCTTTCATATCCCAGCTTCTTGAATTCATTTGTTTAACGGTTATGATTTTTATTTTTGATGGCGTGACTGGAAACCAGCCATTGTGTTTTTAAATGAATAGAGACTCCTTGGCGATTGATATTTGAAAGAACATTGAATGAAAAGGGAAATAGAAACAATTTTCTGTAGGGCTATCACAAGAGTAAGCAACATGATACTTCTCGTGTGACAGTACAACATATAGGTGCCAATAGATTGTCCTTAACATTATATTTGGCCAAACAATGGTGCCACCTTAGTGACAAATCAATTTTTAAAAATCAAGAAAAATTTATCTGATGCTACCTGCCACTTTACACAATTTCTGCCATATGTAAAGTTTGTTTTTGTGACCTCACACTTACCTACATGCTGAAGATGGTTTGGGAAAAAAACTGAATATCAAAAAATTAAAGATATTGAATGTACCCTAAATTGTAAAATTGGTGATTTACTTCATCCTTTACCAGCAAATGTTGAATGGCAAATAATGAAAATTAAGCCTGTTATCAAGAAGGGTAATAAGGTCATTGTCTATCAGCCATAAAATGAGGTGGAAAATGACTAAGGGTAATACTGAAGTTTAAAAAAAGTTACCTAAGAATGGAAATTGCTCAGCTCGTTGCTTCAAATGTACCTAAGTGTGTGTTTTAAAACATAACTGCTATTGTGATTGACTGGGCACTATGTTGCAGAACTACCGGGTCTGTAAGCAGATATATATTTTTTAGTAAAAAAGGCTATTGTGACAAGAGTGAAAAAACGTTCAGCTTCGCCCGTGGCATGACAACATCGTTCCCAGAACCCTGGGAACAGGGCTGGTGTGACTCAAGGTACATAGGTTTTTCTCTGTTGTTCAAATCAAAAGATGGAGGTCACTTGATCGAGGCACTTTCTCTACGTTTGTAAATGCACCACAATAAAAGTCAGTTTTGAAATTAGTGTTACCCGGCGGGAATGACATCTCCTAATTGCTGAATTTCTTTATTCTTTTCAATTTGTTTTAAGGCCAAGGCAGGAAATAAATTGACAAAATTATCAAGAGTTCCATATGGGCTACTGAAAAAACTATCAGGAGGCCATGAAAATATCTTAATTTTTAACTTCTGTTTTCCAGTCCTATAGCTTTGTGACTCGAGGGAAATGAGAATGCCGAGAAAATGAATATATTCTGATTCTTTTCATAGATAGTAAAAATGTTAAATACTCCTCAGGAAAATTTCAATAGTTTTTCCAAGCCCCGAATCAGTAGCCTTCATGAAAACAGGCTCTGTAGTCAAGGATGAGGTGAAGAGAAAGCGGCAAGAAGAGAGAGGAATGGAGTGAGAGTAGTGCCCATTTCCCCTCGGCCCCCTTTACTCTCCGCCAGTTTCTTCTCGGTCACTCCAGCCCGAGGCCGTTCACAGGCTATCAATCTCGCAGCTGTAAATTGGGCAGTCACGCAAGTCAACTCGTGAAGTGTTATTCTCTAGTTTCTTTATTGAAGTTGTCTTTGTTTGAATAACTCTTGCCGGAAGGGAAACCTAACAGTCGTTATTTCAATATAAATCTGCTAGCGGGAAGGCAAAACAACGAAATTAAATAATTTAACCTTCAGACTTATTAAGCGAAACAGGAAATTGGCTTTTTTGTAAATTAACAAGCGGCGAAAAAGTACAGTGTCAACCTGCTGAACTCAGTAGCTCGCGACTATGCAAATGAGTTAAAAACCTTCTTTGAAAAAGCTTATTTTTTTGACCACGCACTTAGTAGGAAGCTGTCCGATGGGCTCAGCCTGAAAGACGCACTTTTGTTCGGTCAATTAGCCTAGGCACATTTTAATCTCGCTTAAAAGCAAAGAACAGAAAGGCAACAGCGCCGAGATAATGGATTTTCTCGCGGCTTTTAAGGACCATGGAGACTATGCCATTAATATTTTACCAGCCTTTGGCGGCGGCGAGTTATTAATTCGAGCTTGCCATTTTCTTTATTTTGAAAACATCACAACAATATTTTTGAAAACATTGTTCAAGCGTACTGAAAAAGGAGCATTTTATACGCCTAAATGTTGTGCTTTATTTGGAAAAGAAAAAAATATTTATTTTTGAAACGAAGCAATAACCTGTGTTTCCAGTTTGTGGGCATTTACCATCAATAAACATGTACGAATTCAGCATCATGAGCGCGTACAAAAAAAGTAAAAGCGGACAGTTCAAGGGCTTTAGTTTTATTTTCAATTTGTTCCATACTGCTGAAGCGTCGAAAAACAACTGTTGTAGTGTCCGAACAGTTCCTTTCGCTTAAATAAAGTCAAGTTAAAGTTTCAGCCGAACGCTTATAGATGAGTTCTTGATTTACGATATCATTAGAAAGCCTGAGGTAATAGATAACAGAATGTTAAGGCGAATATCGAGAAGTTAAATGATTCAGCAACAGTTTTAAGTCATTTTGTTAGCGTATCTCATCATTTTTGTTTCCGAAGGCAGTATTAAAACCTATCTTGTTTTTGACCAACCCGTGTTTCTGCAAACACACGCCATTTAACATCGTGTCAACTTATGATGTAAATTTGGTTCTATCACGATAAATCCTCAATAATAATAACCATCCTAGAAATTTGCAATTCGGAATTGCTAACAATTTACTCGCGACAATATCTTGGTATCAACTAATTCAAACTGTGCTTCAATATTTTTCTTTTAATATCTAATACTGTTACCTTTTCTGATTTCATCGAGCGCTCAACGCTTTTGAACAGAAAATGATCGTCGAGGACCTTTATCTTGGATTACAACGCTTCGACTTGCTTTTTCTAAGGGCTTAGCTTTTTTATCCCGACTTGCAAAAAAGGAATCTGAAATGTTGACATTTTTATGGTGACATTTTTGAATTTTGACCCTAAAGCGACTTTTTGGTAGCATTCTCGGTCGAAGTCGTTGAGGCGCTTGTTCTTGAGAGCGATGTTTTAAATTCGCAGATGTTCCAAGTGCCTTGGCGTCTATGACAGAATCTTTGATCGTGAGACTTTTCATCAAAGGTATATATTGAATTCGAACGTTGTGCCTGTTCATGGACATAATTTCGTTAACGTTTTTGCGATTTATAGATGAAGAGCTTGCATTTTCTCTACGTCGATGATGATTTTCTAGCTTTGAAATGTTCCTGCCTTCGATGCGAAGTTCAAACGAAGAACTTCTGTTTGACGCAGCTGATCGAGCTGTATTCCTTGCGGAGTTACAGTCAATTTGAAGCGAGGAAGTTCTCTGAGCTTTTTCCTTTGTGAGAATATCTTTTTTGTCTAAACTGTCCACCTTTTTCCACTCAGTGCTCAACGAAGTATGAAGACAAGAGACGTACCTTGGTTTTGACTGGCTAACCTTTTTATTCTTCGGTGCTTCTCTTGGAGTCTTATTCACGGTAGTATTTGTAGTAACAGGAATTTTAGTTGATACCTGCTTCGCAGTTGATCCAGCAATATCTTTATCAATACTCGGCAAAATCACAATCTTGGGAATCTTCTCTTTGGGAATAATTGACAGAGACGTAACGTATTTCCTTATTTGAGCCGCATGGTTAGTTGTCGGGGACATTATTTTCGGTTGAACTGTCTTTGTGCCCATCGCGCGAGGAACACTCGAAGTTAGCGCGTTCCTTGTATACACAGCGGCCACTGGCGCATGATAATTTGTTGGCTTAGAAGAGAAATCTCTTCCGAGTTTTGTCGTAGTAACATGGTAATAACCTTTCTGAACACTCATTTCCGAAGATCTGAATCAAATACACTAATTTTCTCTGTATATTTTCCATGGAGTTGAGCCGATCATCTTGTGTAAATATGTTACCAGCCTGCTTGGTGCTTAATTGTTCTGTCGCCTCCTTGACAGTTGATAATTTATGTACAGCGGTTAAACCTAAGCCTGACAGGTTATATTCTGATCACGGCAGAATCGCTGGCATATTGAACACAATTGTTTTTTTTTCTGGCGAAAATTCGAAATTTTTCCAAGAAAATGCCCGCAGCGACAATCTGGTAAGGCGGGTTCTCACACTTATTCGCTAGGCGAAACTCATTATACAAATGAATTTATTTTGGCTTAAATGAACGAGGTGTTTTGTTCTCGTCAAAGGAGACAATATTGGCCTGCCCGAGAAATTTGCATATTATTTGAATGGGACAAACTGAATCTTGCATTCTTCCAATTAACGCTAAAGCAACAAACGTACTAGGCGATCCGCTACGAAAATGGCGCTAAATGAAATCAAGTTCATCTCACTAAAAGTATAATTACGATAATATTAATGTCCTGGCTTACACGTATCATGTGTATACTGATGCACGTGGCTTGTTTCCAAGACAACTACTTCCTGTTACTTTTCAGAGCTGCAGGGAAATTGGTGAAAATTTAAAATTCTCATCAGATCAAAAATACTAAATTTGTCCATCCTGATCTCGTTTAAGGTTTGGGAAAGTATCATATTTAATCCGTTACAATGCTCGCGATTTGCGATGTTTTAAACCCGAGTATAGGCCGAAAAGAAGGTTTTTTGTAAGCCCGTCAAGAGGTTTGGGTACGAGCATTAGTACTCGGTCCCAATCCATCCGTGTAGTAGTCCGATGCTTTCTAAATATGTCCGAGGTTTATATTAAGGTCGGCACACACGGAGGGGCTAGTTCCTGCGACTAGTCTCCTCACGGATTACACGAAGGGACTGGTCGCAGAGACATGTCACACGAACAGTTTTCACAAAGCTTTTGAGGAACAGGTTGCAGGGACTTGTCCAAAAAATTCAAGCCAGTTTTAATTCGTGAGACTAGTCGCATGGGCCAAATTCTAGTCCCTGCAAATAGATTTTTTGGCAAAAATAGCCAGTTTACACGATGGGATGTGTCCCTCCGACTTGTTGCAGGGTTGAGTCTCTTCGTGTGTGTGGACCTTTAGAGAAAGAGTCAACACAAGCAGTTACAATCAGTGATCAGGGTAAAAAATGATTGTCGAAATGACCGAAATCTTCAAAATTAGATTTAAAAACCGTGGCATGGGCGGGTCGCGATACCCAGGTGGTTAATTTTTTCTTTCAAATTGTGACCTGCTGTAAATCGGTGCCAAAATTTCTTAATTATCCAGAACAAGTATTCCCGAATTTAAATACAGAAATTTGATATACTACCAAAAAGCAAAACTGTATTAGGCGAGAAAAAGCACAGAATCAGGATACGCTAAAATGATTTTGAAATTGATGGGGCTTCAACAAATTTCCAAAATTTGGAAGTTTCAGTTTAAATTGATTGATACACACAAGATGATATTTTAGTGAACCACTGAATTCCTATGCAGAAAAATAACGATGTGTATTAAATTTTCAAACGGTTCGTGAACAGAGTAAAGTAAAAATTAGTTTCCGTATCTGTGAGAGTGGCAATGTGTTGTTGAAACTTTACCAGTTAGTTCATCTGTTGATACAATATTCACTGAACGTCTCTTGCAGACCTACACGCGCTGATGCGTTCGTTTGTTTCTCTGTTTTCTCGTACTTAGTTTGCCATAACGTAATTCCATTTCCGCTTTGCTGAACTAAAAGCAAAATGCTATCGTATTACAGTAATCTAAGGTGAAAACGGCTTGGAAAATCAACAGTCATAATATAAAATGCGCGAATGAGAACAGTCAAACTGCATTTAAAAAACCCTACAATTTAAAGGTCTATTTCCAAAATTTCTTTTAGCATTTATTGCATTGTTTTAGTTTTAGTTTTGTTGGTACTTTCAAATCCATTCGTGCGTGTAAGTTGTTTGATTATTTTACGATCAAAGTAGTCAAGCTTAGCCTTACCAATAACAGAAGTTGAAAACAGGGAATTTCTTCATCACAAAAAAAGAGACAAAAATGTATAGGTGAAAATGTTATGAGATATATGTGATTATGCACTGTTTAGATGATTTATTTGAAAAAAAAATAGCTTCAGCGATTTCAGTAATACTGAGATATTTAAGAAATTATAACCATGGAAAGACTTTGAGTTTTTAAAAGGAAAAAATGTTGAATCGTAAAGACTGAAGTGCTTTACACTTAGAACCCATGAGTTTATCGCTCTACTGATCCATGACCTCAACTGCGGCTGCTGATTGGCTGCCTAGTGACAATAGAAACCAATTCAACTTTAATGAGCCAGTGGGCCATGAAGTAATGATGATTCCTGATCAATGAGCTCATGAACTGGCCAATAAGAAAGCCTTGTTGATGAAAAGACCTACAGAAATCCACCCGGTGTTTTGCTTTAGCGTCATGACGTCATGAGGGAAGAAACAAACGGTGGTTTGGCTCCTGGCTTCGATGTTCAACAACCTCTAAAACAACTAAACACCATGCAGTGCGAGAAGGAAACGTACCCACTGTACGAGAAAAAAGTCGTTGGAAACATCCAACCAAAAGAGGAACCGAAAAATGAAGAAAAACGGAAATTTCTTCGAGTCATTGTCACTTCTCTCATGTACGTTCTTGAACCGATTTTGCCAGACGACGGAGTCAAGGGAGATGGGAAAATCGCAAGTTTATTATACCTGATTTGTCTGACAACAGCAGGGGTGGTGTTTAATCTTTCTAAATGGCTCCAGGATGACTCCAAAGCCGACTCAGGCGTTACAACCGATCACATCGATGGATTCCTAATCACTTGTATTTGCCCAGCACTTCTGTGGATCTGCTACATCTTCTGTAAACAAAGCGATCGTAAGACCGTGGATTTTATCACACCCTCGCCTCACTCGCATAGACCTCTTATGGCTGGCGCTTATGTTTTCGGCGCGGGGAGCTGTGTTATGGATCTTCTTCATATTACTTTTTATATTGAATGCTCTTCGAACTTATCTAGCCTATTTTTCTCCATTTTCAAGGCTGTCTTCATCTTTGCGCAAATTCTATTTTTACGAAAATTTGCCACGGCCACCCTCCACAAATCACCAAGCATTCGACTTGTACTTTTCCACATACTTGGCACCAACGTGTGCCTGTGGTTTCGCGCGCTTTTTAGCCATTCAAAAAGCATTTTTAGCACGCGTAAAACACTCGAAGATTTAAGCACACGCGAAGAGAACGCTTGCTTTGCAAATCACTACTCCATGAAAAAGATTTGGGAGGCGTCCGAACCTTATTTATATCCGTTCACTATGGAGTATTCACTAATTGCGGGTGGCATCTTGTACACCATGTGGAGCGGGATGCGGGACCTTGATCCCGACCCGCAAGATATTTATATCTATGACGAGCTCTCGGATTTTAATACGACTTCGGATAATCTTAGTGAACGATTCGAGAAATGTGAACATGATCACGGGTATGGAACTTGCGAGGCTACTACTCCATCGAGGGATTCTGTGTCCAGTGGAAGATTTTCCAGCCGTTTTTCGCTGAACAGAGCTATGTCCAATTCATCAATATGTCAATCGTGTGTCGAAAACCACGATACACTCCGCCTACACGCTATTCCTAGCTCGGACCCAGGCCTTTTAATAGGCCTTTTGTTCTCGATCGTTCTGCTTCTCGCAGTTGGGTTACTGTGGGTTGACCGCGACTCTATAAACGCTCTGAAATTTTATTATCTTTATCAAATTATTTTGCTCGTGTTTATGTGCGTTGCCTGCTGGGTGGTTTTGCGTTGTTTGATGAATCAAAAATTTACCTGGTATCCTTTCGGAGCGGATGACACTTTGTTAATCGTATCTTTCACTGGAATGTTTCTCTACGCTGGTTTATGCCTCACCGCTGCCATCGCCGAAATCAGAAATCATCGTTACGCTTCAGACTTTTCTTTAGCCAAATCAACTTTGATCCTTTTTCAAGCCATGCTGCAAGCCACGGCTCTCATTAAAGCACTTCGCTTCAGGCCGCTCAAGGAACTGGGAGCGAATATCGTCCGACAAGGAACACTGTTTCTGCTGACCACGAACGTAGCCTTGTGGGCGCAGGATTCGTTCTTTGAGATGCGCAACTTTGCGACCACGCCAATTCAGACGGTGTTTTACGGTGAGACTTCGTGGAGAGCCATAACTACTCTGGCTTATCCACTGTGTATTTTCTTTCGTTTTCATTCTGCAGCTTGTCTGTTTGAGGTTTGGTCTTGCTTTAGAGTTAATAACTTGAGCTAGAAAAATCATTAGCCTCGATGCAGTTAGGGAAAATGTACCTTTTAAAGGCACGATCTTGACTGAGAGAGCGGTCCTTGTCGAATGTTGCTAAGCAACGAGATGTAATCTGACGTGATTGTCCTCGGAGAACACGTCAATGCTCGCTCAAGATTTTGATTGGATAATAATAATGCGAGCATTTTCCGAATGTTTCATGGAAGATTTGTTAAAAGGTACCTCGTCCTCTATCTGCAATCCCGGCTCATGTTAGTGGAAATCTTTCGTCAATGAGCTATCTAGTGCAAATCATCAACTACTCAGCACAACTCGGCTGTTGTTCTCAATCTTTTCTAATTTCTAAAAAAAATGAACAAAATAGTGGATTCCTAAGAATTTCTTTTCAGTTGGCAGTTTGATAGACTGGGATAAATTTCTACTATCATGGGCGTCTGGGCAGAATCTTTCTCGTTTTCCAAGCATAAAACCTCAAGGTCGTGAAAGAATTTAACAATTTTGTTTTTTATCTGTTCCTGCCTTCGAGATAATCTAACGCAGCCGACTTGTAGAATTTTTCACCCCAACCTCGTTCACCTCTCATCTTCCCGCTCTACCGGTAAAGCGGGAAGATAAGAGGCCCTAAGAACAAGGTTGTCTTCACACCACCATGTCTACGCTATGGGAACTGGAAGTATTTCACGTGAGGAATTTGTTTCACATGTCGCGTCTGGCAAAACCGTCTGGCTAAGTTTGGCAAAAAGTCTCTCCTAGCCTTGAATATTTAGCTTGGTGTGGAAACGAAAAAGAATGAAAGTCGTTTTTGTATTACAGGTCCTTCTTTAACAGACAATTCAAAGTTTATTTCGTTAGGCTGGGTTTTTTTTTTTTAGATTACTAACCAGCACTACTAGTATCCTTCAAATTTTGTTATGCTATATAATCAACCAAAACGCTTAAAGCTAATTCTTGTATATATTTTCAAGTATCTACTGATTTTAGGTTTTAGAAACCATTTTCAACAATAACTGATTTTATTCGCTCAGGAGGGCGCAAGTTTAAAGCAAGGTAGATACGCTGTCAAATTGGCGATTTTGTAGTTTAAAATCTTTTCGGTAAATTTTAGTGATGATCATTTATATACTGTAGCATGGTATTTTTACCTTATCTTTATACATTACTCATGTGTAGTGAGTTTATAATTCGTATTTTAAGACTTATTTTCAGCCGACTTAACGTATTTACCGTGCAATAAGGCAAGTGACTACGTAAGGTAAGATATTTTCCATACTGTTTTGACGATAAAGCGATTAATCTGTAAATATCTATGGATATACTCGGTAAATTCATGTTTTCTTTTGAGCGAAAATATTTCGGAAACGATATTTTCCCTAGGAATGATAAGATTTAGAATCGTTTTTTAACAAAAATGTTCCGTAAACAATAGTTGCTCTAGCGATAGCAGCGGCATAACGGCAATGAACAATTCATTATCTCAAAAGAAACCCATTAGAGACTGACTTATAACTGAAATGACTGACTGACTTAGGCAGACGTTTTGACTTTATGAATAGATAAATGTCACTTCACATAAAATATCTTTTCACAAAGATAAATGCGCAAATTATTGAAATTAGTGGAGCGACTGCGAGACTGACACTTACCAAAACATAACTGACTGCGCTACTGGTTGTTTACTACTGACGTCATACAAATTGCCCAGTTGACAAGGATATTTCAGGACTGATCATAACTATGTGAAAAACAGACAGACATACTGAGAGACAACACACACAGACTGGTACCAGCAGTTATTGACTGAATGATTGAGTATCATGAGTATAAGACTGAAAGCCGACTGATTAGATCAACAAATGGATGACTATTTGACTGAATAACGGAATGCCTGACTGACCAGGCTAACTGACCGACCGACCGACCCACTTAGTATGACTAACTAACTTTCTACTGGACTATGTAGCCTACCAACCGACAGACAGACCTGACGACCGACAGCCAGACATCTTGATTAGCTGACGGAACGACTGGCTTGATCCACCAACTAAAAACTGACTGTCTAACTACCTGTCTGACATAATTACTAACTGACCACATAAACTGACAGACCGTCTGAAAAACACAGGCTTTTTTACTGATGTCTTTCTGACTGTCTAGTCCACTGATTAAAATCGACAATGCGAGAACTGAAATACTAATCACATGGGCTACCTGATTAACGATTGGCTGATCTACTCAGTGTGAACTGACTGACACTCTACGCGATACTGCACTGATGTGACAATCTTAAAATGAATACAGAACTGAACTAACGCTTGCGTAACTGTTTAACCGTGACTTATTACTGAATACTAAGTATTCACTCTTTACCATGATCACGCTATTAATGACTGCCCGACTGAACTTTGCATTACTTAAGTTTAGGAAACAATGGATTAACCTGTTAACTACTTTAAATGTTTCGTAATCGATGAATAAAGACATATTGGCTGAAGAGACACGGCAGTCATATAGAACGACTGTGGAACAAACTGAATAACTGACGGACAGACAGTCAGATTTAAGTGCAGAGAAAGACGGTCTACTAGTAGTTATTATCACAGACACACCTATTACAGTTGTGTGACGTTTTACTGAAAGTAACAATACCGACTGACGGGAGTTTTTCTCGTACTAAACTCGTAACAAACTGACAACATAACAAACTGGCAAACTGATTGCTGTATTCACTGAGTCTCTAACCATTTTCTAACGGATAATTCAAACTGATTTTATTAAAGAGAATAACGAGTAATAGTCTCAACCGGTTTACTGAACGACCAACTGAATCACTACATCAACTGGTACAAGACGAAATAGACAATAACCAAAATAACTGACAACTGACCGATGTTTGTTTGACTGACGCTACGTGTCTGGCTAAATGACTGTCTGCTGTCTGAATGACTGACTGATTAACTAAATGACTGATTGACTTTCTAACTGACTGACTGGCTGACCGACTGACTTACTGACTGACTGACTGACTGACTGCCCAATTGACTGACTGTCCAACTGGCTGACTGTCTGGCTGTAGTAACTGATTAAATGACTGACTGACTGAATGGCTGAGTGACTGCCCAACTGACTGACTGACTGTCTGGCTGAATGCCCAAGTCACTGATTGACTGACTGACCGCTTGACTGACTAACTGACTTCATGATCGACTGGGTGTTTGTTGGACTGTTGACCACATGACTGTTTGACTGTCTGACTGAACCAATTACTGACTGACTGAGTGATGGACTATCGACCGGCAGGCTGAAAGTCAGACAGTTAGACGCTAGAACATTCATACTTAACAAGCCGCTAACTGACTATCTGAAAAACTGACAAACCCACCGGCTGACAGACTAACTGACTAACCTTCCCACCGACAGACTGACTGAATGACTGCCTGACTGACTGATTGACTGACTGAATGATTAAATGACTGTTTAACTGACTGACTGACAGATTGACTGATGACTGAATGGCTGGCTGATCGACCAACCGACTGACTAATTGACTGACCGACCGACCAACTGATAGACTAACTGACTGACTGACTGAACGATCGACTGACCGACCGACCAACAGATTGACTGATTGCCTGACTGACTGACAGACGGAATGACTGATTGACTGACGGACTGACTAACGGATGGAATGACTGATATCCTGAAACAGACAGTCATTCAAACATTGAAACTTAACAGGTAACGAAAGACTAAGAAATTGACAGACTGAAAGGCTGAGTGGTTAAATGGCTAGCTGCTGATTGACTGACAGACTGACTGACCGTGAACGTACTGTTTGAGAAGCTGATTGCCTT
>OMLO01004062.1_pt1 | contig 12166 bp, 9 predicted proteins | sample 1674811 | NCBI WGS metagenome assembly OMLO01 (sample SAMN06265003, study PRJEB25207) | coral metagenome | isolation source: Coral host | place: Mexico:La Bocana,Puerto Morelos, Mexico | collected 2008-11-13
AGATCACTTTGGATCTGTCCGCGGCGGCCGGTCCGGCGGCAGGGGAGAGACAAGAAGACGACCAAGGAAGACAAGAAGACAGAAAGACAGACGGAGGGGGGGATGGGTGGGAGGCAGGGGGGTGGGACGGGGCGGGGACGTCCCCAGCAGGCGCGTTAGCCCATTTACCCTGCTGTCATACAAATGGGGATACCATTCGCGTTGGCCTCAAGGACGGAGGGGGGAGGTTTTTTTTTTTTCCCCCCGCTTTTCTCCTTACTCCGTCAGAAGCCCGGGGAGAGGGGTGGTGGAAGGTAGGGACGAGGGGAATGGGAAGGCAGGAGGTGGGAGGGTCGCCCTAACTCGCTAATTCTCAGCGCAAATTCGTGAAAATGCGGGGAACAAGGGGGACTGAGTAGCAAGGTGTGGAGAGTGGTCCCGCTGCGGACGGCCCTAAATGGACGGCCCAGAGCGGGTGTAAATTGGGGTGAGAATGGTGTGGAGAATTTGGGGAGGGAGAGATTTAGCACACCAGACGGCCCTAAATGGACGGCCCAGCGCGAAGGAGGTGGTGGAGAGTGTATGAATGGGGGCATTTGATACCTGGGAACACTCCAGACGGCCCTAAATGGACGGCCAGGAGCGTAGGAAGTAGGAGGAGTAGTGGGTGAGGGAGGGGTGGAAATCGTACACTGCAGACGGTCCTAAATGGGCGGCCCGGAGCGTAAGAGGCAGTGGGTGGGGTGGGAAAAGGGTGGGGGCAGGGGGAAAAATTTCCACTCCAGACGGCCCTAAATGGACGGCCCGGAGCGGGATGAATAGGAGGTGGAGAGGGCTAATCTGTGGTTGAAAGGGGCGAGACTGGAAAATTTTGTCTTTCCCTCGCCTTTGCCCTTGCTTTCGCGAGGAGAGTCAGGGGGACTGGCCTCCGATGGGGTATCTATACCTTTTCGTTTGCCTTTCCCTTTGCCTTTGCCTTTGCCCTTTCCTTTTCCTTTGCCTTTGCCTTTGGGAGGGGCGCCTATGGCATGTGGGAAGTCAGTTTCATAATCAAAAAGCGGGGGCGCCAAAGGACCCGGGGGGGTGCGACTGCGGGATTCTGCCGGGAGGCGAGGGCGGACGTTGAGGGCAGGAGCGGGCATTGGGTTGGCGGTACCTGGTGCCAGTGAGGCGCTGGCGGGAGGTGGAGTGCCAGAAGATGCAGTAGGTGGGAGATGGTAAATTCTGCAACAGTCGATGACCTCAGTATTGAGGCGTGTATATATGAATTTTTGTGCTCCCTCCGTACGGGTGAATTCTTGAGCTGCGATACGAACATGGGATGTGGAATGAGTGTGATGCTGGCCAATGAGTTGACTACACTGTGGTAGGCTGATGGCGCCATCAAAAAACGAGAAGAGCGCCGCAGGTATAAATGGGCGAGTGGCTGGATTTGGGTGACTTCTAGAGTTGACGCGGGGTGCTCCTTCGCTCAACCAACGTGCCACTGTTGGATCCAAAGCGACCGCAGGATGTTGCGTGAGATGGCCAGTGCCATTTGAAGGGTCAGGGACGCGGAGAAAGGTGGGGTTTGTGACCATGGCATTGGTTTGGGAGAATGTTTGATGTAGCTGGATTGCGTTTCGGAGGGATTCATTGCTGTTATGGCCTGAGGCGTGGAGCGCAAGGTTAGCGAAGCGGTGTGCGTTGGGATCGTTTGGGGAAGGGCCCGGAAGCGGGAATCTCAGAGTCCAGTTAAGGCGGTGTTGGATAATGTCCGCGTTAGGAGAAGCCAAAAAGGGAACTAAGCCGGGGGGAACATGGCCTGCGGAGGCGGATGCGCGGGCAGCTGTGAGGGCCATGTCAGAGCCCATAATGGGGGAGCGATATTGAGAACGCTGTTTTACGACGTAGTTGGAACGGGAGTTTTGACCAGCCACTTCTGGGTCGGTGACGAGGCTAGCATGGGTTTTATGGTTGGCAAGGACATAGGCTCCGATACGAGGAGGGAGGTGAACAGTGAGGTGACTTGCGAGCAGGAGCGAGTCGGCAGTTGCACCGACAGAGCTCCATTGACACAGCTGGTCTCCTAACAGGGTATCACTAGGAGCCCCTTCTCGGCTGGCCGGAGTGGCGATATTGGCACCGTGGACTGAGTGATGGTGCCAAAATTGATGTTTGAAAAAGACTGATTCAATTTTGGGGAGATTGAAATTGGAAGTGGCAGGAGCAAGTATGTCGACAATGACTGCCGACAAGCTTTGCAGAAGTTGGTTTAAGAGTTGTATTTTGGAGGGGACCATCTGAGCCTGCAGCATACCACTGAGAAGGTGAGTGTGAAAGTGCCTGTCGAGTTCGTGGAGCACGCCTTTGAGGTCGAGGACGAGAGTGGACCAGGGATGGGACGAGGACAGGCCGGCCAGGGCGGAGTATAATTGATCATCAATGTCGAGTGGGGTGGGGGAAAAATGTATAAAAAGTTGATCCTGAGAATATTTTACATTTCATATCATAGCAGTATAACAACTTAAAAATTATTCATTAAAAAAGCATAACAGTCAAAAAAGTCAGTTTAAATATTGTTGATTGCTTCATTTTCTCTCAACAATATCAAAACATAATTATCTCTTTCATTTTTTCAAAATCATCACTACTAACCATAGATTACCTCGTTCATTTTTCAAATTCATCACTACTAACCATATATTACCTCTTTCATTTTTAGAAACTCATACCAGACAATACAACATTACCTCATTCATTTTTACAAAATCCTAACTACTGACCTGTTCTAAATTTCTTTTATGCTTCTGTGTTTCCTTATGTTTAAAGTAATTTGCTTGGGTCATTGAACAATTACAAACAGAACAACTAACAATTTTAGATTGAAATGCTTTATTGTAGTCCTGCTTCGTTTTTCTATATTCTTCATCTTCTTCATATCTTTTTCTTTGAACCTCATTTCGTCTATGTTTATGTTTGTTATAACTGGTTCTTTGATCTGATAAGCACAATTTACAAGTTTTTAATCCTTCATTAAAATTATTAATGTCCATAGTTCTTTCACAAGTTTTACAGGTTTTATCTTCCATAAATATTAAAACAGTCATTTTCTTAAATATGTAGTTCAGATTTATCATTTTATTCATAGAAAGTACAACACCCAATACCCAAAACCAAACAACAAGCCAACAAACAAAGAAACAGACAAAGCAAAGAACAAAATACAAACCAAAACAAAGAACAACAATAAAGAAAATGCCTTAGTCCTTAATAATCCCGTCTAAATAATTCATAAATCTAATCAATAATATTATTAGAATTATGATGAGTAAATCTCTTCAATAATTACTAATTTAAAATGAAATTGAAATGCCTGTTTTCCTATTATACTATCTTTATCTTGGTCTTCTTCTATGTCGGTCTGTATTTCTTCAACTGCTTTCTCTAACATTGTCTCTATATTATCTTCATCTAAATATTCATCAAAGTCATTCATAAAATAAATCTCTCTACAACTAAATCCATTTTCTTCACATTCTTTTTCTGGGAGTTTTGCCGTTAATTGAACTTCATCATCAAGTTTAACTATAGTTTAAATCATCTTCTACTTCTTCAAAAATTAAAGATAATAATTCTTCTTGTTCTTCTGTTATTATGTCTTTTTCACTTGTCAAACTAAATGGCACTCCCTCTCTCATAATACAGTTCATAATACAGTATTCAATTATGTATATCTTTTTCTTGATTTCAAATGTCTTGTTATTTTAGGACCGTGTCTTGAAATCTTATATTTGTTTTGTATTCTCTTTAATGCCTCAATATGGTTACATTTGATTTTCAAGTATTTAGGGTCTCCAATTTTATAAGAAGCAATTACTCGACACATCAACGGGCAAATCCTTCACACAATCCATCCTACTAATATACTTAATTATTTTTTTAAAAATTTTAAGTATATATTCAGAGATTAAAATATATCATTCATTAAAAACTACTTAAAGATAAATTGACTAAAAAAATATATACTATTATATGATGAAAAAAGTTATAGACTATCTTTTGAATACTAATAAAGCAGAAATACCGAAAAGAGGAAGAAAAGAATTGAAAACAATAGTAATAGACAACAAGAAATTCAGATACAACAAAGACAAACCCATATCTAATGTTTTGACAAAGAAATTATTATCAGTGAAGAAAACTAATGAATACAGAAGTTATGCTTTAAACAAGGCAAAGGATGCGTTTAGCGAAGGAAAAGTCAGAAACTTACTAACCAAACACGCAATACAAAACAAATTTAAGGTCAGAGATATTCAGTCAGCATTTAGAAGATATGCTAATTCAATCGTTTTAGAAAACAAACACTTTGAAGGAGAAAAAGGTTTAGAAATGATTGCTCACCAAAAACCAAGACTATTAGAGTTTTTAAGAAAGAATAGAAGCATGAAACTTAACATAAGAACGGAAGGATTATTCGAAAAACCTGAATATGATGATGGAGGTAATGAAATTGGCAGTCAGGAACTTGTATATGCTTTACCATCAACACGCTTCAATATTAGTAACGAAGATGAACTGACACAGGCATTAGCAGATAGTGTTAAACAAATCTTATTACAGATACAAAATTTAGAAGCATCAGCATCTAATTTACGCTTCAAAAAATTTTTGTCAATAACCATTCATTATGACAAATATGACCCAACAAGAGCAGGGAGATACATAGAATTACCAGAATGGATAAGTTAAAGAAGGCATGTATCAACATCAAGAACAAAGACCAAAAATGCTTCAAATATTGCATTCAATCCGTAGTCTATGACAAAATAAGAAAACACCACCCAGAGGAAATGTTTCACTATAACAAATTGAAGGATGATATTTTGAGCTGGGATGGTGTAAATTTTCCATCTGGTAATAGGGACATAGACAGATTTGAAGAAAACAACAAATTAGTTTCAATAAATGTTTTTGAACCTGATGACTGCTTAAATGATAATAAAATCATATTACATAGAGGAACTAAAAATAGAAATGCTAAATATGAAATAGATTTGTTAAAAGTCTATGATGAAGATAACCACTATCATTATGTATTAGTAAAAAAAAATGTAGATTATTAAACTGTCAGAGCAGTAGCAGCACTAATAAAAAGTTTTACTGCCACCATTGCTTAAATCCGTTTCAATCAGAAAAGGCATACAAGAACCATCTTGAAAAAGGATGTATGGCATCCGAAGGACAACAAACAAAGATGCCTAATAAAGACACTTATATAGAATTTGAAAAGCATAATACTAAATTGCCTTGTCCTTTTGTAATCTATGGTGACTTTGAATGTCTAACCACTAACTCTAATACTGGCATAAAAGGCACATATCAGGAACATAAACCGTGCGGGTATATGTTGAATGTAGTAAGCAGGATTGATAATACATGCCAACCATACTTATACAGAGGTGAGGATTGTATGAAACAGTTTGTAGAAAAACTGACTGAAATCAAGAAAGATATATTTGAAAAAATGAATACGATTAAACCAATGGATGACTTAACAAACGAACAAAAATTAGAGTTTAGATTAGCATCTAATTGCTCCATTTGTGGTAAGAAATTTGAACCTGATGATGAAAAAGTTAGAGACCACTGCCACTTCACAGGCAAATACAGAGGCGCAGCGCATGTAAAATGTAATCTGGATTATTCATTTAGATATTTTAATATCCCTATCTTCTTCCATAATCTTAAAAACTATGACGCACACTTAATCATTGCAAAAGCAAATGAACTAAACATAGAACTGAACCACAACAAAAGAATAGATGTAATAGCACAAAACAGCGAAAAGTTCATAACCTTTTCATTTGGCGCTTGTCAGTTTAAAGACAGTTTTGCTTTCTTAACGGCATCATTGGATAAGTTAGTTAGACTAAACAAATATGAAGGAATTGAAAAGATTAAAGACTGGGAAACTCGTTTCAGATATACAAGTACCAACCCATATATCAAATCTAAAACTGATTTGAACTTACTGACTGATAAGGGTGTATATCCCTATGACTATATGAATTCGTGGAATAAATTTGATGAAATAAAACTACCAAAGAAAGAAGACTTTTACAGTCATTTGTATGAAGAAAACATCACTGACAAAGACTATGCCAGAGCAAATATTGTATGGAAACATTTTGACATAAAAAATCTTGGTGAATATCATGATTTGTATTTGATGACCGATGTATATTTACTAACCGATGTTTTTGAAAATTTTAGGGATATGTGCTTGAACTATTACGGATTAGACCCAGCATATTATCTGACTTTACCTAATTATTCTTGGAATGCCTTTTTATCACTGACAGGAGTGAGACTTCAACAAATCCACATAAAAGAAATGTATGAGATGATTGAAAATGGATTAAGGGGAGGAATGACACAGTGCTCCTTCAAGAAAGTAGAAGCAAACAATAAACACATGAATGAAGATTATGATAAATCTAAACCTTCATCATACATTAGTTATTTAGATGCTAATTGACATCTGTGCATCAGGTGTAGGGTTGGTATGATCACCTGCCGAATGCACAAATGAGAAGTGCACAAATGAGAAGTGTACCATGAGAAGTGCACAAATGAGAAGTGTACCAATTGGCCATTTTGGCTGAAGCATCAGAGGAGGGATAAGATCGATCGTTCAGCTTGAGCAATGGAAAAAGGAGCGTCCGTTTGCAGTTGAGTTTCCAGGCTCCACTACGGTTTAGTTGTGACTAATAATCTTTATGGATTAGCAATGTGTAAGAAACTGCCCTATGATGATTTTAAATGGTATTACGGCAGAATGGATGAAAAAAGGGTAATGAAATATAGTGATGATGATGACATAGGATACATATTAGAAGTTGATTTAGATTATCCAAAGGAACTTCATGATTTACATAAAGACTATCCATTAGCACCTGAAATCATGAGTATCAGTGAGAATATGCTTTCACAAGTCCAAAAGGATATACATAAATACTATTATGGAAAAGATGCCAGTGATGAAAAGACAAATAAGTTAGCATTAAATGTTATGGATAAAAAGAAGTATGTTTTACATATATCAGCATTGAAGTTTTATTTACAGCATGGATTAAGTCTTAGAAAAGTCCATAGGGCAATAAGTTTTAAACAAGCAAACTTCTTAAAACCATTCATTGAATTCAACACCGAAAAGAGAAAGAATGCCAAGAATGATTTTGAAAAAGATTTGTTTAAGTTAATGAATAATAGCGTATACGGCAAGACCATGGAAAATGTAAGAAAGCATGGTGATTATGAGATAGTTAATACACCTGAACGCTTCCAAAAGCTGGTAAATAAACCGCTATTCAAGCACAGGTATATCATAAATGAAGACCTTGTAATTGTTGAAAAAGATAAACACACAGTAGAACTAAACAAACCTATTTACATGGGTATGACAATCTTGGATTATTCAAAAACTCATATGTATTCTTTTTATTATGATGTCTTGAAACCTAAATATAATGACGATATTAAACTGGTGTATACTGATACTGATAGTTATGTAATCAACGTTGAGACTGATGACTTATATGAAGACTTGAAGGATATTAACGATTACATGGACTTTAGCGATTATCCACCAGAGCATCCAAACTATGATAAAACAAACAAGAAGGTATTAGGGAAATTCAAGGATGAAATGAACGGTAAAATAATTACTCACTTTATAGGATTGAAACCAAAGGCATATTGCTATAAAGTATATGGTGATGATAAAGAACATAAAAAGAGTAAAGGAGTAGTAAAGCATAAAGTGAGCAATCAGTTGAGTTACAACAACTATGAAGAGACATTGAATAGAAATTGCAAAGAAGAAGTTAGTTTTAACACCATCAGAAGTAAGAACCATCAGATATACAGCATCAATCAGACCAAATATGCTTTAAGTAATTATGATAATAAACGATACTGGTTTAATGATTTTGAGAGTTTGCCTTATGGACATTATGCCATCAAATATCTACATAACGCCTATATAAATAGATGTGAACAGAGATGAAAGCGGACAAATCTATAAAATAGTTGATGTTGGCTGAAGTAATTGCCACATCGTTTCAACAACGTTGACAAACTAAGTCAAAGAATGGCAAGACTCTTGAAGATATTATAAATCTTATCTACATACACAATACAAATCCCAAAAACACTAGTTTTACCCTATGAAATCGTTTGATGAGTTTTGTGTTGAAAATTGTAAAAAAATCTTATTGAAGAATACCCATGCCAAAACAAAAAGCAACTCGAAAAGAAAGAAGGTGGACATATTGAAAATGATAAGAACGGTCTCAACAGATGTATTGCTGGTCGGACTTGAATGGAAGATTGCGGCGGCACAGGAGAGCATCACCTTCAACAGTTAAAAAAAACATAGAAAATACTGAAAAATACACAGAAAATAACAAACAGCATCATGAGAACAAAATAGCAGCATCATGAGAACAAAAAACAAAATACAAGAACACTAGAAAAATAAAAACGTATAGAGAAGAAAACAAAGAAGCAATGAGACAAACACAAAGAGAAAGATACAAAAGAGACAAAGATAAATAAATGCAAAAAGAAAAGAAAGGCAAAAACAGAAGAAAGAAGAACCGCTCCTAATCAACCAATAATAATTCATGCCTATTATACCTTTTACTCGTTCCATCCAGTTTATAGTATCTATTGTTCATCCTATCGCGACCAGCTAGTATTACTTTATACTTTCTTTCAGTCCACTGACTTCTCGTTTCTTTCCTTGATACATAGTTGCCCTTTCCTTTATCAAATATCTTAACATAATCTCCTTCACTTATGTTTGGATATTTTCGATTGTGCTTTTCTTTCAGTATCAGATTTGTTCTGACCTGAATTACGTTATCAAGATTGTGCGCGTTATTGGGTGTTATTTTGGTGCTACTATGGACTTGGTTGTTGTATCTATTCAACGAGGGCTTTAGCACTTCCACCCATGTTTTGGTTTTGTAATGCCTCAATCTGTCCCCAATCATTTTTTTGACGGTGCGTATCATCCTTTCTGCCTGATTTGCGTGTGTCTTTGTTATTACGTGTGTTATGCCTTCCTCCTTAAAAAAGGTTTGCAGCTTCTTGCTGTTCAGCGCTCCTTCGTCGTCGCTGTAAATCGACAAAGGCTGACCTAATACCTTGAAACACTCCATGACTGCTTTATAAACGTCATCACCATCTTTATTCTCGATAGGGACTATGTGACACTTTTTGCTGAATATATCTATGCAAACTAAACCATATCGTAGTTGACTTTTGATTTCAGAACCCACGTCTCGCAGCAAACTCGTGACATCCATCAGGTCAATTTGGAATTCATACTTAGGAAAGGGAGCAGTGTAGGAATTGTAGTTCTTGTAGTTTCTTGTTTGCTTGTTGGGTTGCGCCCTCATCCATTTAGAAACCATATCCAAAGTTATGCCGACATCGACTTTCCTAGCCTTTTCGTATAAGTCCCTCACCGAACCGAAGCCCTCGTCCACGTCATAGTATATTCTTTCCAATACCTTTTCTTTTTCCAATTTTGTCATTAAAAATACTTAGATTATAATTTTATGATATTTTAACGCATCATAAAATCATAGTGAACTCAAACCAGAAACCTTTGGCACTTCTTCGTTTTTTTGTGCTTTGCCAAGTTTGATTTACAGCTCATGGCAGAGCCACATATATCGCACACGCACGGCTGTTTCGTTTTCTCTTGGTAATATCTTTGGAAATATTTTTCGTCGTTCGGTTTTCTGTTGTAGTATCCGTCCTCCTGCTTTCTCCATTCAGCATTTTTAGCATTATCAACAAATGAACTTGTTTTAGCACCTTCTTCAGATGAAGAGGACGTTTCGCTGTCAGTCAGTTCTTTGTTTCCAAAATTGTTCGAAATAAAGTCAAAGGCTTCATTCGTCATCGGGATTTCAACTCCACTGCTTACAAAGTAACAAGGCATATTGTGTATACAGCTAGTTATATGTCGTAATATTTGTTTAAGTACTTTTTGCCCGATGGGGGTTTTGTGGATAATATCTCTACGCCGTCTCATGTAAGTCGGTGCCATGCTTTTCGTGACTGCAAGGAGTTTAGCATGTTGAAAAAGCACCCTTAGTTGCCAAAACTTGGTCTGCTAGTTTTCCACCGATTTTCTGTAAATTTTCTTCTAGTTTTCCATTCAAAGCTCCGACTCCCATGAAAGCCTGTCCAAAATCAAGCACAAGTCCTTTTCTCAGAGAACTGTATGTTGCTTCCGCCTGTGCTTGGATGCTATGTGCAACGCCTGAATGAAACATGCTATGGCCAGCTCTTGGATCATTGCTCCTGCACACGTTGCATGCATGACCTGTTTGTCAGGAAAAGTCAACTCCTCATGCGAACGCATACTCTATCATTGATGCAAGGTCATACCACAACGAACCAACTGTACTGACTTTTTGATAGATGTGAAACTTTAATAGACTACAGCACGCCCGCATTCATGTTCTCAATGGATTTCGACTGCCTCAGCCGACAAAGCAACAAACGAACCCTCATGAGAGCCAAAATTTGTTGTCAAGCCATAGCAGGTTGCTGAGAAAGCTGAGGGACACACTCACGTTCATGCATTGTGAAACCATAGCAGTCTGACCTCAATGCAGGGGTAAACTCAGAGGCGGCAAACAAACAAGAATTCATCGGAGAGCTTGATACAATGACATAAATTTGAATCCAAGCATGGTCAAAAGCTGCTCAAAACAAAACATCAAGCGCCGGGCTTGGACGTGCCACGATTCACTGACGCTTCTTCATCTTCCCCAATCCACTTTCCATCCTGCAAGTCCATGAGAAGCAAGGTGCAACAAGTTGAGGCACTGGTTTGAAAGGTGCCATCTTACTTAGTCATTGACGCAATTGCAACTAGCAAAGAAGTTGGTGGCACAAACAACGGCTCGTCCTCTTGAATGTATATATTAATCTTGGAAGGCGCAATGGATAGTTCTTCTTCCTTCTTGATCGCCTCACAGCATGAACAGTGTTCTGGCTTTCATCACTGTCTGCTTTGTCTTCTACTCAACGTTGACTAAGGCACAGCATTGGACATATAACGCAAAACCATGAACTCACAGCGCATGTTGCAAAAATGGTCGCTCTGCTCAATCTTTGTCACGTCTCTTCTGAAAATGTTCCAAAGCAAAATGAACAAAATTCTGTTTGAGGTCAGCACGGACGCTCTGCTCTAGTTTTGTCATGTCTCTTCTGAAAATGTTCCCAGAACACGACGCAAACAAAATTTCGCTTGAGGTCTGCACTTTTTTCAAGTCATCTATATTCTGGATGTCCTGAAAATAAAAAACTGAAAAAAGCGAATCAAACTTAGGTGAGTTGAAACTGCTGGCATTTCGCATCACTTTTCTAGCGTCCTTATCCTTGACTTGAAATCCATTGCCAACGAACTCGAAGCCACCTTTGCCGTCCTGCAAGGTCAACAGCCAAGACAGTCAAACCCAAACCCGTGTTGCACAAGCCGCTTCCGTGCAACCAATCTCTTGACTGGAGAGGAAGACATGAACGCATGGCTGAAGGAAATCTCTTGATGAAGTTTTGGCTGAACAAACCCCTGAAGCTCTCACACTAGTCAAAACGAAAAGGGACAAAGGCATCAACTGTTGCAGTGGCTCTTGCAAATAACAACACGTTTGACGCTTGAGTGGAAGAAATGATGGAGCGCAACCCTACCTTATCAACATGACCAATCCACACCGGTTTTAGCACACCAACCGCGCAAAGCAACACATGGAAGGAACACATATGACAAGGCTGCTGGTTCAACACTTGTTGTATCACTCAAAAGGTGAGATGTCGAGGTGGGAACACACTAAATAGCTCTACCAATTTTAAGGCAAATGTTGGGAAGATATCATTCAACAAATCCTGAGGAATGAACAACTCTGCAATCTCCTCCCAAGAGCCCTGAACTCTACTTTAAAGCACAAAACATGACACTGCTTTTGTTTGGCGAGCGGACTTGTCCACATTTTTGGGTTTGGGAGGAACATTACATAGACACCCTTTCTCGGAACAAGCTCAGCATGTGGAAGTGTTTTCAGTCCTTCTGGAGATGCCTCACCCAAACAGCTCTTGTCGTAGCACTAGTGCCTGC
>OMLO01004063.1_pt1 | contig 12161 bp, 8 predicted proteins | sample 1674811 | NCBI WGS metagenome assembly OMLO01 (sample SAMN06265003, study PRJEB25207) | coral metagenome | isolation source: Coral host | place: Mexico:La Bocana,Puerto Morelos, Mexico | collected 2008-11-13
GTTGATATAACCAAATTACCTTGTTACCCCCACTGACGCAGCACCACAGTTTCTTTAGAAACTTTCACCCTTTATTCTAATGCCACTAATGCCATACATATAAGAAATAACAATTGCCATATTCTTTTTAATTAATTTGTGATTGACTAATAGAAGACAAATTTAAAATTAACTTTAATTTAATTTGCACTGCAGGGAAAGTTAATGTACATATATGTATATCTACAATTTCCTTAGTACTATCATACACACTAAAGGGCTTGTGACTGCCATGTGGCTTGAAGTACCTAGTGGAAGGTAGCATAAACATGTAACGCAATTGCCAATAAAAGATTTATACTACTCATGATATTTGCAAATCTTCTCAATTTTTCTCTTTTGAAATTTTGAGAAAATCTTCAAATGACACTTTTACTCTTATTATTATTAAGCTAGGGCAACAGGTGACCCACAACTTAGTCCTACACACTACTTGAATTTAAAGGTTTTAAACCTGTGAAGCTCAATATTTCAATTGCAAGGAAACATGCATCAACTTAAAAAAAGGACAAGAAATGATGCACCAATGCTATTACACTTACACTTTAACTAATGCTTGATCAATCAAGTCTATTTTGTTCTGAACTAATACCATTGGTATACTACCACATTCCTCTTCCACCTGTAAAGGGATGGTGCAAAATGCGTGTGAATACCAAGAATGAAACTGAGTACGAAGTAGACTCAGGAAAGTGGTTAAAAGTGTTTTCCACAGGGTGAAGTAACTTAAGGTACTACAACTATTAAATCTAGAATAGGCTGCAAAACACACACACTGCCAGTCGGCAAATTGTTCATTCCCATTTCGACTACGCCTAACCTTGGATGTTTAACATTGAATCATGGCATTATTCACCAGTTGAATCATTATAATTGAAGGATAGAGTAGCTGGTTTTGTTCACCCTTATCTTATCATCTTGGCCACGAGTAACCTGCTCAATGGTGTTACCCACCCTTAGAAGAAAAAAAAAATTATGCCTGGAAGAAAAGAAGCACAATGAGATTTGAGTGCTTGTCAAAAACCAGAGTTCACTGGCCAGTCATAAACTCAAGAGGTTATTTTGAAAGTAAAACTCGGGGCCATTAGTGTACCAGAATTTTTTAAAGTTCAAATACAAGAAAATCCTTATCCCTTAGAAGTTCACGCTAACATAAAGTCACATATAATTATTGTAACTGTCTTCTCCTTACCCTTATTGCAAAAAATGTATGGTAGCAGGTCATAAGTATTGCTTGATCACCCCAGCGAATTCTCACAAGGTAATCGAAATTAAATATGTTATTAATGAAAGAGTTGTACACTCAACATACCTTGGACCTCCATTTTTCTACTGCCTCAAACGAGTCTCTGTCAACAGTGGAAAATACTATCGCACAAGCCTGTGCACCTACCATCAAAAACACAAGGCAAAAGAATACTTCATCAAATATGTGCGCAACACTACTAACTATTACCAGTACTTGATCCCTGTTTATTTTTATAAGTCAGTATGAAATACCAGTTGAGTCTGGAAGGGCACAAGGAAAGATGGACTTGTGAGTCTTTTGGTTGACATTTTTTTGGCTTAGAATCACTTCATTATAAGGCAAGCAGACTTATTTTCATGTTCCTAGTAATAATGTCATATATTCCATGTAATTGCTTTTCCTTTGCAAGCTTCAATTCTTCAGATAATATGGTTTAACCTAGCCAAAGCTTACTGCAAAAGGTGCTGTGCTTGAGCCCTTCTTGCTATGAAACAACTCTGTGATCAGCGCACTACACAATTTATGTACTTGCTCTTTTATTTATTTATCTTCTTTATTAAAGGATCTTCTGCTAAAAATTAAAGTAACAACTTTCCTCCTATAAAAATACTCAACAAAATGAATTAAAACACTGAATCTGTTTACTAAATCTAAACACCACACTTTCTCTTTTAAATTACAAGCAAATTGATTGTGAATACTTGCATTGTCTGTCCAATAAGCTCAACTCATGGCCAATAAGTGGCTACAGGAGTCAGCATGCGTCACAGCCCTGATATTATCAACATATCAAACATGTGACATCATTATGATCACATTAACGTCAAACGATGTCAGCAAATGAACAGTGTACTCCTTATTTAGGGGGGTCATGCATACGCAGCTTAAAAGATCCACAGAGTTCTTCACATTCATACATGGATAAAACAGAAATTATCAGTGATCTGAAGGAAGATTTTATGGCAATCATGTTTCGAATGCCTTTGATCTTTGATATTTACCGGACGCAGCCAAGCGGAAAGGATTTTACAGTATGCAGCAACCCCTATTGTGATCATAACTCACGCTCTCTTCAAACGACTTGACAATACAAAGAGTACAAAGACTACAATCTCCGTAAAAACTCAGGCATTCAAAGTGAAAACTCTTGAAACAACCAAAGATCTTTTTCCTTTGTTCGTCAGTCACTTTTATGCGAGGGTCAAGTTTGTGATAAGAAACCAATGCAAACTTATTTATGATATGTGAATTGCTCACGAAGGCCGATGGGTGCGCCAAATTTTAAAGAATGATGTAAAGTAAGTTTGAATAATAACAAAAACAAACCCATCAGAGAGTGAACATGGCTCATTTACGTTCACTTCATTTTTCAATAAAAGAAATAACCACCCAGAACAGTTCAGTGTTAATTTATAAATTCGAAAATTAAGAGGAAATTAAAAATTTCCACAACGACCAAGGAAGCTAGTCACAGTATGAAAACCCGATCGAATATTTTTAATACTCCATAGCCTGTAAATATTGAGGATAGCAAATCATGCGAAGTACAACTGAGAAAATGTGCAATTAAATTACAAAAACTTGTGTAACGCTTTAGAAAATGTACCGCTCTAAAGTTCATCCCGATGAAAATTCGAGTTTTCTTTTGAAGTCAATATGATGCCGATGATTTTCACTCTTACACTAAATCTCAATATTTTTTCAAACTGTAGTAATCAGAGATCGCATTGTAAAGTTTTACTTCAGCACCGTTGATACAAACAGACAGGATTTGTAGCTACGAAAAGCTTACCTCGATAATAAGCTTTCGTTATGGCGTCGAATTCTTCTTGCCCTGCTGTATCCCACAACATAAGCCGGACGTCTTCGCTCCGTATACTGAAACGAATAAAAATATCGTTTAATAACACCTTTTTGGAATAAAAATTTACCTAAAAACAACAGAAACGATAACTCGCGGTCATAAACACTGATCTAATATGCAGAGACCATTCGGAAATCGTATAACATTTATCACAAAATCACCAAGCGGTCTTTTGATAGAGTGTATCATTAGTCCTGGAGGCTGGTTCAACAGTTAATAAAAACCGTTCCCATTGTTTTCTCTTACCTGACTTGTCGTTCTAAGAAATCTACCCCTATCGTCTTCTTGTAATCTTTGGTGAAAATGCCTTTGCAGTATCTCTGAATCATGCTACTTTTGCCAACAGCTCCATTACCAACTACGACCACTTTGATCGCAACTTCAACGTCCTCTTCCCTCATGATGGCTAACTAGGAGGTGTAAATGTGTCTTTGAATCAACCAAACGTCGTCCGTGAGTGAACACTAAACGGAAGTCTCTGATACTATGAACAAATTCCTCCGAATTCCCGACAAGTCTTCTAATTATTTCCCACAACAAAGCATTGCAGAACGAAGGAAACAAATCCCTGGTTCGAGCGCGCCCAGAAAAGCTTCGATGCAGCTAGGAACGACTCACGAATGTGGATATGCAGATAGTATACCTCGGAAATGAGGTGGCCTTGGATGCAGAGCTCTTCCTTTTACTCCTTTGCAAGGTAGTGTACCAATAACGAACGAGCTTTGCGTCTGTGTTGGCAATATCGCGAAGAAGAAGGTGGATGTTTCAGCTCCAGCTTTTTTTTAGGAAAAGCATTATGGGTAATTGAATCTCGAGGCACTGTTGCTATGACAATATAAACACTGCAAGATAACATAATTATTAAAATATAATTAACTTTATCTATTCTTTGTTTCCAAAGTCTGGTTGAAATAATTGAAACTTGAAAATTGCCTTGGGGCGTCGTCGCGTTTTTAATTCCCCCGCTGACACTCGAATACTCAAACGTAAAAATTCCTGTCAGCTGAGACGGATTGGATAAAATGAGGCAAAGAGAATCCTCCCCCCTGTCGGCCTTAATTCATAGGGGAAAAAGTGTTTCGAAAGGATAAAGGTGGGGGTGCTGCAGAACCATGTTGTAATCTCAATAATCAGTTAAATTTTCGGGGATTTCCCATCAGTTATTAACAATTTTTGCAGAACGTGGATCTGAGCAATTTAAAATCATTCTCAGTTAAAATTTTGGCCAATTGCTATGGGTGAACCCTATTATGACCTTCTCTCACTGAGGAAACGATGCCTGAAAATCAAAGCTTGCGGCAATCGGCAGTGGGTATAAGGGAGAAAACGAATGAAAAGGACGAAAATAAGGACGAAGATGAACGTCTTCCACGTTTCTGATCCTTAGATCAGGTTTGACGTGTCAGTTCATTTTGAACTCTAGATGTCCTTTAACTGCAGGCGAGCTGCGCTTGCCTCACCGATTCTGACTTTGACGGCTCCCATGCCCCCAACCTTTGATTGTCCTCTGCCTTGTTAATTCTCTCAGTACGTTGATAGATCACGATAAAACGCTATTGATTTTAAACTGAAGTTAATTTTTTTTATTTCTTACAGGGCGATTTTCTATAACTACGGCAACCTCATTTGACCAATCACGGTCCTGGGGCAGGAAGACTGCGTAACGAGCCTACAGAGCGTATGCGCAGGAGGATCTATTTCTCCGCGCCTTCCTAATTACAATCTTGGACAGAATAAAAAGGAACAATTAACCCCTTTCTCCCCAAAGCAATGATGAAGGCGCGAAGGAGCAAAAACGCGCCATTTTGGCATCATTGAAATGGGGGGGGGGGGGGGGAGGGGTGGTCCATTTGTCCAAGATTTTAGGTCCCACTCTGTTGTGGGAGACCTGGGTTCGACATTTACCCATTCTCGTCTCCAGAGCCCCCATTTCTTTTTTATCGCGTGTCAACGCGAAGCGCTAAGTTCGAGAATGAGACTAGCTACGCCTGTCACTAGTTATGCATCGACTTCTGACTGGTTCAGTTGTACTTTGTTGTGATATCGCGGTTTGATAACCACGCCGATTTATACACCGAGTAATTTGTCTTGCAGTAAATTCAAACAGTCATGATTTTCGGTCGGGATCTTGAGAATTCAACAAATTGATCTGAAATCGTTGTATATCTGGTTTTCTTATACCCGATCCAGTGGTTATTTATTTGCTGAATCCGAGGATTGTGGTGTTCATATCTTTGGATTTATATTCAATATCACTTTCAGTTAAACTAGCTTATGTTTTAATACAGTTCCAGACGCTATTGTTGTCTGACTTTACTTTCATGTCACCGCCTTAAATAAGCTGTTATTAGTCTGCCTGTCGCTTCAAACATTTAATTTCCTTCGAGATGTCTGTGGTAAACAGTACATAACTCAAGTTTAGTTCCGATCTGGTTATTGATTTTTTTTGCGCCTAAGCAGTCTGTGAGATAGCTTGTAACCATGGAACTGACTTAAGCTTGAGATATCTGAAACAAAATAAAGGTTGACACATAAAACTGGGGAGAGGGGAGTACGAGATGTTATCAAATCAGTAGTTACATGGTAGACAATTAAAAGTGGGAAGTCATAATATGAAAAAGTAAGCTGTCGTCGTACGCGTGCAAGAACACGTGCAAAGATTCGTACAGTTCCCAAGCTTTAACAGCAGTTGGTTGAGAATATTTGAAAGAAGTTTTTATTTGCAGTAGAAACCGCGAAAACTGATAACCTTGGCGAAACACCACAATCTGTTGCTATTTCTCTGACATAAGGTCATATTCTGTTGTGTTGTTATCATTGAAATATCCTCTCGCTAACGTTATCAGCAATTTTTAATTATAATCTGGACGAGTTAAAATTGTTCTTTCATCACAAGATCAAAGAGATAGACGAGAAAAATCCTAAAAGCGGTTTTAGATTCAATACGACTGGAATTATTTAACACAACTCACTTAAAAAGCAGCTTTTTAATAATGAAAACTTAAACTAACAAGTATTGTAACATGACAGTGCTATTTTTAATTTGTCCATTTCAAGACCACATTCAAAATTATGACCTCAGGCGTGTGTTTTTTTGGCTATTAAAATACTTAAGACGAGTAGGACGAGTAGTTGCCGTTTGATTTTCTTTCGGCCATTTTACAAAAAGAATCGTCTTTGCAAGGAAGGTCTCGCTGCGCGCACTACTAAGCAGTTGTCCCTGCATTGAAAGTAATTCTATGAGGCTGTTAAAATTCATAAGCACAGCTACAGGATGTCGAAACGGCTGCCGGATCAGGAATTACTGATACTATGCGATCACGGCTAATTTTCCTTTTTTGACCGAATGAAATTTCAATATGTGTACGATCACTTTCATACATCATTCAATAATTTCTTCGGTGGGAAGTCGCAAAAAAAAAATATTGGATACAAAAGATGTCGTCAAGAGATCAAAAAATGCGAAAATGCCAAAGGGACACTTTTTCATTTTGAAGATTCAACCCAGACATTGCTGATTTATTCATATTATGCATGGATTTGAATTTGAATGCGATGAAATCAGCTCAAAAAAGAAAATCAACTTTAATTGACCGGATAGAATGATTGAAATACGGAGACTTAAATAAAAGTGGGCGCCCTATTTGCATAATAATTATGCAAACTGGAAAAATATTAGAGTATTCTTTTGAAAAATAGGCACTTTTTTTCAAGACACAAACGACAAATCTTGTCTTATCGTCAGCAACTTGGGGGTCCAAAACGAAGGCACCACACACAGAGAAGGAGAAAGCAACGAATTGAATAGAAAATTTTACAAATTATCCTTGAAAATGAAGAGGATATGCTCTATGGGACAATTCGTTAAGACACAGCGCCAACATCATATTTTGAGAGGAAATGTCAAAAACATTTGTTCACGTTTGAGATGATAAATGCTTGACAAACAAAATAGTGGCAGCATTACGGATGCAAAACCTTAAGGTTATCTGCGTAATCGTGCACAAGAGAGTAAAAGGAAACATTTAACCCCCGAAAGAATTTCTTCCCTCGAGATTTGAACCGTATCAAAAAAATGTGAGCTTTCTTTGTTTTTAGCACCATTGAAAACACAACATTTGCTGTTTCTGTCAATGGAGTAAATTTAATTCCCGCCAGCAATAAAATATTTATCGATGTCAGTGCTTTCCGTCAGCCAATGAGGAAGAAGTTGGACAAATGCCTCAGAAAGCCTTGTGAATTTCTAATGAAACCACCCACGAAATGTGAAAAGAATTTCGCATTCTCGCTATCACCTTAAAAATTTGCCTTCGCAACCGACACGGAAGGTGTCTTTATAGCGATCTGGCTTCGCACAGAGGAGTGATGCTTCTCTCAGAGATTCTTAAATGCTTTCGAGCCCCGCTGAGCGAAGATCAAGCTTTGGCTGTGTGTTATCAAAGTGCAAAGGAATTGATCGCCATTCGAAAAGAAAGCTTCGGGGCTTTAATACGGCAGAAGATCGGCATTGAACTGTCTACTATAGAAATTCGCAAAGATGGCAGCGTTTTCTTCGTCAAGATAGAAGAGTCTACCGTAGTTCAAGAAGAGTCTGCTGTGCTTTTCGATTTGGGAAGCGTTGTATACGAGTGCCTAGATTACGGCATGGAGGCGTTTGTGGAGCGACAACTCGACGAAAAACTTGAGAGACTCATTCTGGACATGACGAATTGCGACCAAGGCGACGAGGGTATCTCGCTTCCAGAGAACTACTATTTCGAATTGCCGAGCCCTAGCGCAAGGCTTCCATCGAAACAACAAAGAAATGGCTCCATAAAAGATCAAGGGATTAGAAGCGGGGACATCACGCTGGAGGCTGTTTTGAACCGGTGTGCTAGCCACCTGCCCGGGGACATTATCGACCCCGGGGAACATTTCCGCGCCGTTTGTCGAGCGCTGGTCAACGAAGCCGCAGAATTGTCCGCGTTTCTTCACCAACTTTGCAATGGGCGCGCACTCGTCGCTCAAACATGGGGCCGAGGTGTGGGGCCGACAAACTGGGCGTTCTTACAAAGCTTGCAAGCTGCAGAGTGGGCACAGTTATGGTTGCAAGTTATGAGGGAACTCCGACAAGGGGTGAGCTTACGACATGTGGATCACGCGAAATTACCGCCCGTCTCATACGAGCTTTCGCCTTACGAGATCTTGCTTAAGGATATTCGTTCTAAGCGCCACACATTGAATCACGTTGCCATCACTGCTCAAGTGAAGAAAGATGCTCACGATATGATCTTGGAGTTTATTCGTTCGAGACCTCCGCTGACGAAGGCAAGTCTTCGCAAGATGAAGCAACACCCAAAGAAGAGCCCGAGCCTGCACGACAAGTTATTGAGTGAGATCCGATCATCTCCGAAGCTGAAGCCTACGCCGAGACCAGTCTTAAAGAGCGTGAGGGAGATCTATTTTGAGGAGCAGACTGGCGTCTCTTTCACCGAGATGGATTTCACACCACCTAAACGTAAATGTCTCAAGCCAGCGATCAAATTAACGGAGTTGATAAACCGTTGGGACTCAACATCTACCGTTGAGAATGAAGAACCATCGCCGAACATCAGCCGATCTTCGACACCACAGATAACAGTGGCCGACGAATGTGAATATATCGACGGCAACCTGCTTAATAAACCAGAAGAAATCTTCGGAAACGTAAGGCGGGCAAGCAACTCTAGCGACTCGAGTTTTCTGTCGCTTGATGACGAGGACTGCATCAAGAACAGAAATTTCAACAGCTTTGAAATGAGCCATGACGTCGAATGCGACCCAGTCTTCCCTCCTTCTCTCAACAATCTGCGTACTGTCACCATCACTTCCAAAATCTTCATGACCCTGAGGGAGGTAAAGCACATGCGCAGAACACTGGCTTTACTTGACTTGGGCGCCTTAGATCCCGAAGAAAGGCTCTACAAAGATCTGGCCAATGGCAGGTTGTGCTTCTGTTGTCAGTCCAGGAAGTTCTCCATATTTGGAAAGTGGTCGCGGGTGTGTGAAATCTGCGAGTGTAAAGTATGTTATTCGTGCATTCATGTCGTGGGAAGTTCATCAAGTTATATTTTCCAGGAAGAAGTCAGCTTGAATCAAAGAGATTCTGGGATCGCGGACATGTCCTGGCCATTTGTGGGCTACCTTAATTTAGGCGGAGAATCGGAGGAGGGCAAAATGCACAAGATTTGCTTAGCCTGTAAACGATTCATAATTATGCATTGCTAAAGGTAAAGACAAATTAGGTATTCTCAGGTCGAGGTGCTGCAGTAAATAATAATAATAAAAAAACACACAAAAAAACAAACCGTGACTAAACAAAAAAACACAAAGAAACCAATGCAATAGATGTAAATAGCTAAGCTTATTTGTGAGGCCCTCAGTACATCCTGAATGTTAGGCGTGCTAGCCGTGAGGCCCCTAAGGCGTTGACGTGGCCAATTACTCTGTTTTTCTTCCTAATTCAATTTATGCAAGTATCATGTTTGGAATTGATGTAGAGTAAAGTGAAAGTACCTAATCGACTTAGATGCGACCACGCAGTGACTTCTCGCATTTCCGGTGGAAAATTAGTCTCTAGAGAAAAACATAAATTGTTTAGTAGAATTAATTGAATGCTGTTGAAATATATTAACATATATAGTGTGAGTTATGATACGTGATAAATTTATAATTTGTCATTGCATCCCTCCTCCAAAGAGGTTTGTTATAATATCGAGTGTATAAATGCTTTTCCAATTAATGTATTGATTATGGTGGGATTCAAAGATTCCAATTGCGAGGTTCAATTCCTATTACTTTACATTGTGTAGAAACATTGTAACTGATAATGTTAAGTCGCAATTATTGGAAATTTTTCTCTGTATATCGAGAAATATTATCACAAAAGTTTTTGAATTTTGGTCAGTTTAAACAGCTAATCACGAGTAATGCAGAAGCGAGAGCGAGTTACGTTACAAATGCGTCTAATATTCTGAGAAATCTTAAGACATAAGTTTCCAAGTTTGTCTCGCTTACTAGTCCATTTAGAAGTGATAAAAAATAAGGAAAGGGCAATTTTTCAATAGTGTCATACTTAAATAAGTGTGGGGCCAGGTCAGGTCAACATTAAAAAAATAACTATTTATGGTCAATCAATATTGTAAACATATTCTGGATGACAAAGAAATTGCATTTACATAGTTATTTATTGCTCAATTTAACATGTCCCTTCACATTCAAAGCCTTTATTTTTTTAAAACAATTAAATCTGGCTTCCGCGACATTACAACCACAAATGTGACCTATAACAATGTACTAGAGGTAGCTGCTTTACAGTTAGCAAAGGCCATGTGTGAAATAAAACTGGACATTTTTTTTTAGAGCTTTAATGTTTCATTTACTAGTACTTTCCTTACTAGTAAGAAACTCGTGCCTAGTTCCTAATCCTCGACATCTAGCCGCGGTCAATCTTTTTCGAGTCACATAGCATGAGCGAAAAACCTAGGTCTTTCCCAGGCCTACCCTCTCTGCTACGTCACCGGAAATAATTGAAAGTGAAGCCCTGGGAGAAATGCAAGATTAAGGTAAAGTAGTCCGAGTTAGGGCCCAGGGCCCAGTGGCCTTTCAGGCCGGAGCGTATCCGGTTTTTGAAGCGACTAGGAGTATTTCTTCTCCCCCTTAGATTAGATACCAGTCCATGGCAGGACTATATTTAATCATAGGCCATTTTCGAGTTGCCTTTTGCCTCTGTGCCAAAATGGTGCTAAGTAGAATGAAGTCGACCCCCTGGAAATTAGAGGTACCATCGTGGGGTTTAGATGCCCGATACTGACTACCGCTAGAATCCATAAAAATATTCTCGCTCGCGCGGGATTGGTCTAAAGCGGTCACGTTACTGAAAATTCCTCAGCTAAAACTGGGGAATAACCCGGTGATTCCAACATTTTCAAGCCTTACGTGTTTTGAAAAATATTTGAAGGATAATAAACAAAATAGCCTCCATTTGTTGCGAATATATGCTCGGTTATTTTTCCTTGGGCATTATCCATTCTTCAAAGCCTTCTTCTCGTAATCGAGAATGTCCACGGAAAAAATCCTAGCATTTTTCCGCGTCAAATAGAGACTGTTGTTTATATATCTGAAAAAAGTATTGATTGTTCTAATTTCAGACAGAGAGCTGACTCGTAGTGACAGTAAGGGAGGTTATGTTTCTATTTGCCTAAGTTAGGTCAAATTTTTGGCATTCAATTTGAAATGAAATAATTGAATAGATAACTGTAACAACAAATTTTATACATACGAGGACCTTGTCCTAGATACAACTGGAATTCTGAAAGCAATTTAGCAAGTCTATACAGGGGCTTGCATTTAACTTGATGGTCAGCTAAACGGAATTAATTATATTTATTTCTTTATTTATTCATCAATCCGAAGCTGAATTTTTGGAACAGTTAAACCTAGGAGCCGGTTTGCGTTGTATTACAACAATTGTGACTCCAAAATATTTAACAGATAAAGAAGCCTACGTCGCGATAAAACACGACGGGTATTTGAGAACACGAGTGTAATACAGAGCTTAGGCTTCTTCATTTGCTTTATGATATGGAGATAATGAACTAAAACACGCTCTTTCTATGTTTTATACTCTGATAAAAAATAGGTTTTCGACCAATCAGAGCGCGCGCAGGGACCTATCTCGTTCTAATTTATATATGGCTCTGTCTCACAAGGACTGGGAACTACCGAATTCACGGATTTGATTAGTTGAAATCGATATTGATCGCGGTCTGGATTTTCCCATCTAGACAGGCATATAGACCGGTTTCATTTTGCGTTGAAAAGATACCAAACTAAAATACGAAGATGTTCACCATTTTCTTTTGTTTTGTAGAGGTTCAGCAAGTTTAAGTTAAGCTCATCTCCGTTCGCAAGAAAAATGTCAGCAAGCCAGTTACATTAAACGAATTAAAGTTTTCTTATTTGCCATATGGGAGGCGCGGTTGCCATATA
>OMLO01004064.1_pt1 | contig 12158 bp, 7 predicted proteins | sample 1674811 | NCBI WGS metagenome assembly OMLO01 (sample SAMN06265003, study PRJEB25207) | coral metagenome | isolation source: Coral host | place: Mexico:La Bocana,Puerto Morelos, Mexico | collected 2008-11-13
TAATGTTGGCATTGGCACCGTCATTTGCAGTACTGGTGTGTTCCTTCATAAGTCTTTCATCCTGATTTCACTGAAGTCTGTTGTCTTCAAATAATTAAATTGCTGTGCTGTTAAAGATACAAAAGGTTTTTAGTCAATGCATAAATTGTTTGCAGATTATTGGCCGTTTCATTGTTGGATTTGGAGTGTCCTTGTCCGCCATTGCGGAATGCATCTACATCTCTGAGATAGCTCCTGCGGTAAGTTATGTTGTACAAGTTATGCACTAAGTCTGGGTACCTAGTGGAAGAGTTTGACAGCATGCAGATGGCTTGAATTAGCTCTGAAATGAAATGAAAAAGGTGTCAAGGTATTGAGAATTTTTGAAAAGAACTTGAAATAAAACTTGGAGAGATATACACTAGGGTTTCCTTCCTTGATTTGAATTCTCAAGTTATGATTTGTACAGCAATTGATTATTGGGTTTTAAACTCTGAAGTTAAACTAAAAGTATTACCACAACTTTGTTTTAATTTGGAATGTTATGATAATATGCTGGTGAGTAGATAAAATATGCCATTTAAATTTATTTTCTCTATTTGTTATGTTGTTACATGTTTATGTACCTGAAACAGTATAGCTAGAGAGTGTAAGTAAAAATAATAATTTGTTAATCACAAATTTACTCTTTTTTACAGAAAAGGCGTGGCTTGCTAGTGTCTCTCAATGAAGTTGGCATCTGTGTTGGTCTTTTGTTGGCTTACTCAGTTAATGTTCTCTTCATTGATTTATCAAATGGTTGGTGAGTTCAATAAAGAATATTTTTATTCTGCTTTAGAGAGCAAATATCATTGCAAAATTTTTACATGACAGGAGTTGTGGGGTAAAGTAGGTGTCGGTTTTTCAGGATGTGTCTGATGCTCATATGTATCTACGATGGATATGTATGAATGCAGAGAAAATGTTTAATGCTCATTCTGAAGTGTGATATATTGCCATCTTATTTGTTGAAGGCGCTACATGTTTGGGCTGTCAGCAATCCCGGCTTTCATTCAAGGCATTGGAATGTTCTTCTTACCACAAAGTCCCAGATGGCTCATTGTAAATGGACAAGATGACAAGGTACTGTCAGTGATGATGTTGTCTCAAACCCACCTTGCAACTAAAGCTATGGTAGGTAGCAGTGTTGGTGCAGGAGCGAGAGCACTTGCATCACCATGAATGTGGCCTTGGTTTGATCATGACGTGGTGTTATATGGAAGCTGAGTTTAATGTTGGTTCTTGCTTTGCTCCGAGAGTTTTTTCCAGATACTCCAATATTTTTGCCCTCCTGAAAAACATCCCTTTCCAAATTCCAATTCGACCAAGATAGAGGACCCATGTGAAAACCAGCTAGAGCTGATGTGTTTTCATCTATAAATATATTTCCAGCTGAATGTTTACTTGAGATGCAGTGGCTGTTTATTCTTGTCTGAAGCTTAGGCTTACCTTGTCCTTTCCTTTTCATCAAATATACTTTAGTCACCACAATTTCTGTTAACATACTGTTCCGTGTTGCATAAATTTATAAATGTAGGCTTGCAGAATGATTAAGAAGCTACAATGGTCAGGTGACCCATATGAAGAACTAACAAGAATCAAATCCGGACTTAGAGTGGAATATGTATGTATGCTAACTTAGCACTAATGATCTTGTCTTGACGAGAGCCATTTACGAGATACATATTTTGTGGCTATTTTTGATAAAAGAAGAATAATAAGCTCCATAGGGGCACAATCTCCATTGCATATGTTTCAGAGCGTTCTACATAAAAACACTTGTGTTAATCCGTTCACTTCACCTTGCACATGCGCTGTTAAAAGTGCTTCATTCTCCTGGTACCACAGTCCATAATTATCATTTGAGTAAGGCATGACGAAAGTTTGGTGATAACGTTTGGTTTTAACGTTGTGTTGTTGTCACGGGCAACTGGCTCCTGTTCCATGTATATACTTTGTAGGAAGTTAAATTTAATCTAATTTATTAAGCACGATGTTTTTTCACAGCATTACAAGTTCACTGACTTGCTCAGCAGCATGGATAACATGAGAAGCAGAATGTTTGTTGGTGGTGGAGTCGTGTTTTTCCAACAAGTATGAGGTGTTTTGAACTTTTAAACTAGTCTGACCTAAAAACACCAACGAAACAAACCAACAACGGAAAAATGGCAGGCCAAAACTATTGCAGCGCATCTAAGACAACTTTCTAGCCTTTTCCTTTTAAGGTATAGAACTTAATTGAAAGGTATAAACCCCTCGTTCAGGAAGGAAGGTGTTGTCATAAATCCAAGACGAACCTTCTCAGTTTCAGAGAAAAAAGAGAACTAATAAATAAAGGAAATGATTTTGTAAGCAAGGACGCCCGTAAATTGCGAGCAATCTCTATTTTGCTCCAAAAATTCGTGGAGAGAAGAGCGCAACACAAGTGAGCGGCCGGTCGTGAGCGTCCTTGCATGATATGCAAAGCACCTTGCACATCCACTTAGTCTTCCACTTGTTTTGTGTCCTTCCACACGGATTTTCAAACAAAAGAGAGACTGCTCTCAGTCTTACACGGCCGTTATTTGAGTCTTCATACAATACTTGTGAAGTTGTTTTACAACAGTAAGCGGTGAGAAAAGGTGACATTTGTATCGCGTTTGTCATAGTGATCTTTGTGTGCTTTCCAGTTCTCAGGTCAGCCAACTGTGGTTTATTATGCATCAACGATCTTCCAAGCCCTTGGTTTTCAGAGTGGAGAAAACGCGACCTTAGCCAGTCTGGGGATTGGTATCGCTAAGGTGTGCATTAAGCCCGCAGTATCAGGCGTGAACTGGGTCTCTCGTTAGTCGTCTGAACTTACTCTGTTAAGTGTTCTGATTTTTATTTTTATCTTCTCTTTCACCAGCTTGTTGCCACAATAATATCTCTCAGTTTTGTGGACAAAGGAGGTAAGCAATACTATTGACTATGTAATTTAATTTTATTCTTGAATCATGAACAGGAGTTACTGAATAAAAGTAAGATACTTCGTCAATAGCCAGCTAGTTAAAATACAATTCAAACTTTATTGACTCCTCACCTAACGAGGGCTTTTCAGGGTTGCATGCCTTTTGAAGGTATAGTAATTATTGTTTAGCAAATGTGACGCTTGTTAAAAGAGAACTAATAGTAAAATATATAATGAACTACTGAGGCAATTGCTTGGAAAAATTGTGGTAAAAATTGTTGAAACGAGAATTTGTTCTTCATAGCCTGGATGCCATTAAAATTAACGAGAACACTTCTTGCCAAATAAAATTCCATTTAGAATTTACTTGGGCTAGTTAAGTCTTATGGATCTCAATTTTCTACAGTGTAAAAGTTTGTCGTAGAAATTTCCTCATTTATTACCGCAAAAACCGACACATGTGTTTTTTGTTTGTAGGTCGTCGCCGCTTTCTCCTCATTGGAGTATCCATAATGGCTGTCAGCATACTAACGTTAGGAAGCATTGCTCATTATATATCACTTGGACATCCAACAAGACAGTGCCACTTTAATACGACAACACCACTCCAATCTACAAAATCACCTTCAAGTCCCAGTTTACCTCATATCTTTACTACCACAGCTCCAACGCGCTCAAATATGAATTCAACGTATATTTCACGGACTTCGCCAACGGTAAACTCTACAGTATCGTCAAACCAGACGGAATCAGCAGCGATCACAGCTAACAAAGGTCTGCGTTATTTCACTCTAGTTGCCCTCGCTCTGTTTGTTGGGGCCTACTCGTTCAGTTTTGGGCCAGGTATAGTGTTTTCACTTTTTTGCTCCTTCACCAAAGTTTCGAACTCTTCTTGGCTGTTTCCTTCGTTCGTAATTTGTTTCTGTGAAATCGCTGTTGTCCTGAAATTCTAACTCGTCAGGGTAATAACATTCACTCTCAGAGTGTTCCTCTTCGTCAATCATTTTCACCCGCTGCAATTTTCAGACAAAAAAAAAATCGATGGTTTGTTAATTACCTTTTGCTTTGTTTTTGCATGCCCGTAATTGGCCCGTGGGCATTTACAATTCAGTGACAATTAGCCAATCAAAGCGCGCGTTATATCGCCTACAAACACAAGCCATATAATAAATAATAATATTAACCCTGTCTCTTCCTCAACAGTATCTTGGTTATTGTTAAGTGAAATCTTTCCAGCTGGTATCACAGGTCGGGCATTCTCCATTGTCACTGTGCTCAACTGGGGAACCAACCTGCTGGTGTCTCTCACATTTCTGGACATGCTCAGTAAGTACACTGGTCATTCGGTTAATTTCTTTTCTAGACCCCTCGCTTCTGCTGGCGAGCGACAACCCTGGTAACTAGATCATTATTGCAAATCACAACATTATTTAAATCGTTTCAGACGAACGGTTTTATTTCATTGCAGGCAGCATTGGAACTTCGTCGACCTTTATTTTCTACGCAGTGATATGTGTTGTAGCTGTAGTTTTCATCTATAAATACGTCCCTGAGACGAAAAACAGAACACTGGAACAAATATCCGCAGAGCTAAACGCCAGGTAACTACAGCTTAACCACCGTTTAGCAAGATTAACTACAACTGCATAAAATGACTGAAACAACGCTCTTGAGACTAGCATGATATTGAGGCTTAAATGGTGGGAAGTTCTAACTTGTGTCTCACTTTCATGTCCCTTTGCCTGTCCGCCTTTAGAGACGCTATTTTTGTTGTGTTCATAATTTATTAATAAGATTTTTAGAAACTTATTCCATGCTATACAATTCGAACATTAATGCTGCCCTTTGTCTCTTTCTTGTGTATTTTTCTTTGTACAATACTTAAATTACGGTTTCCTTTTCTCTCTCAGAAAACCCCGACAAATTATACCAAAGAAACTCAATTGCTGTGTGAAGGGAGGAAGACGAAGATTAAGGGAATCAAGGCCCAGGCCTTCACCGAGTGGATCCACTTCTGATATGCTCCTTGGTAATTCTTGCTGACTTGCTTGCTTTAGACGCAGTGGCTCGCGTCCGTCCAAGCCTCGACCGAGTCACTTTCACAGGCTAGAGAAAGCAGTCGATATTCATTACAACATATGAAGCAGCTATAGATTCCTAATCGCTTTGAGAAGGGAGTTTAGTGTCAACCTGCAAGCGCTTTTCTGTCATTTTGAGGAGAATTGCCAAGAGTCAGTTGCCACTGCTCAGGGATGTGGACCTACTTATCTAAGCCAATGATTAAAACAAGCCCTCTTTCTTATTTTCTTGCCTCTTACTGCAATAAAAGTATTACCACATTCTTTGTATCGGTTTCATAACTAGGCACACTGATAGAAGGGTTAAGTACTCCTACTTTCTAACCAGTCAGTCAATCTCTGGGACAACAGCTGGCCTTGTGTGACTTGTGCGACATTTCTGTGTGACTTGCGCGACATTTCTGTGTGACTTGTGCGACATATTTTTCATAATTAGATTATTACCTTCCCCAAAAACTTGCCCGGCTCCAGAACTACCCCCACGCCCCCGTGTTGTCACGCAGCACTCCCAAAGAAGCGTTGACTGACATCCCCAGAAACGTCTTGCTGGGACCAGTTATAACCCGTGAATCTGTAATTTTACTCTTTCGACGGCTTTTCGATGCATTCATATTCTCTGTAGTATTCATACTGAAACAAAAAATGGCGCATGTTATCGAGAGTGATCTCTTGTTCTATTCTGGGCCACTACTTGGTTAAGAACCCAGACGTACAGGAGAGCCACAGGAGACCCAACATCACAAGATTGAGAACACTTTCTGGGAAACCAGAACCCAGGAGAGACAGGAAATTGATCGGGGTCAGGAAGAAAAACAGGAAGAAAAAATATTTAGCCGTCATACGATCTAACCTGATTTCGAAAAGGCTCTTGCATTCTGACGAACTGAAAAGGCTGATTACCTAATGCGTTTACACTTCAGTTTATAGTAAGTGAAGAGAACCGTTCCACTTGTTTTGACATGGTCAGTAGTCAGGAGAAACCAAAATAGCCGGAGACTTGCCTTGAAGTACTTCCAAATTCTCAGAATTCAGTAACAATAAATAGTAACCAGATACTACAAGAAACTTTCTATCCGGCCTTTCGAGGAAGTTTCTCCCTAAACATCTGTACATTGATAAACTGTAAAGAGGTTAATACTTCTAAGAACGGTGTCGCTACATGAAGGGCAGTCCTTCAAGGTCTTAAGTAAAACAACGTAAAAAAGATTGTGACAGGCCACCCCAAGAGGAATCGAGCCCAGGTCGTCCGCATGGCAAGCGCCTTATCACTGCGCCACCATTATCGAAAGCTAACCGTGAACAGGTCAACCGGAGTGCTAACCAGGCTACCCGGAATACTATTTAGCCTAAACTACAAAACAGTTTTGATTGCTGGTGTCACATTCTGAGAAACCGAGGAAATCAATAATACTTTTACGTCATCGCGTAATCTAATATCTCCAATCGATTTTCAAACATTTATATTTGATTTCATCCAAAGAGTCATCTGTAGTAGATCACCGGATGGAAGCTATTCCTGTACAATCAGCTACATTATGAGGCACATATTTACTATTTTCCTCTGCTTGGCCTTTTCTGTGAGTGCAGCGAGTTCATGGAAGTTTGAATTGTTCATTTCCCCGAAAGGTAACGACACGCGATCTTGTGGAGAACGAAATGATCCGTGTCAAACATTACACCATGTTTACGAAATGCTTTTACCTTTAGGGTTTAATTCGACGGTTTTGCTACTTGACAAAGGAGAGTACAATCTTCATAAAAGTCTTACTTTTGAGAAAGTGAAAAATTTCAGCATATTTGGAGGATACCGCGAATCCGTCTCGAATGTTAACGTCGAAATAACTTGTAAAGCCAGTGGAAGCCTCGCATTCTTCCTCAGTGAAAACATAACTCTCCAAGGTCTCAAACTGTTAAACTGTGGAGGATGGCAAGAGGCTGCTATTTCGTCTCCTGTTTTCAAATTCAAGACAGCCATTCATTTTGACTATTGCAGAAACATTTGGATGCGAAGCGTCCGGATATCAGGCTCAAAAGGTCACGCAGCAAATTTCTACGAAATCGGTGGAGTGTTCGAAATGACAGACTGTGTTTTTGAGAACAATACAGCAGTTTCAGAGGCCTCTCCTATTCAGTCCACCGATAACCAAAGAACAGAACAGAAAGCGATCCGTTATATCACTTCCGGTGGAGGTATTTTCTTGAAATTGAACAACTACACTCGGAATCGTCCAAGCTTCACGAATGTCACGCGAGCCGAACATGAGACCTACATTCATGGCAACCGTTACACCTTCACGAACTGCAGCTTTCTCGCAAACGAAGTTACGAAAGCGCCGGGTTCCTCGGAATATTTCCAAGAGAGGTTTGATGGCCCGTTCAGCGGCCAAGGAGGTGGTTTTGGAATATCTTTCGTTGGTCATGCTAGCAATTCGTCGGTACTCATTCAAAACTGTACGTTTTTGGCAAACAAAGCACCGTGGGGAGGGGGCCTGATGGTCGAGTTCGATGATTTGAGTAACAGAAACGAACTCCTGGTCGAGAACAGTGTATTTGAACATAACGTTGGATATTCGGCTGGTGGTGGTGTTCGTGTAGGGAACATGCGAACACCAGGAACCACTGTTCCAACGAATAAAGTTCGTTTTGTGAACTCAGTCTTTAGAGATAACTGGGGCGAGTGGGGAGGCGGTGTCTCTATATATGGGACCTCTATTTTTTGCAAATGCAAACACAATTTTACCAGCGAAAGTATTTTCTCTTTTCATTCGTGTCAGTGGCGTGGAAACAAGGGAATTGTTGGATCGGCCATCGCTTCTTTCCTTTTTAATCAAAATAGAGATCACATCGGCCCCGAAATTTCGTTTCATGTCGAATTAAGTCATAGTCAAGTGGAAAATAACCAAGTCGAAATTCGCGAAAACCATGTTCGCGTTGGAGAAGGAGCGATCTACAGCGCGGATGTATCGATCATTTTTCGAGGAAACACAACTATCAGGAACAACAGTTTAACTGCACTTGTCTTAGATGGTGGAACACTCGAACTTCACGACAAAGTTGAATTTGTTGCAAACAGAGGATTTCGAGGAGGCGCAGTGGCAATGTACGGAAATTCACGGATTATACTAATGAAGAAATCGACACTCTTCTTCAGGGATAATTCGTGTTCAGATAAAGGGGGGGCTATGTTCATTCAGACCCCCGGATCTCCGCAGATTATTGGCTATGGTGTATCTGGAGATAACCCAAATGCTTGCTTCCTTGCCTACGAAGATAGGTGGAGTGGCTTTGATCACTGGGACACACGAGTAATTTTTCAAGACAACCGAGCATACGACAATTCCTCAGGACACTCTGTTTTTGCTACGAGTCTCAAAAAATGCCGTGAGCCTTGGGAGACGCTGCTGAACAACTCCGTCTTGGACTGGAAGTTTATTAAATATATCCGAACGTCGGACAAGTCGTCGAGACATTTAAATCAAACTGCTAAACGAGAAGTCGCCACGAATCCTGTTGATATCATTTACAGGAGTGGCGACTGGTATGTTTCCCCAAGTGAAGTGTTTAACCCAGTTGTTAAGCTACGGGACGAGAAGAACAACTCTGTTCGTGGAATTATAAAAGTCTTAGTGATGAAATCCTCAAAAGGAGAAGGATCTCCTTCTGTACATTTACAAACACCATCGTCGCTCTTTGTAGTTAATGGAAACATCTCTCGCCTCAAACTGGGAGGCGACGTCGGCGGCGAATTCACAGTGGTTCTTCAGCATGTCGGACGACAAATTCTACAGAGGAGCATTCAAGTGGTATCTCTGAAACGTTGTAATTCTGGATTCTATCTCAAGGATGGACGATGCGTGTGCCACGACCAATTAGAGGGTGTCTCAAGATGTGCAATAGATGGGAAGACCGTTTATCTTAAACGTGGTTTCTGGGCTGGAATAGTAGATGGGAACTTTTCTACTTATCGTTGTCCACATGACTTCTGCAGCTGCCCTCAGGGTCGTCATTTGGTAATTGCTAAAGACGAATGTGTCTTTAATGTTGAAGACATGTGTACAGGTAACAGAGAGCCAAGGAGTATTTTGTGTGGGAATTGCAAGACGGGTTTCAGCGTTGTGTTTGGTCACCGTAGCTGCTTTGAGTGTGGAAAGTACGGCTATCTCGTTATGATTCCGGCATACCTGGTCGTAATATTTGTGGTGATAAGTCTAGCAATGGTTTTTGACATTGACGCATTCACTGGTTACCTGAACGGTTGTCTGTACTTCTACCAAGTGATGTGGCCAATCGTCGGAGAGCAGTTCATTTTTAGAGACTACTTTATGTTCTTTATCCTGAATTTGGTCAATTTCCGTCTGTGGATTGGAACTCACTTTTGCTTTTCGTCTCATCTGGATTACGCGGACAAGCTTTTCTTTGAACTTTTAACCCCTGCTTTTGTTTTATTTGCGGTTGTCGCCCTTGCCAAGTTGGTGGGCAAGTACCCTAATTGGTGCTTCAGTCGGCGAGTGAAAGCACCCTTCCGCGCCATTTGCACCATCACTGTCCTCTGTTACACAGGCATAACATCAGCATGCCTAGCGATTCTGCACCCTGCAGTAATTGGTGACAAGACAGTGCTATACAGTAGTGGCCAGACGGAATTCTTTAGAGGCAAGCATGCTGTCTACGGAAGTATTGCCGTTGTATTCCTTGTTTTGTTCGTGGTTCCATTTCCGTTGATTCTGATGTTCCGGCCTTACTTCACACGGTGTCTTCAGCCAGTGTTCAACTTAAATCGCTTCAAACCAGTCTTTGACGTACTTCAGAGCTGCTTCAAGGACCAACATCGATGGTTTGCTGCTTTTTACTTCATTTGTCGCCTGATCGTGCTGCTGATAACAACTTATGTTCCATCTGGTCCCGTAAGGAGGTCACTCGTGGAGGTCACCTGCATTACGATCCTGTTCATTTTTTCCTACGTCAGACCCTACAAAAGATCTGAGCAAGGCAAAGACGGTGAGGCAAGTCGTTACGTCTTGGCGAACAGGTCAGATGCCCTCCTCTTATGGAACCTGTCCATAATGGCGGCCTTCAGTTCAGCCACTGAGAACGATGATATACAAGAACGCCACAAAGCCGCCTTGAAGGTGCTCATTCAAATCATGGCTTATGGCCCGTTTGCTGTAAAAGCTTGGTTTTTGTACACGAAGACCAAAGCGCGTTGCGGTAGTGGATGGTGCAATTATGACGATGACCCAGACCTAGACCCACCGTCAGTTAGTGGAACCGTGATGTACAAAGCAGCATCAGGGGACTTGAAGGGATCAAAATCGCTTTCTAGTTTAAAATACTGAACTGACTTACTATCCGAAGCCGTTAGGGCTCAGTCAGACTGTCTCCCGAAATTCACTGAATATGCTTTTTCTCAAAAAACAGAATCGACAACTTCTGGACTGTTTGTGTTCAGTGATAAGTGATAAACACTTTTGTCGCCGTTACTTTACTGCAATAATCACTAATCATAAATTAGGCCGTTAGAGGGTCTGCAGCAGGAGACTTTACGACGTGGCCAGTTAATTGCGTTATGGCCAAGAATATAAGCAGTGGGGTTGCGACTAAAAATATTAGCCTTAGTTATTTGGGGCATTAAATCGATCACTGGGGCATTTTTGAATTCTTGTGTTGGAAAATTTTCAACAGAAACAAGCTAGCATTTGCCATTATTTTCAATTAATATAAACTAAGAGATTTAATTAATTCAGGAACAACTTCAAGAAAAATCGTTTTGTTTGGTGAATTTTTTTGGCTATTTTGTGGTTCAATTTTATTATTAGTGTTTTTCTTTTGATAATGCATGATAGGGAGTGTAAAACAATGAAAAATGAAAAAGTCGAAACTAAACCAAGGTTAATATTGAACCACAAACATGTGCCACAAGGGATCACAAGGGAATACTGTGTGATATGTTTTGCAGAGCTTATTCCTGTCCATTAATCTAGACCGCGATACTGTTGCTGCAAGATCAGCGGCATTGCTATCAATGACGGATTCAGTCTTGCATACAAGGTGAAGGCTTGGTGCCGTGAGGAGGTAGTCGACAAAATTTTATACGGGGAGGCTCCGCCCTTTTTTGGCAGAAAAGGTAGCCCTTTTGTAAACCTTTTATTGAAAAAAGGTACCCCTTTCACATTCTTGCTCAAGGATATCTCTTTTCTAACAAAAATATGAAGATTTGATTGAAATTTAATAAAGGTCAAGGAAGTCAATTTGAGACTGTGTTGCACAGCGTTAGTGCAGTTTCTGTGTGAACCTATTTACTCAAAACTTTTTAATTATATTTAGCGCTTATTACAAATCACAACTTCACATGTGGACTGTTGGGAACCGGTGGTTATTCACTAGGTAATATGACGTATACTTGTGACGTCATGCTGGCCGATGTTTTCCTTTGGGAATGTTCGCGATGACCTATGGTGGTATAAGTCGAAAAGTGAGCTTTTTCCCCATGCCGGCTTATTTACTTCATCCAAGCAATCGAAAAGTCAAGTGAGCTTGTTCCCCATGCCAACTTACACTGGACTACTTTAATGAAAAGAGCTGTGCAAAACTGCATATATGCAGTTGTTTTCCTTTGTCTCATTATCCTGCCTTATTTACTTCATCCAAGGCAATCGTTAGTGTAGTCGACAAAGAACTGGCTTTGTAAATCTTAGTTCTTTCACTTCGCTCCGCTCTCGAGCCAGGGTTTGCGCTGAATTCGCCCCAGGCTCCTCGCCTTTTCGAAGTTCCGTCTAAACAGTGTGGAGTAGACATCAGGATCATTTCCACGAGGACCGGGCTCAAACACATTTTGACGTAAAAGCTTCGGGATATTTCCCGCGGGTTTATAAAGAGCTACAACGTACATGGGTCCTGATTGGGTAATAGAGCTCTTGGCACACCCAATACCTACTTCCTTTGTGTCTTTCCATATTACCTTAGATTAAAAATGAAGGAAACATTTTGATTAATAAAACGGTAAAGATTTTGAACATTTTGGTCTGAAATTGGGTATGGTTATCTGAGGAACTTATTTTTCTTCCCAGCAACCGGGGCGAGTAACTGGTGAGAGAGAAGAGAAATAGATAAAATAGATCATTCCAGCTAAATTT
>OMLO01004065.1_pt1 | contig 12158 bp, 9 predicted proteins | sample 1674811 | NCBI WGS metagenome assembly OMLO01 (sample SAMN06265003, study PRJEB25207) | coral metagenome | isolation source: Coral host | place: Mexico:La Bocana,Puerto Morelos, Mexico | collected 2008-11-13
CAAACAAAAATCTAAAAATGACCAGTGACAGTTGTGTTTTTAATTTGTCCGGCATAGTGTGGACAGAAAACATTTGATGCGTTTAGAAAGTGAAAGCTCCATTTTTAAAATCTTACCATGTAGTGGACACAAGAGAGTACAAAGCATGGAACTTACAAATCATGGCAATAAGCCTTTCTTTGTGTCGCCTTGAGATCATTACGGACTACCAGTAAAGTCACTTTTAGTTCAATAACAATGACCAAAACAGCACAGCTGTACCACAAAGGTAACCAAAAGACCTTAGAGAGAACTTTTGGCAAAGTTGATTAAGACATCTGTACTTGAAGTTTTGAAACAACTAAATTACTAACATTTGTGCTTGTTTCGAGTGTTATTTGTGTTCATCTGCTGGTTGAGGTGGGGTAATAAGGTTTGTTTACCGACATTGAGACTTGAGAACAGAGTACTCTCACATGCTAGGCTGATTAACCTGACTGGAAGCAACTGCAAGTTTCACAATGGATTTTTCAATGAAGTTTATTGATCGTGACTCGCACTGGTACACACGCCGGGTCAAAGAGGCGATTCACATAAGACTTCACCCTAATAATATCAACAGGGACAGTGGAATTGAAATTCCTGAAGCATGGATGCCCACGATCAAAAAACACAACAACAGGAGAACTGTACGACTGCGGACCGCCGAGGGAACGACAATACACCAGCATGCAGAACACTGAGGATCCAAATGCACCAATCACAGCTGTTGAAAACCAACCAATCACAGCGCAGCCGTGTGCTTTATAAGCTAACGCACAACCAGTCGACCTTATCGCCTGATGAAGACTAGCAGTATGTAGTCGAAACGTCGCGATCTCCATCACACGTGACTACGTCGTGAGACAAACGAAAAAATACTTTCTTATTGGATTTTTCTTTATTTGTAATAAATAATCTACATTTTTGAATAATAAAGTAACACATTGAGTAGAGATCTATACAGTGTTCTGGAGTTGCTTTGCCTACCAAAAAGGCACTGAAAAGTGTATGGTGACCAATATTACAAAAAAGAACTTGGGAGAAACAGGAATGATTCAAGGAAGCCGAAACTGTTATATTATTCTTAGTACATATATTACGACTGTCCATTACTACTATGTCTAAAGGATAGTGCTGGAAGGTATAAAAACTGCAAGAATTTAATCAGACAAGCATCTATGGACACCTGAGATTCAAGTTTGTGCTAATCAAATGGACAGTCAACTTTGGAAAATGGTGAATGTTCCCTTTATGGTCAATGACGTTCTACAAGTTATAATGTACCAACCCTTTTATAAGTTTTCATTCCAGTTTGAGCTAAGACAAAAATATTTGGCATGGAGAACGTGGTGCAACACAAAAAATTCATGGAAATATCCAAGGTTTACAAAAGAACACAATGTTTTAAAGGTTTGATTACTTCTGCTTCCTTTGTGTCAACTTTCTGTTCATGACTACATAAAGGAGCTGTACACTTGAAAATTTACAACTGATGAAGAAAGACCCTGAGGACATCTGGATTTTCAGTGTTTCCAAGAATTGTCCTACAACACACGACCCAAAGTCAAGTTATGTTTACGTCCTCAAACTATCTGAATCATTTGCCATCTATTGTCTTCTCTTCTCTTCGGTAATCCAGCAATGTAAAGTGACTTGATAATGGGTTTCATTTCCAGTTACTCCACAGGGTTCTTTCACCCTAGGAGGGGGAGGGGAGGAAGAACCTCATTTGCAGAGTCGCCCAACTTCTTAGTCTTATCCTTGCTCTAGGGACACGCTGAGTAGAGACTAGGAATGCAATTGTTGTGTGAACATAAATAAGATGTTTGTTTATGGCATGTTTCTTACTGTATGGTGATTGGATGACAGCCATTCCAGGGTAAACTACTTACGACACATTTGTGTCAAAGAGATAGGTTTATATAACCAAAAGCCGGAATGTACAACTTAATGAGACTTATTGTAATCCATAGTTAGGCCAAATATGCTGTCAAAAGACACTGGCCATCAAAGTGCTCACTGAGATGAGTCTGTCATTGGTACTGTTACAAGCAGCAAGTGCATCCCATCTTTCATAACATCAAATGCCTTTGAGTGTTGTTATGCCTGTGTCATTGGTGGCTGACCAATTCTATTCACTTCATAAGGTAGTCCCAAAAACTGGTCTGCAAGTCTACCAGCCTCTCTCAACCCACTCAACAGGGCCCCATGTACTGTGGCTGGATAGTTCCTGATGGTATGCTCTCCAGCAAAGAACACTCTTGGAGGGTTGGGTGGGGCAGGGTTGCCTGGCGGCATCCCTGTTAGTGCTGGAGGGGCTACTGGAGATGCCATTAGGTCATAGTCATTTCCTGATGAGCCTGCTGCTACAAAAGAGTAAGAGCCTCGTGACCATTCGTCTGACTTCCATCGAGTCACCACTGTCTCTTTAGGCTGTAGGTAACAAAGAAAAGAACTACTGATGCTATGCCATACATGGACATTGATAATAAGCTCAAGGGCTTTGATCGTCTCTCCTCTTCAAACCCTGAAACTTCTTTGCCAAAATTCACTAAGGCTAAGATCATTGAAAAGATCAAGATAAGTGATAAACAAACAAAAAAAAACCATTTAGAATTAACTTTTCAAGATGTGAAATCCATAGAGCTCCTTTCATTATTTTTCATACAACACATCACTTAGTTTGAACTTAAATATTGTTAATAATTACCATTAGTCCGTAGCTTCAGCAAATTTGAAGTCATGAAGGTCCTCTACTCCACATTGAGTGTGTTATACACACTAAATGTACCAACATACCTGAGGTACAGCACTGCTTCCAAATATCCCTTTCAACACTGCAATGGCACTTCCAACAATGATCTCATCAGAGACATTCTCCAACTTATTGGCAGCTTCACCAGCCACAAGGGCAATAAGGACTGGAGACTTGTAGAGATTCCAAAACAAGAAAAGCTCTCCACGATTAGCTGTTGTGCTTCCAACATGACCAAAGAGATTGGTGTTTGGATCCCAAAACACTCGATCAAAGCACAGAACCACCTGAAGTCAACAGAGAGACATGTTAATAAACACAAGGTCTCCACATGTACATGTACTGTAGCTTACTATGCCATTGTTATGTATTATGTATAACTGAGTATGTTTCCAACACAAAACACAGTTCGGCAAAATTTTCACTGATGATTAAACCAGTTTTTTTCTTTCAGTACAGAAATCAAAAAAGGCACTGCCTAGTATGTAAGTGTTTGTTTTGGTATTCTGGTATTCTCCACTGCAACACTTGGTCACTACTTTTCACTGCAAAATTGTTCCAAGCTAGTTGTGCATGTATGATTAGCAGAAAGGCCAAGTTGTGTTAGAAGAATGAAGAGAACAAACCAACAGCCAGACACATCCCCTAGATCCAAAGTTGCAAAAATTCTTCAGGTAAATGTCATTTACCAGTACTAACCTTGTTTAGGTTTCCAAAACCCATTCTGTGGATAGCAGCAGTCTTCCACTCAGGTAGGGGAGGGTGAAACTGAACACCCGATGGATGGCTTTTGAGCACTCCAAGAGGCAGTGTTATTAACACAGCGTCTCCTTTGAATGTCTGTGTGGTGGTTATGGACGACTTGCTAGTACTCTGGGTGACTATTTCAACACCTGATGGCAAATGAAAAACCCCTGGTCAGTTTTCAACTATTACAGCTTGCTGTGCTGTTGTGTGATTCATAGGCTGAGAGTATCAACGAGTGTCCTCTGCCACTTAAGAGTAAGAGTAACAGCTGCAACAACAATTAGTAGAGGGGTGTTTCCTCTAGGTTTAAAATTTTGACATGTTAACCCTTGAGTCCTGTGTTGGCCGTAACCGGCTGTGACAAGTGGTAGCCTTTGTTCCACGCCAGACGTCACTACCTTTAACCAACATTGGTATCATCTATACTCAGGTTCTGCAGGAGGAAAATATCTCTCCAGATCAGAGTGATTGACTTAATGCAGCCTGAGATATGCACAAAAATGTTCAAAACAACTCAGAGTTTTGTTCACCACTTCGACATGTACAGTTGGGAAAACATTAATGCCCAATTCGTCTCTTTGGAGCCTTGGGATGATGGGCTTCTTACTCGCCTCGTCGGTAAACGTGAAGCGACGTATGAAGTCATTTTACGCCCTTTAGCGTAATGAAGAGTTTCGTGTCGGCTCTTTCACAAAATCGATCCATCTCTTCCTTCGTTTTCTAGCTTTGGGCCAATCGTTGTTATGCAAAGGTATAGCATGCAGAACTATATCCTTCACTACTTCTGGGAATGCAGAACATCCACCAGCAACAGGTCTACCCGGCATATTTCAAGTTCGGCAAGCAAAACAAGTGAGAAATGACCAAATGCTTTGTAGATATGATACCGGGTTGACGTCACAAGCTAGTTAGTACCCAGTCTCTCAATTGCTCTTTTTTGTATTCAATATGGCAGAAAATGGGCTCTTTCGCGCATTTCGTCCGCCGATAAAAAAAAGACTAAACAAAGAATGGGATATTTTTCTTTGCGAAACGTTTTAGAAAAACTTAAATTTTCAAAATTAATTGTAACTGGTGAAGCGTTATAGGCACTTTAAGTTTATGTATGTCACTTATTGAATTTGCATGCAGTGAGTGCTAAGGAGGACGGAAGCTCACTTGAAGTATGTTTAACAAGAGAGGCAATGTGCTGTTCACCAAACTATTTTTCTCACCAGTTCTGTTGTAGCGGACATGTCTGACTGCGGTGTTGAGTCTGATATCAAGTCCTTCAGCCAGTGCAGCAGGAAGGCAGGAGTAGCCATTACGTACAGTCATGTGACTACCACTGAACTCAAAGTCATCATCTTGATCCCAATGTTTCAGCGATAATGATGTCAAAGGTGTGGCATTTGCAAACTCCAGATTAGCAAAATGCCAGTCCAGAATCTGTCTATCTCTTGATGACAAATAAACATCACTGGAAAACATAATCAACACACATTGGGGCAATTAGTAATAATAGGAAGAGTACAAGAATAACACCAGCACAAACTGTTATTTAAATTAAACCAATTTCAAAGATACATTTGGCCTATGCTAAAATAGGTCTTTGCGAGACATCATTCAACAAACATGGTTTTTAACTGCATGTTCTCAGACTCATTAATTATTCATCAAGTTTAAACAAAGGCAATCATGACTTTGACGGTATTTAGATACCTGATCTTACTTAGCATTCATTTTGACAGTTTTATATTCCTGTTTTACTCCTGTGTTTTAGTTTTGATTGAAAAGATATATTTAACACTCAAGACAGTGTTTGTCCACATTTCCAAACACCTTGAAGTGGATCAAAAATACTATGATTCATGCAGCATTTTTAACTCTCTTCTTTGTGTTTGGAAATGAAGTCTTCTGCGTTTGCTATATTACTTTATTTTCCTGCAAATCAAGCCGATTTTTGATGGAAAGTTTGCAAGAGGACTCATTCTGGTACTGAGGCAGACTAGAACAGGCACTTGGAATATGCCTATGAATACTGTACATATAAATCCTGTGCCTTCAACCTTGTTAATAACACACTGGTATTCTACATACATGCAGTACATTCCCTCTTAGTTGTCTGAACTAAAACGTATTTCTTACATTAACACAATGCACATCACACTACAATGGACAAGTTGCAATCATTTTATAAACTAAGCCATGGTGCACATTTCCTTTTCAATTTTTTCTTAATGATCTGACAAGTATCTACACACATACCTTGGTGGGTTGTCCTCTAGTTCTTCCAATCTCTCTTCTATGCGTAGCTGCTCTTCTGCCATTTCATCATATTCCTGAAAGAGAAGTTACAAGGTCAAAATAATGGCTTTCCATATGATTGCTAAAATAACAAAAGGTCATAGGCAAAAATGTGTCCTAGATTTTTCAGGCATTTTGAAAGTGATAAAAAGTAGCTGAATTTTGGCATGTGGACTTTGGCACTATTTTGCACACCATAATGACCACAGTGATCATATGAAAAATATTCTCCAGAGATTGTAGCAATCATGGTAATGACATATACCAGAATACTCTGCAACATTATTGCTTGATCCAGGTCCTCTCAGCATTCATTTCTTCTGAAGGGATCATGACAATCATATAGTTAAGCAAAAGAGCACTTTTCCATGTTCACAAAGGAAAATGTAAACTCATGGGAGAGATTGGAGAATTCAAGATGCAGTCTCACAAATTCTCAAAACCTCCCAAGTGTTTAAATGAGGCTATGTTATCATGGAAAAAGTACTTTATTGCTTTTTTAAACTGTTTCTCAAAAAAAGCACACGCAAATACAGAACACTACAACCATGTTTACGCATTCTCATCTAAACACATCTTTTGATCAATGAGACCCAATCACACCAATTTTTGCAGTCTCATGGAAACCAGCCTTTGCATATAATGTAACATGCATGGTGTTTACACCAAGTAAATAAGTAATGAAAATTTTCTTACCCTGCAAAGAGCATTAAGGTCCCTTAACTTGCTTTTCACCAAGAACTCTGATGTTATGTCCCTGTTAAGAAAAAATATTTATAACTACATGTTAAGCTATAACCAGTGTCTTGAAGTTTGTAAGAAAAAAAATTGTGATTTGAGGACAATCATTGGCATTAAGTAGCATAAATGAAGATCTTCTCTGATGAGTTAGAGGTGAAGTAGGCAGGTGGTTAGAATGCTGCACACTTGAAATCTGCAAGTCACAGGCAAATCACATCCTGACTACTAGCTGGTGCTGTTCTTGAAAGTCTCAAGTCCAACTCCTTGACCACACTTTTAACAGGCAGATGGTCTACCCACTGCCAGTTGGGAGTTTTAACCTCTTTATGTTTATTTACATTATTTGCTTTGGTGTTTTTATTTTTTGTTGGCCCTGAAAAGCCCTATTGCGAAAATGGTCAATTAAGATATCTATTTCTTCATTTATCAGTTGCATTACTCATGTACTACACTATATGAATAGACTGTAATATTACCTTGGTTCTTTGACCTTGAGTGCATCTTGGTATTCCTTATGAGTCTGCTTTACCTTTTCTTTTATCTGTACCATCTGGAGGTAAAAATAATACTGCACTTAAAAGGACAGAATGAATACAGACACAACTAGGAAAAGTCTTAAGAAAATCCAACCAAAGAGTTTTTACATTAAGAAGTGATGCCATAGTTATGTTTTTCACACACTTTTTAACCTGTCTCTGTCAGGTTCCAAATGTTGAACTTGGAAATTGTGTCCACAAAATTTACTTCAATCAACTTTTCTGCCTCAACAGGTAATACACCATTTTCTCATTATCTCTTCCGGTCTATAAAATGTCATTTTCAGTACAGAAGAGAATGTCTATGATTAAGAAGAAGGAAAAAAGGGATGCAGAGTATAAACGAATTTGAAAAATTAACAACAAATAGGAAGTAATGAAATGTTCTTGTGTGGTAGGATCAAAGGTATAGTATTTGAATTCCCTTGACCTTAATGCAATTCTAAATTGTAAATTATAATTTACTCATAGCATAATAATCCTGTCAAAAAATGAAAATAAATCACTCTAATTTTCAAAAATCTTGACACACTCATTTTGCTACATAATCAGCTATACTAAGTTAAGATATTGCACCTGTGCTAAACTTGTTTTAAGCTGCTCCTGAATCTTCAGAATCTTTTTGGCATACTCAATTTGCTGTTCCTTAACTTGTCTCTCTTGCATTCTGAAGTAAGGGAAAATAATAAAACAGGTCAATATAAACATCAAGTTTCACAAAAGGTCCATGCAGACCTACAGAATCTGTACGTTCTTGTTTCAATGTAACAGCCTTCCCAGGTTCCAATTCCCTGTGATTTCTCCTCAACTGGACGTGGAATTTAGAGTTTCTGACAGCAAAAATCTAGCTAAAGCATTTTTTTTTAATAACTCCAAGTAGATTCATTCCATCCAGCAAATACAAGGTATCTGTCATACACACTTAAATCACATTTAATAATCATTGTCTTTACCCACTACTCACTTTATCACAAGCTCCAAGGCATGCCCCAAGGACACAGGTTTGCTATGCATGTAGTTGATGTCCAGCTGATGTGATAGAAATGATGTGGCTTCAAGCAGTCTGTTGAACTCCCTCTCAACCATTTCATCAATCTCTTTGGGCACCTACAGACATTTTAGAAGAACATTGCTAACTTCACGATGCTAAGTACCACACTATACAATATTTTGTTCAAGAGTTTTGACAACATTCACAAGAAGATAGAAACAAAATCTTAAAAATATAGCAGCTGTAGAACTGAATTGAAATGACAGTTTTGCATTCTGCAGCTATATTGTGGTTGCAATATTATTTCAGGGATTTAGCTGAGCAAAAGTAACTTGTAAGCACACTCATTACTCAGCTTAGCTGGGCTTTCTTGCAAGTTACACAAAGTCTTTGCTTTTATAGTGACATTTAAGCTGGTGATAAGCTCTCCTGAAGCCAGGGAAATTAGCCAGAAGCTAGCCTGCATGCGACAAAGTGCACTGTTTCTAGAAACATGCAAAGCATATTATGGCACTGCAAGGCAAAGTACAGAAAGCAACTTACAATGTATGGTGCTACATACAGTACAGGTACATGTACTTGTTAAAATTCTGCTGGAGGTGCTTTTAAAGTTTAGACGATGGATAAAGTTAAATGATGATGATGATGATGGCACATGGCAGTTTGGATATGTATGATATGTTAACATATATTTGTAAAGGCACTATTCACAACATGTGAATATCAGCGCAATCATGGTTACTTGGCTGAGACATCCTTTCACATTCAAAGATTTCAAGCGTGAGTTACAAAGAGAATAGAGCAGACTGAGAAGAAAGTTAAAAAGCTGGCCTGGGTTGTCTGAATTAGGGATAATGTTATGAATCCACTGGTTAACTCACTATCCAGTAGATAGTGTGGTTTGTTTTGCCAACACTTTTCCACTGGATAACAATTCATCAGGTGAATACCTTTGGAACACCTTTCGCCTTTTTTGATGAGAAAAAGCTGTACAGGAGCAGGCATTTGTGTCTGGATTTATGAGAATGGAAGCATCGAACATGTGTACAAGGTACATGTACAATGAATGGCGTAACATGTTACACCCGAGGACAAGAAAGGAATGCCTACCCTCACTGCTGCAAGCCTGCTGTTGGCCTTCTTTTCAAGTGGGCCCTTCAGGAAAAAATCAAGTATGTGTTAAACTTATTGTTTAGAATTTAAACAATTTGCAAGTTGGTAAGCCATGCTTCGATGCAATGGCTCTTTATGAAAGTTTATTTAGTTTATAGTGGTAATATGTTCAAAATTTTACCCCTTCATTTTTTGGGTTTACCGTCTGCAAATATCTACATTGGTTCCAGAGATATTTGTGTTTGAAAAATATAAGTAAAATATGCAAATGAGATAACTGATCACGTCATACACTCAACCCAATATTATATGAAGCATGTTAATAGAGCCTTCTCTATGGGTGTGAAACCTGGAGAATGACCAAGAGGGATGAGGCAAAACTAGACACATTTCTACACAAATGTCTACGGAGGATACTTAAAATATAGTGGACAATTAGGGTATCAAATTCAAGAGGTTAGGAGACGGGCAAGGACTTGCACCATCAGTGAACAGATAAGGAGGCGATGGTGGCACTGGATAGGGCATGTACTGTGCATGGACCACCACCAGAATCCGTGCATTGCTTTAACCTGGGCACCACAGGGAAAGAGGAGCAGAGGGCGACCTAAAGAGACATGGAGGAGAACCGTGGAGGAAGAAAGACAGAGGATAGGTTTTGCCACCTGGACACAAGATGTCACTCCCAGCAAGAAACAGAGTAGAATGGAGGAAACAAGTCAATGGCCCTATTCTCCCAGAGGAGAGCTAGGAATTAGTAGTAGTAGTATTAATAGAGGCATCTTGGCCAATTTGTATCACAGGCCATTGAAATTTGGTAGGCTAATAGACTTTCTAAAGGAAACACACCAAGGACTATGAAATTTATGTTCCCATGGCAACTCACTCATTTCCAGTCCCCACCTACTTTATTTCAATATTTTGGTGATATTCAGTTCAAAAAACATTAAATGATGCCACAAACTTGATCTAGCATATTCATATGCTTGCTGGATCATGCATACCAGGCACCATTAGCAAATATCAAAATGGAATGCTAAAGGTGGCTAGGAAACCTTCAATATTGGGGAGGTCTGAACCCACTATGCTGCCATGGTAACAAAACTGTTGAGTTTGTATTGTGGAGCGCATTTAGTAGCATCTTACTGCAAAGAATCAAACACTTCTGATACAAATTGGCAGAGTTATCTTTCTTCATCATATTTGATCAAAATTTGGTTGAGTGTATGACATCATCAATTGGCTAATTTTAAAAACTTGAATATCTCTGGAATGAAAAGAGACATTTGAAAATAGTAAACAGCAATTTTCTTCTTATACAGACAGCATGGTTATGTTTTAAAATGGCTTAGATAGGAAAGATGCGATTTTTGTCGCAGTACCACTTTAAGTCAGTTATTTCTTTAACTTTCCCAATCATGGATTCTAGGAGTACATTATAGTCACTATTATAAAATTATTTTTAAATTTACAGTGAAATGCATTGTACATGTACCAGTAGCCCACACTTTTTCCTGACAGTTTTTTAATGCTTTATTACTAGATTTCAAACTTAACAGCTGAGAAGTTAAACATTATTTAGTAAGTGTGGGATTGCTTTTAAATTACATTATTATTTTATTTTATGTTTATGTTATCTCTTTTAAGATTAAATATATTATCATGCTATAGTTTTGTGATATCATTTTAGTAACCTAAATAGCTTTCAAAACATTTTTCTGTTTCAATTTAGATCTTGCTACAGTTTCTTTATATTTTACAATAAGTGAAAATGACAAAGTTTAAAAACAAAAACTTTGCGTTGACGTTTATGCCTTCCAAACTAAAATGATGCAATTTTAGGGTAGTTTTAATAACTAACCAAGTAGCGAGTCAGGACAAGGGTACATAATTTAACAACCACCTTTATTTTCAACGGATACAATTTAAAACTAATGTGTCACTGCCTGTTATTGTGTTAAGTGTACACAATTTAGAGAATTGCAACTGTAAAATTTCGAATTTCACCCAAGGCTGTGGTCTGAGAAAAATTACAAGGAACCCACAAGTTCCTAACCATGAAATCCTTGGTGCCCAGGAATCAAGCTAAAATGAAAGAAGACGATCTACAGTTGGGCTATAGCCGCACTGCTGAGTGTCCATCATCTGCAGTACGCAGCGGTTCTAGTCAAAGTGGCTATAAGCCACTCATATTGGAAAATGGATTGTCTGTAAACCTTGAGGTTTTAATCTGTAGGTAAAGTTAAAGTAAAGCCCACCGGCAAAACGCCCACTGAATACACAAGGAGATGTTACACTGTTGAAAACATTCATGAAGCTATTTAGTGACAATCCTGGTCCGAGACAACTATAAATAAACTATGGCTTGGGTAGATGTAAGATGGATACAGAAGAAGTAATTCATTGTCATTAATCAAGCGTATGTTGCATGAAAGTAGAATAAAGACCCTGATTCTTCCCTGAACAAAGTCATTTTTGTAAAGACACAAAGACGCTGCAAACGCCATTGCCGTACACATACAGTGAAATCTTAATCCGTTTGAGTTTTTGATGAAAATGGCGTTGTCATCCTAGGCCCTCATGGCCTTGTACCTAATACCACAAGGACAGAACTGCATCTTGTACGATCAACAAGGTTAAGCTCTGGTCGGTGGGGTTTCTACTTGGATGGCTGACCAAATGTGAATACCCTGTGTTGTAATAAGTTCTTTTTCTGTTCTTCTCTTTCCAAGGTGATATTAGTGACTCCTGACTCCCAGTCTTGTGTAATGTCTACATTTTTCTATTTATCAAGTACAGTGTATTTTGTTCAGGTCATTTTGCCATGTTATTCATCTTTCATTTACAATACTGTATAAATAGTAGCGAGACAGGTTGTTTGAATTCTCTTCTCTGTTGATAGTCCAAAAACACTTAATCACCGCTTGAATCATAATTCGAAAATTCATATAGCTCATCAATTTTGTGA
>OMLO01004066.1_pt1 | contig 12155 bp, 8 predicted proteins | sample 1674811 | NCBI WGS metagenome assembly OMLO01 (sample SAMN06265003, study PRJEB25207) | coral metagenome | isolation source: Coral host | place: Mexico:La Bocana,Puerto Morelos, Mexico | collected 2008-11-13
TGTAACGTACCTTAGCTAAATAATAAATTAATATCTTTGTTTGTTCGTTTTCAGGTTTGTTTTTCTGGCGTGCTCATGTACAGAGTATAACTAGGTAATATAACGCTTCTTGTTCCATCCATGTTTCACTTAAGGATTTTACAATTACTGGATACACAAACACTTTGCATGAAACTGCGCGGTACTTTTGCTTTTTGGAGGCGGAAAAGTGTATTTGCTAATTCAGCTTATGGAATCTGTTTTCTGTCTGTTTTTCAGTATTGAGCCAGTAGACATTTGGAATTGTGAAATTCTCTTGACAGCGTCTCTGGACTGTACCGTCAGACTCTGGACTATGGAAGGACATTTTGTTGGTATGCCCCGTCGAGAAAATCCTTTGTGTCGTCTCATAGTATAAGAAGATAGATTCTTGTTGAATTTACCTGTTGCAGGTGTTTTTTTACCATATGCGAAATGCTTATTATAACAAACCTGACATCACTGATCATAAAACTTTCAAACTTTTTGTTTTCCTAAGGAACTCTTGGGCAACCTAAAATCTGGGACATTACGAATCCTGTATCTTATCAACACCCCATGGCTCCATATGATGTCTTGGTGGACCCGCATACTCTGCCAAATCTTCCCAAGAAAGATCAACATGAAGAAACAACGCCAGAGCACACAGATGACACTGAAATAGAAAATGAGGTATGTAACTGGAAAACAATTAGACAAATAGTCCAAAGTCTTGCCAAAGATCAGTTAATCAGAAAAAACCTCATTTGCACTTACTTTCAACAATAATTCATATACACGATTTAAGCCGAGTCGAAGACCTCGTCAGTTTATCGCCATTGTTAGGCTAAAGAGATTTTTCGCACTCAAAATGACGTGTGTTGAACGTAAAATTGGTGTATTAGTTTTTTCGTGTTAGTTTGCTCGTTAAAGGTCTCTTTCCTCCATTCACGGTAAGACCTGGCAGGAAAATGCCAATCGAATTTTATGTTTATGTTTCATTCAGCTGGACTCACAACCTGTCCACTATGTTTCAACGTTTCAAGCAAAGGATTCACTTGTGTAAGTAAATTAACATTACAATATTATGTAAAGCCACATTCATACTGCGGAATTTGAAACGCAACAATCACTGGTCATTTTGTATTTGTCTTTGAGGAAAACTCTAGCAGGGAAGTCGCGTGATTATGGTTATATCATCGTTTTTCGATGTACATGTATGTCTGTCGTCTATTTCGGTTATGAGTACGAAGAGTATCATAATGATCTGAATATTAAAATTGAAAAAGCCACGTCATCAAGATGGCCTGGTCTTAAAGGAGCGAGCAACTTAAGGACGTTCGCGCTAATTGTTTCTGCGCACGAAATTCTCACGCCATGCATCGAGCCCGCGCGCTAAGTAGTTAAGTGAACAATAACAGGGCAAATGGACGTTGTTATAACTTTGCGTGGATTTAACGATCCTGGACGTTCGGTGACCCCTATTTTTCTTTAGATGGATCATTTTCTCTACCAATTTTCTACGTTTTGCAAAGAAATGTAGAAACTCTATCGAGTAGAAGTTTGAATTATTTGCAAAACGCTCCGTCAAATTCCGTTCACTTGACCTCTTCGTTTGGCTGTTTGGTAGTTTCAATTGCCTCTTTAAGGGTTAAGGTTTACAATATTTGAAATTATTAACGCTACAGATTCACTTATAAGCCCTGAAGATCACGCTGAATTACCTGACACCAATTCATCAAAATCAGACCAGTTCTCCACATGCCTTATCTCTGAAACTGAGCCGGTGACCCCCAATTTTTATTTCATTTCTGAAGCAAGTAAATCATTATCTGTGTGCAGTAGGAGTTTAAAAAGAATCTATCGAGTATAAATTTTTCGCCCAAACATCCTTAAAAAGATTGGTAGCGCGGCAGCTTTATTTTGTAGGTAAATTTTATCCTTTATCCCTATTGTTTCTTTTGTCTCTAAATTTGCTTTTTATATTGGGGTCTTCCAATTTTAGAATTGACGAAAAAGATATTGCTGCAGAGTTGAAGAAGTCGCCTTGGAAGGAAGGATGTGGAAAAAGGTGAGACCTTGAATAATTTTTAAAAGATATTTATTGAACGCGTTTGTTTACATACATACAAGCGGCAAAAGAAGCGAGGCTATGCGGAATGGAAGTCATTAAACTCACTCAACTGAGTAATAGTAATTCTTGTTTTCTACAATTAAGGTTTAGTGGACGCTTACGGAGAGTGAATGAAACTCACGTCTTGATTCCAAACTTCAATTTCTTGCCGTCAATAGTCCATTTCCAAGTTTCCTTTCGCCTCTGTTTCAAAACGAGTCCTCGTGCAAAACTTTTCGTTTGAAAACGAGTTTGATTTACATGAAAATGATCTTACAGATGAAACGTATTTTAATAACAATGGTTTCGCACAGACTCGTTTTGACACAGAGCCAAAGGGCGACTCGGCCGTTAGCTTATTCTGAGAGGAATTATTAGAAAGAGTCGTTTCACTGAAAAACGCGTCATTTTTTGCTTTCTATTGCAGATTACGCCACGAGAGGCTGAAGAAGGTTCCTAGAGATATGGGCGGACCAAATGCCTATCAAACGCTGACATGCTTTGAGCTGGATGACACCCCTTCTCTTCCCCACCCACCCTCGGCCTCGACTATCGATGATCCGTTTGATATTAGAATATAAAAAAGTATTTTTAAATAATGGCAAGCTGTGATGCTTTAATGTTCAGTTAGTGTCTCTAAAAGCATAATTTTTTCACGACCGAGTAATTTTTTTTTGAGATACGATAGAGAATATAGAATAAAAACAGTATGGGAAATCAATCAATTAATCTAGAATTTTTCCCGTGGTCTATACCCATCTAACTGAAATTCAAAAATAATATCAATGTCAAAAGAAGTTAAAGTTTTCTCTCTTTTCTAATACAAAATACATGTACAGTACACCAATTTTACGACAAAGTTTCGTGCACAAACGATATACGCAGGTCGTATGAGTTCCGTGGTTTAACAAGGTAGAAAGAGTCTGCATTTCGTGGTTAAAGTAATATATATTAAAGTGGTTCTAGATGTCTAGCCTAAAAACGTGATTCAGTGATAGACGAAATGTAAAGATCAGTCATGCTCATGTGTTGGCTAAATTCTTTAATGAGCTGGAAATTTTAGGTGTATTTCTTCTTTAAACAGGCAGTATTTGTATTTCTTTATTCACAGTGTAAATATTTATTTATTTCGATCAAACCTTTTTTCAAAAACAGAAGTGAAATGTTTTATAATACAGCTACGGGAGCGGAATATATTGTAAATAGAGTGTGTGTGAATATGACAGTGGCTCCCTCAAATGTTTGTAAAATTGTCTCGTTGAAAGTGAGAAATAAATCGACTCTTACCAAGAACTGTTACTCCAGTGTTTTTGGAATTCCCTGTGCGTTTTCAGTTTCAAAAGTAGGACTTGAGGGCTTAAGGCTAAAAGTACAGTGATGGAAATGACTTTCCTTGTCTCTTTCCGTGGCCGCAAGTTTAACTAGCGCAGCGACTGGCGTTGGGTGGCCAAACTTGACTCCCAAGAGCGGAAAACCCATTTTAAGGCAACGGGCTTAGTTTAGTGCGGCAAAAATGTGACCATCACACACCCAACTTGGATGTCACTTGAGTTACCTTGACCTAATTTGAGTTGGGTGGTCAAACGGTGAAAAACTTATGTCGACTTGCGTACAAACGTGATCTCCACCATAGTGAGCACAAGTCAACGGAAGTGCACGCAAGGCCTGGCCAAGTCGACCTAAGTTTTGAACTTCCGTCCGCTTGCAAGTCCGTTGGGCTAGGCCTTTAAGCCTAGTCGCCCTGTCTTCACCATCCTCGCAGACCCAAGGACTGCTAGTCGGGACGGTGTGATATTTTCGGGAGAGCGGAAGAGCTTGAAGTAAACTCCCGCCTGAAAATATCTTTCGCCCGAAAATATCGCATCGTCTCGGCTAGCAGCCCCTGGGTCTCCGAGGATGAGTCTTCACGTGCTTGTAAGCAAATACCAGACGGTGTTCTCTTACAAGACCAGACAAGAGTTTTAATTTTCTCTCCAACTTTGATTGCCAGCTGAACTCGTGCCCTTACGATGGAATTTCGACCCGCTGGGTTTAGATGAATGATAAGGAGAGAGACGATGTTAAGGAGCGCTTGCATGACAAGCACGTGCTGGCAGACCTCGTTGACTAGGAGCTTGTTCGATCGCTCACTTTGATGATTCAAAAGACTTGACGAAAATTATCTAAAATATATTTAAGATTATAATTACTTATTGCTTTGTACATAGCTATAAGAATGTATTTTCAGTATGGCTATCCTACCTCTGCTGTGTAGGAAACGAAAATAGTTACTGACCGTTTTTCGTACCCCGAAGACTTCAGATTTTACAGGATTTCTCAGAAAATGATAGATACCGTATGTAGACATCGTATTTCTGAGATGGTAGCGAAAGGCAACTAAACAAAACTGTATGTTTTCAGCGAAAATAATGGAGAGATCTGCGGCGATAGAAGAACTTTTGAAAGGATGTAAAGGATGTTTGGCTGAAAGGATTTGTTTAGGTTGAGATTTTCCCAGAAAGAACGAGAAGGAAGTAACGCATTCAGTGCGCTTGCGTGACGGTAACAAATTGCGCAATCCATATATGGTATAACGACTCCGCTGGAAATTTGCTTGCGTTTACCAACCGTGGGCACTTAGGACAGTGACGAAAACTCCATCCTCGGTTACGAACCTGACATATTTGCCATTTATTTCTGTTCTTTTGTCGAAGGGAGGACAATTTATCTACAATTTCACTGGAAAATCCAGTCGCTGGGAAGGCGTTGAACTTCTGTTATCGAACATTCGCTGTTTGAATCGATCACGGCAGTGAAATGAACCGTCGAAATTGATGGTGGGTAGATATTGGAAGCTGCAGTCACGGCTTACAAATTTAATTTGACAATTGGTCGCTTTAATCGTTGCCTCGGCCCCCTGGATCAGTGAAAGGCAATAGGCACAGTCTGAAATACTGACTGTAAATAACTGCTCGTTAAGGTTGAACGAACTTTCTAAATTTGTCTGACTTATGCGGCCGATTTTATCGATATGAGCTCACACAGTCCTTTGTGAGATTGAGTTTGTAGCAAGAGTATTGCACGGTGGAAAAGGTTTATATATCATCGATTGACCCAATATGTATTCATTTAACGCCGAACTGAACCATTCTCCAAAGTTAAGCCCAGCATCGAGCGAGTCTTCAATCGGAGCCTCATCGCCCACTCCAAGTTCACCTCGAGAACCGTTGAACATTGGCGACAAAACGATGGCGGAGTTACAACAAGAAAATGCTCGGCTCAGAAAGGAAGTTGATGCCAAAGAAACGAAGTTGAACTCCAGTATGAGAAGCATTAAAATGTTTTGGAGCCCTGAACTGAAAAAAGAACGAGCGGCGAGAAAAGCTGAAGAGGAAAAATACGCCAAGTTAAGAGAGCAGTTCAACGCAGTTTCGGAAGAATCACAGGTAAGCTTGTGTTTTGAAATATGGTTCTGTGTTTATTCTGTTATAGGATTCCTGGTTTAGGTTCGTATCTAAATGATTGATTGTGACAGGATAAAGTTCAAACGATGTGAGCCGACGTATGGCTTTGTCATAAACGGAAGTCAGCGACGAATTCGTCCTGTATAAACATTATTTCGCCGAGTTTAGATAGTGTATAATTTGAACGAAAAAGCTGATTAATTTATTAGCACTTGAATTCTTTCCCGAATACATGTTGTGGAACTGTGCCGAAATGTTAGAGAATGGGTTAACCGTGTGCATTATTTATTATTCAAAGTGAAAACGATAAAAGGCTTTGAAACTACACCGAACGCAGGGTAATTATTGTTTTAGTCTTGCGACAGCTGTGTTCATCCAGCGTGGCGAGTACTGTTGATCTGTTAGTAGAGAGAATTGTGCCGAGAATAATGCAAAGTTTGATGCGGTCATTATACATTGCAGATTGGAATTTCGCAGCTTTCTTTGGAACGGTTAAAAAATCGCACGACCCAAGTCGCCCTAGTGACCGAAAATTGATCTCCCTCTCGTACAAATAATTATTTTGCACAGGAAGTTGGAAATGGCTCATTTCTTGTTGAGTGATTGTGCTTAACTTTTTCAGTTAATTGCCTACCTGCTTCATTCATCGAGTGGCAAACATTTCAATTTAATTGTTTCATTCGTGTGACGACCAATACCTGAGGAGGCCATAACACAACAATGACCTTTTGTATGCCAATATATAATTATTTGCTGGAGAGCTTTTCTTGCAGCTAGATCTATTACAAAAAAAAACACAAATTGGCTTATTTCAGATAATAAAAGGGTGGTCTTGATCATGTTTCAAGGAAAACAAGAAAAGGTTCCGTTTATGCTCAAGTACTCAATTGATTTTTATTGTTATTTCTAAATCAGAACATTACTTTCCGTGTTTTGCTTTATTGCCATCAATTATGCCATCTAACAACTGCAACTTGTCCAGTTTCTTCCATTATAGATCACATATATTGATGCCCGAAGGGTTGTTATCATAGGCAAAAACAATCATTTTTGGGACTTGAAAAATGTCTCCTGCCCTTGAGAATGCAACCAGTTGTGAAGTCCATCTCACTTAGAACAACGTTTTTTGTTCCAATTTAGAGTTGTCCAGATTTCACTGTTCTTTTCAACATCAAAAGCACAAAATACCTTAACAGGCAACATTCAGGCGAGAGTATTTAGTGTCTGTTCTTGACTGAAGAAAAGGTCTTAACTAACATTCTCCACAGACTGAGAGGTGCCAAGGCTGTATATCATAATTTTCCATTTTTTGGAGTGGTTAGAATAAGGGTGGGGTTGCAAAAATGGAAATTCCATGGAGATAAGAGTTTTCTGTGTATTTTAAATTCTCTTCTCTGTGCTGGGAGTATGAATATCTGTGGTGAAGGGTAAATGCAAGACTTTTCAAGAAGGTTAACTTTACAATCCCAAGACATTTAAAATTTGAAACTGTTAGACTAAGATATCCTAGTTTTTTACTGTGAGCGCACTATGTTCAGACTCTGAATGTTCAGATGTCGCTAATATAGTAAAAGACAAATCAGTAATCTGAAACACTTTTACAGAAAAATTGAGACTGTGAGACACATATATGCTGGTACATGTACATGTATCTGCAAAAACACAAGACTGCAACACCAGTGAAACTGAACCAAAGTTTTGCAAGACTCATGGTTTTTGAAGAAACATACCCCAACCCTTGTCTTGTCGGACTCTGAATTCCATCTTGTTTAAAACGTCCAGACAGAGAGCTGGAAAAAGAGAGAAATTGGCATCCAGTAATCTGAGGACTTACATGTATGGAAATAGAGCTTTCCACATTGCCAGTCCCAAACTTTGAAACTCAATTCCAGCCAATCTAAGATATAGGACTTTACAGAAAAACACACAGACATTTTACTTTCTTCATAATTTATCAACAATGGATTTAACATTGTTTTTTAATTGTTAATTAGACAAGGATTGTAAAATATTACAGTTACAGTAAACCAGATCATGAAATATCATGAAAAATGAAAAGAATCAAGAATTATAAAAGAAAAATAACTTAATATTAGATGAGTTCAAGTTGGAGCTTCATGCAGGAATATGGTAGACATGATGTGTGTATTTGATAAAGTCAATATAAAAAGCTTTTTTTACTGTAGAACTTCTGCTTTCTTCATAATCAACTCATTTTAATATTCTTTGTTAATTAAAAGTATCTCAGGGGTTATTACCAGTAGATCAATATTAATTCAGATAAAGAAACTATCAGCACTAATTAACAAAATGTCGTCTTGTTATCTCAAGGCCTGATATTCCAGTAGACAGGGAAATGTTAGATGAACATGATATGACATTAACTTAATCTAACTTTGATATAACTACTGGTAGTCAGTATTGAATTCCAGAAGTATTATTTGCCAACTGTCACGAATTATGCTTTTGTTGTTTTTATCTTTTATAGCAAAGAGCAGAAAGCATTAGAGATCTGCAAGCACGGTTGCAGCAACAACAGGAACAGACTGATCGTCTCTCTACTGGACACCCATCTGTCTCCTCTTCCAGCTCTCTGTCAGTCCATTCACAAGATGGACTTCAGCGTGAGTTAGAAGTCTTGAGAATTGAAAAAGATCGGCAAGAAAATGAAACATTTATACTCCAAAGATCACTGGAGGAATTAAGTTCCAGACTGGAAGCACAGCAGCAAGCTATCCAGGCCAAGGATGAAACTATAGCCCAGCTGATGGGAATGATACAGAGTAATAAAGGACTTGAATCTAAACAACTTGAGATGCATAAAGAACAGCATAGCACTGACAAAAAGAAACTGGCGGAGGCTCTCAATCAACTTGCCAAATTACGAGAAGGTATCAACGAAAGGGAGAAAACAATTGCATCCTTACAAGAGGTACAGAGTGCATTTGTCACTATTCTTCAATCTCACTTTTAGAAACATGTATTGTTCGTTAACTCTAACACATTAACTGCCTTCGTTGCAGTGGTGAGAGTGCTCACCCCCCACCATTGTGGCCTGGCTCCAGGGGGTTTTCTGTGGGTTTTCCAATTTTACCAGATAGGCTATGGGGCCCACATGAAAGCAAACTACATGTAAGGCTGATGTGCCTTCCTCTGTAATTGTAAATTAACAAGTGAAGTTAGCGATGAATGTAAAAATAGAATAAAATAAGATATTTTATTTATGTTTTTTTTTGTAGGAAATTGACAATGTTAAGATCAACAATGTTAATGATGAATTAAAGCAATCTGCAAACCTGCTGTCCAAGGTAAAGAACATTGTTATGAATTTTCTGTTGCTGGCATGATTGTGTTATGAAGTAGTACAATATGTTATTTACCGGTACATTGATACACATGCCTTACCTTGACAATGTTACATGACAAAATCCATTGTCAATAACAGGACAGAGGCATAGAACACTGAAGTCAATTTGTTTCCTACAATGAATTATCCCATAAATTATAAGTTCATGTGTCTGTCCACTTGTTGACATTGAAATAGAGCTACAATGTAATGAGCATGTGAGAATTTCTGCAACAGTAATGTAAGTTTTTGATTCTAAGGAATCAAGTTTTTACGAATGTAAATTTTTATTATTATTTAGTATTATTATTATTACTTATTACTCATTAGAATTATTGTTATAGTACTAATAAATTTTTATAGGGTGAAGAAAAACTAATTTAAAATATAGTTATTATTATTATTAGTGTTATTATTATTATTATAATGGCAATCATAATAATTTTGAGAAGAGCTTTAATTTGTACTATTAATAACATTTTGTACTACTCCAGCTAGCATATTACAAAAGTCCATCCAGCCATTTTTCAATTTCCAAATCAATCTCACAAATGTTTGTTGTCAGTCCCCTATTAGCCCTAGAACCTCTTTTGCATAGAAGTGCCCCCCTCAGTAATGCAAATGAAACCTCGGCCTGAATTTATGATATAATGGTGCTGTACATCTCTCCCTTCTTTATGGCAAGGAGCTCTGCTAATCTTATAATAAAAATAATCATTATAATTATGTTTATTATAATAATTGTTATTATGTTAATTATTAGTATAGTAATAATTAATTTTTATAGAGTGAAGCAAAGGTGGGATGACACTTGCATCTTCATTATGCATAATGCAGCCTTTACACATTTTAGAGGTTTGAAGAAGAGGTCCCTTCAGACAAAATTGATATTGAATCTCACAGATTTAGTCTATACATTTCTAGGCATCCTGTATCAAGTTATTTAAAATATTTTGAATGGCACTTTACTGTCGTTTTAGGATAGCCATATTGCTGCATTGGAGTCACAGATTAGCCAGCTTGAAGGAGAGGTATGTACAAGTGAGCTCTAGTTTCAATTTCAGTTTGTATTGATATTGATTTTGATATTGTGTGTGTGCGTGCTCTGATTGACTAAAAAGCTGTCTTTGATTATTTCCGCATGTCTAAGCCATGTCATAAAACTCATATAAAGAAGCTAAAGCCATTTGTTATTGCAGTAAACCAGCTCTTGAAATATATAGAAAACACTCACCTGTGTTTATCAGTAACTATTCCTGATAGCAGAATATTATTCTTAATAAAAAATATTTTCAAGTAAAATTAACCAATATTATAATGTGATGTTCTGGCGACGCCATTTCAGATGGAAAATCTTAAGAAAGCAGCATCAGAAGATGGCAAAAAAAGACTGGAGGATAAGAAACAAGCTGATGTGTATGAAAGTCACTCGAAATTCATGAAGTCCAAGGTGAGTTGAGCCTATATGGACAGGAAATCTGAATATAATGAAAAAAAATTAAAAAACAATATTGAAACATTTCATGGTGCAGTTTTTTGTTTTTTTTTATTTTTATTTTTTATAATTCTTAAACCTAGATAATTATGCTAAATTAGGTGTGTCTATGTTTTAATGAATTTTTTATCTTTGAATTTTTTTTAATGATATTGTAATTTTAAGGAGTAGTAGTAGTAATCTTTAATCATTTTAAGTCAAAATGGTTCAATTATTTACATTTGTGTTTCATTTTGAACTTTTCATCTTTTTATTCGTATAATGCTAAAATGTGATCTGTTACTGAACAGACGCACGGCAACATGGAATCTATTTGTTAATTACAAATGTTTATTATAAAAGTGAATAAAATAAAACAAAATAGGGAAAGAATTAGAAATGAACTAAGTGGTTTTTAGATTTAATAGATATCAATTAATTCAACAAGGGCATGTTGGATATGAGATGTTAGACAAACTCTTGAATTCCATTTATCCAATGACAAGTTTTTAATAATTATTATGTACTTTTTGTTTTAAGGTTGAGTCACTTAAAGTGGATCTTGGTAAGAAAGAGGCAGCATTAACAGCATCAGAAACTAAACTTGAAACCTTGAAAGCTCATCAGGCAAATCAACAGGAACACATTTCTGTCCTTCAGACATCTTTATCAGCCAAAGAACACCACATCAAAAATCTACAGAGTGAGGTAAGTGCCTTACATTGAGACTGTTATAACGAGGAAATCTATTGTAACCAATATATGAACACGGAAAATAACCAAAACACCACAAACTGTGAGAGGAATAATAATGATAATAAATAATTATAACACTATTAATAATAATAATAATAATGATAATAATAATAATAATAATTATATAATAATATAATAATATATAATTAACTTCTTTTGAGCGAAAACGTCTGTAGCGCTTTTCATAAGCGTAATTGACGAGCGAATCACGTGGGTATCCAATAACTGATATCAAAGAGTCTCTCCAAGCCTTAGGAAAATAAAAAAAAACTATTTTATACATGCCAGATCCTCACATTGGTTGTTTTGTTTTGTGGCAGCTGGAATCTTTGCGTAGTCGATTAGATGAGAGAGAGGAACTGTTAAAACAGAAGGAGAAGAAGCTACTCTCGGTATCTTCAGAACATTCAGAGAATTCCTACGCCGTGGAGAATCTACAGAGTGTTCTAAGTACTAAGGAAAGACAGATTACCAGTCTGAAACAAAAGGTAAAGTGGAGTTTCACCTACATTGAGACTGTGGTAGCACATTTATACAATAATGGCTCGTTCGGTTACTTAACTGCAAGCTATGAAAAAAGTTCTTGACAGATCGAAAAGGCATCGTCTTCGGCTGATTTAAGAACCTTAGTTTTAAAAGGATAACTTCTCCCCCAGTATTACCTCTGCTTAGTGTTTTCTAATTTTTTCTTTTTCTTTCAACTAGTGTGAATGTCTTGAGAGAGATTTACAGGAGAAGGATTCCTCCATTTCAAGCATCAAAGCTCAACTATTTTCTGTTAAGTCTGAACATGCCAGCTCATCCAGTACCATCTCCAATCTAGAGGCCACTATCCGAGACAAGGAAAGACATATCGAAATACTACAGACCCAGCGGGAGCGAAGTGGAGCAGAGAATGAAGAGGAGATCAACCGAGTCAAACGAGCTAACGAAAAACTTGAAGGGAGAGTGGCTTCACTCTCGCTCTCTCTGAGGGAGCAACTGGCTGATAAGGATGTATGTGTGGTTTCGTCTGCATTCCAGAGT
>OMLO01004067.1_pt1 | contig 12151 bp, 4 predicted proteins | sample 1674811 | NCBI WGS metagenome assembly OMLO01 (sample SAMN06265003, study PRJEB25207) | coral metagenome | isolation source: Coral host | place: Mexico:La Bocana,Puerto Morelos, Mexico | collected 2008-11-13
AAACTGATTAAACTAATACGAAACCGGGCTGTTGACGGTTATTTAAAAATGTAGTGAAAATAAGCAAACTTCCCTCTCAATCAACATCTCATACTTATAGAAGTTCTGATAGAAACAAAGCACCGGATCTCTGACAAATAACTTGCTTAACTTTCAAAATAAGGTCTGTAAGGCAGAGCAACTTTCCCCTCCATAGACAGTGTTGACACAATTAAGTCAAAGACCCACCCCCGGTTCGGATTTGATTTGTATACATTTACACGTTACCAGCCGCAACCAGGGTACTTTCTCGAGGTAGGAAGAAAGAGGACCCTGGGAACGAGGTTGCTTACTTGCTTTACTACGTAACTCGTGACCACGTGACCAATGAGAACACTGCCTTGAGTTGTAAAAAAGTTCATGTCGCATATTGAATTTAATTTATTTGAAAACTATCTAATTCTGTTACAAAAACGTCATCAGAATTACACTTGTATGCTCTGTCTCTTGTTCCTCACTAAATGCCATTATTTACTAAATGATCATTTTCGAGTGGTAACTTGGTCGTGTGCCCAAAATATATCCTCCCAAAATTCAATCTTAGAGCGAAATTCGTCATTTTTTTGAGTATATCTATCGAATCCGTACGTGAGACTCGAGCCTCGGTCGCTCAACGTGATCAAATTATAGTCCGTAATTGCTAACCAACTGCTCATTGACAAAACCAGCAGTGGGAGACACACTGAAGATGATTACTGCGGAAAGTTTCTGTGAAATATATGCAAGGAGAAGAAGCGAAGAGAATTTCAATTTAAAGTTTATTCACGGAATTGTAGTGACAAGGGGATAAATATTCCGTGATAGGGGATTAATCCAGACGATGAGAGCTGTTTCCGTTGGGGAAAACAATCTATTGAGTATACCTTCGAATCATTCACTGATCCTTCGCCAAGTCATTCATACAAAAATTAACACTTTGGTTAAAAAAAACCCTCGGTTCTCTCCTGCTATCGAGGAGCTGTTATTCGGCATTATCACTAATTCGCCTGAGAATAACGTGGGGACAGGGAGTGTTGCGATGCTTACCCGATATCCGAGCGGCTGGGAAGCTATTTGAGTGCGTTCGTGCGGCGCCTCACTTCAACAAGGTAAGTCTCTGACTAGCTTATTAACGGTCAGTAACCTATATTGAATTGACCCTAAACACACTGACGAATTCAAAGTTACTTCCAAGAAACCATGTATCTGCTTTTTTCAAAACATTATTCAATAGATTTTCATTTTAATTAAAATTGCTTAAAGTTAACTGACACATAAGTTCTACATATTTCAGGGCTTTATCTCACTGATGGAGGCCCTGCTATCTCTAGGTGAGGCTAAAATATATAAAATCAATAGAACCTGTTAATGCCGACAAATTATTTTTGACAATAACTCATAGAAGCTGTAAATGAATCAACAAATAGAGATATTACATACTTTGACAAAAAGACAATTCATGGCCTCATCTACAAGACGGCCTCGTTATAACGGAGGACCAAACACAGAACACTGAACGTCCCAAGCTAGAGTAGTTTTCATTAGTTTTCATGCGAGTGTCGAAAAGTAATTGATTTTGCATCACGATTGGCTTATAGAACTCGCACCATGTTTCCATCCAATCAGAATTAAAACCAAACCTGACCAATCGTAGCTCGTTCGCTCACGTTTTTCCGCGTTTTGCATCAGCAGCGTGTAATTGCTCCCAGTTCTGATTTTTTCATTGGATTGTCTGAGTCCTTTGTGATTGGTCTAGGTAATTACTTTGGTTTTACGACACTCATTTGAAAACCGCTCTAACACGGACTAAAACTAGTTTAAGCCGTATTTCCGAAAACGCAGAGCAGGAAACTGGCCTTTATAAACAAAGGTTCTTAAAGATTCAGCGGCCTCGGAGTTACTAAAGGAAAACAGCACTCCACTACACTCAACAGACTCATTCCCTTGGATAAACCCGAAGCATGAACGAGGCCCAGTGATAAGCGACACTATCTCATATCTCTTGTTCTGGTCTAAGTAAGCTGGGTGATCAAACAACACATCAAAGGAGTAATAATACTGATCAGTCTGGTGCTCTGAAGTGTAGGATCCGGATTTTCTTACAATGGACAAGCCAGTAGTGGTGTCCTTTACTTTAGCTGAGACATTGTATACGCCATCCTTAAGGCCGAAGTGTTGTATTCCGAGTAACACGATGGGCTTATTGACAGTGAAACAAATACGATCTTTATGTGGGGCTTTATACCACCAGCTTAAAGCTGTCGGAGCTTGAATTGGTAGGTCTTTAAATCTATGACAATGATATATAATCGTACCGGGTTTAACTCGTTGAGTTGATGAGAACTGCAATGGAGTCACCAACACACCGTTGTAGTGTTTCACCACGTCAATAATTTCCGTCGTGGTCAGAATGTCAGAATCAGGGACGACAGAAGTAAACTCCCTCTCAGTCATTAATGGAAATCTTATCGCCTTCACGATCTCTTCTCCAAGAACTCTTCTGTTCGCGTCGCCAAAAGTTGTTCCTTGTCTCTCGCTTTCTTTTGCAGTCCAACGATTAACAGCTTTAAACAGTTCTACTTCCGTCACGTCCAACCTTTCCCGCTTCACAACAGACTCGACTACAGCTCGCTCAACTGTGACAAATTCATCTGAGCTCAGAACTTCTTCTGTCTGATTTTCGATTACTTCCCAGCATATATCTTCCAAATGTTTATCTTCAAATTCCTGAGCATGTGCAAGAATAAACAACACATTGGATGCGTCTAAGCTTTGTCGCATATACTTCGTGCATTTTCCAGCGAGTGAAGGCACCATGTATTTCTTCGCCAAATAAGACACTTGCATCACATTACTTTCGCTCAAATTAGCTTCGTCGGTGTACATGAAACGAAACAACTCCAGTAGACTCTCGTGGTCACAGTCAGGTAGTTCAATAATGTCTGTAGTTTCTGCCATTTGACCATAGAACATTGCAGAGAACACAGGACTGCTGATTGCGAGCACAAACTTGTGAGCTGAGATCACTTTCTTAATACTTTCACTTTCGCCAATCGACACTGAAACAACAAACTTCACATCGCTCAAAGTCTCCTTGTTAAAAACGAACGTGACTCTCTCCTTGACTGATGATCGCACTGTCTGCCAGTTTTCCTCTGCAGCAGCCATAACTACACTGGTTCTTTTCTTAGTGGCCGGCGGATGACTGATCTTCCAGTCAAAACGAAAATGCAAATTGATTGCCCTTCCCAAAATTCAACCGGGTTCCAGGATTAAAAAACAAATGCGTGCAAGTAAAGCACATACAAAATCCGCGTCTCAGGACAGCCTTTTTCTAGACCCTCCCTTTATTTGCGAAACCGGGATAGGACTAGGCAACTTTTTGGCAACTTAAGGCAACTTTTACGATTTCGGGCATCTTTTTTTGTATCAACTTCTTACCCTCTAAGACAATAATGTAAAATGACAGCAATTTTTTTTTGCTTTTTAACTTTTTATAATGTTTATAAAAATATTTATCGTATCAAATATTCCCGAACCTACTGACACATACCTCCGCCGTACCCATAGGCCTATGAACTGAGGGAGGGGGGGCGGCGGCTGCAGCTCCCCCCAGCTACCTAAATAATGTGATATTTTCAGGCAAAACGCTCATGATTCGAGCAACGACACTTGACAGCAAATATTACAAAATTATGTGGTGGACGCGAATTTCCAAAAACTTGTGAATAACGTTTTCAGCTGTAGTTACCTTTTTAGAGCTTTTTCTTTTAATAAGTTTAAAGATTTTACTAGATTGAGACTCTTGATAGAGATCATTGAGTATGCAAGCTTTGAATATAGCTAATTTTTTTTTTATTATAACAGTTTCATTAGATGTGGGCCGATTGTAAACGTTTCGTTTTTCATGCAATTTGATTACGTTTGCATCCCGATTTCAACACTCAAGCATCCGTAAATTTTTCAGGCAAGAAGGTTACCGTCCCCACAGGTCCGAAGGTGTCAGTACGCCTGCGGGCTTCACTGCACTAAGCATGAGTTGCTAAGTTATGTGATTAGTCTATATTTCGTATGTAAAAGATCTCTTCAGTTTTATTTTCGTTCAAAAATTTCTTTATCAATCCTTCGTAAATTTCCAGGTTAAGATTGTTCCAAATAAACTATAAGTACTTACTGACCTAGTTGCACTCCTAACACTCCGGAAAGTTAAAAAAAATAAAAAATACCCTTATTTTTTTATTTGTTTATTTATTTTATTTTTGGAAGGGGGGCAGCTGCCTCGATTGATCCTAATAAAGCTGTGCAAATTTCGGTTGATTAACGTCACCGCTGGCGTATACAAAGTGGATCCCCAGTGTAACAGAGTGATTGGAAGCTAACCGATGGTTCAGTTTAACCAAGGGATTATCATAATCTCTTAAGGTTTCATAACAGATGATCTTTGTTTAGCTGGGCATTCACCTACGGCAACTTTAGCTGATACAGGCACTCTATGTAAGGATCACACCAGTAACGCAATGCTAACAAGGGCACTACTGATAATCTATTTAAGGATCCAGTCGACTCAAGCCCATATATGAGAGTAAACGCTCCCCTTACAGAGGATAATGGTTTTAAATATGACTGGACTTTATTTCGCATAAAAAAAATAGAAATATTAACTGAATAAAATTGCTAGCACATCGCAATAATTGCTACATTATTGTTAAGTTTTGTTTAAACGTGTTGAAAACGATTACAAACACCCTATTATTTGAAGTCGGACGTTTTGTTTTAAATTGACTTAGAAATATCTAGTTCGATCATTCTTTATCATATTGCGCATAATCGTTTGTTAACCGCGAGGCAATCGCTAGAGTTTCTGTTCTCAATGAAACAATTAACCTCATCAAGGAGAGAGGGATTATTTCTATCTTAAGGGCTCACCATCTTGGATTTCTAGACTCTTTGTGAAATTGAAAATTAACCGCGTGAAAGGAAAATTTTGTTATTAAAATCAAGAAATTTACAAATTTTGAAAATTATGTTCATCAAAATACAATAATCATGGAAACGAGGGAAAAACAAACAGTCTCACCCCCCCCCCCCCCCCTTCTCCACTCCCCCAGATGTAAATATTAGGGTTAGAGAGTGAAAGGTCCGAAAAGAAGCAGTACGAAATAGTGTATACATAATCTAGCCCTTAGAATATTATGCGCATCATTACGATATAAGCAAGGGGTTATACGAAATCACTCTGGGATGTTATTTAAAACAAAAAATCCACTAAAGTCGATTTACAATTCCGAGCACACAAGCTGCTTTGCGCTATTGCTGAGACAAAAAACCGGCTTACTTCCGGTAAAATTGCAATCTTAAGTCATAAACCTTCAGCTCTCCCTACCCCATGTACTACAAACAATGAATTAGGACAACTGGGAAAAGAGTCTCTAATGCAAACGGCCTAAAGAGCGAAAAGATTGAAACGACACGAAATCACCGAAACAAGGGAGATCGTTGCCATTATTGAGAGATTTTAGACTAACCGAAATGTGTATTGGTTTATCATATTTATTTCATGATTTTCCGAGAATTTCTTCTGGCTTTTCCCGGAATTAAGTTGACGTCATTCACAAATATAATTAACATACATTGTTATCAATTATGTTAAATACGTTCAGGCGATAGCGTTGTTTAATGCAATTACATCTAGCTAAATCCTTCATTGGGCGACCCACATATATTGTATTGCGATACATTGTAATATGATGTATAGCTACGTACTTCAGGATTAAACAAAGGTCACGTGATACATACGTAATAAGACACTTACTTGGATAAATTGCGTTTAATAACCAAGGCAGAACATCTGCCTTGGTTACATGTCTGCGTACCATTGAAGAAATTAGGGTTTCGATGCAAAACTCGCGATGAACTCAGGAAAATATGAAAGTTATGGTATGTACTAATGTTTAAGCGCACTCGATGTGCATCGTACGTTTGTTTTCCACGGTGCACAAATCTATTATGTGTAAAACGTGTAACTCGCCACTTTAATTTACGATCAGATTATTTTGAGTTGGATCTACGTATTTGGAAATCCATATGCTTTAGAGTTAAGATTATTGCGATTTTGGGCGCCATTTTTTGCAGAATATGTCAAATCGATACGTTTTCTGGAGTTGTCACTTCCGATCCGCCGAGCATCGTCGGCGATTTCATGAAGTTTACGGCACAATTGACCTCTTTCACTTCGGATTCAGATTGAAAACAAAACTGTCTGAAATGATTATTATAATATGGAAGGAAATACTACTCTTTCTATAGATTTCCTATTTACCAGCAAGCGAAAATTGCTATGTTACGCTTCGGTTGACTTTGCTACACTATCCCCATGAAGTAAACAAGATTTTGCCAATATCCAGGTCCCACTTAAGTGAAATTGGGCAAAATACTCCTGGCAGTCTGAGCATTCCCAAGTTGATTGTTAAAAATAACTGTTAAAATTGTGTGTTATAATTTTTTTGCATAATTGTATACAGCAGTTTCATAATTTGCCGACTCGCTAATATTTGCCGACTGCCGACTCGCTAATACTAAAACTATACATTTAACCAACACCAGTGACTAGGTGTCAATTTTGGACTGACTGGTGAATATTAAGAACTCTGATTTATGACTCATTGTGCAGGAGACCCTTTTATTCTTTGACACTACCTTATGTACAAGTGAATACAGTAACAATGTTCCAGCTCCAATAAAAATTTATTATTCTTAAAATTGTCCAGCAGTCTGTGTAAACATCGTTACTCTCTACTTGCTATGGTGTAAACAACCTGAATTTTGCATTTCTTTTCTATTCCGAGCAGTCTGGGTAAGAGCCCTGGCTGGGAACACTTTACTGTCACTGACCCTCTGTTCACTCAGGTTTATAAATAGGTACTGACGAATTTAATATTGGGGTAATCCTGAGATGGACTAACATCCTATGGAGGGGGTAGTAGAAATACTCTTGGTCGCTTCATGCCACAGAAACCAGGATAAGCGCCGAGCTTATGGGTTACTCGGTCCGTATGCAGACTTTACTTCCACTTCCGAGTTTCTGTTTGCGTCTTTTTCAGATCGACTGCTCGTGCAGAACGTTTCACATGAAAATGACTTGATTTTCATGAAAATGAATGAGCAGGGGACATACATTTAGTTTTGCACTGACTCTTGCCACAGAGGCAAAATTACCTATTCATCCATGAGCTGCCACAGGGGGCCTTTGATTACTTATTTCCATTTTGATATTGTTTTCGCCTATCGTCCGCGAGCAGTAAGGGGCGCACGATAGACGCCTTTTTCAGGGGGATCTAGAACACGATGACGTCGCAATGCATTGGTTGACGCGTGCAGAGCGGAACATGTCTATTAATTTTGGAAAGCAAAATTTATCTATATCTTCAACCAGAAAAGACAGCCAAAAACGCCATTTTTGCCGCTTTTTAGGTCTGTTTTTTTTCCTGGGAGCTCTCGTTCGTCTCGCGTTGATCGCGGGCCACTTGACGGATTAGAAAACTATGGTGTTTTCAAAAGAAAAGCGCGCTTTCATCTAGCAAAGACATTTATTGCAGTTCGCCTGCTAGAAAAAAGATCTCGGGCTTTATTCGGGTTTATTCGAAACGTTATTAATCGTGAAAATGGTTTTTATGAATGTGAATGATCTGCAAACTGCTTTGAACGCTTGTTGAACGTGCAGGAAAAAAAAATTCAGGCTTTTTGACGTCATCGTGTTCTGAGTTCCCATTTTATGTAAATGGCCCCCGAAAAAGGCCTCTATCATGCGCCCCTCACTGATTCCACACTAAAACGCCCGAAATATTGATGGAAACAGTAGTATGTGACTCTTTTTTCGGCGCCGTTTTCAAGAGCCTTGCCACACTAGAAACGGAGCGTTTTCAAAGCGTGCCGTTTTTAAAAGGCACCCTTTTTAACTGAACCGTTTTCTAAAGCCCTTCGTTTTCATCAGCGTAGTATCATGAAACGGCGAACAAGCTGTTCGTTGCCTGGACAACGAGAAACAGAATGCCGGCTAGGGATGGGGTGAGGCAGTCTGAAATTTTCTTTTCACCCGCTGACCACGCTAGTGTTGTCCACCACGCTGTCCCACCAGGCATTTCTTCGATCGTGCGATCGATCGTTCAGTGTCGTCTCCAATAAAGTGTGGAGGTCGTCAATTATGAGAAGGGTAACTTCTTTTGGTCTTTGTAGAATATGAACCTGGGCACCACCATCAATGATCATAAGTGTGACTACCACAAAGTTAAAAGCTAAGATTGCAAATGGAGAGCATCCGGACGCGACAGAAAATCGTAGTACGCGATAAAACTCTCCGGATTCAAAGGTTTCGGATTTAAAATGTCCGACTGGGGGATTTTTTTTTTCGAAATCGGTCTATCCGATGCTTAACGTTCCGGATTCGTCACGAATCGCGAAAAATTTTAATTTCGTTTAGTGTAAAGCTGGTCTGATTGGTTCAGGTGTCATCGCACCCTCCCTTACTTAACGTGATATCCCGAGAGGAATCAAACGCAAGATAAGTGCTATCATCCAAAGCAAAAACATAAACAGAGGCTGTGTGGCTTCCAAGATTTACATTTGCGATTCACGTGAGAAGGAACTCTTTCAAGTATTGTAAGCTCAGATAACAGCGGGCCGTGAAAAGTGTCCAATGTTGAAAAGTGTTTGAAAAAGTGTTTGAGTTTTACGCTTGGTCGTTGGTACAGAACTTCAGTTAACACTAGCTACGCCGTAAATAAATTCTCAAACGGGACCCTCTGACTGTTTTCACTATAACCCCGTTTGTATGGTCACCAATGGGCCATGAAAATATGAATTGATTGACACGAATACATAACAGTTCGATGGTGCTCAACACGTACAAAACAAAGAATACTCTGCAACTCCTAGACAATAGATTAAGGCTTCAATTTACGCTATTCTGTCCTTGCCTACTAGATCTTCTGACAAGAGGGTCATGTGAAAAGTGCGACAAAGAACTAACAAGGTATCACAAGTTCTGGAAGTGTGAATCCCAGCACATGACGTGTTACTACTGTCTCGCTGACCAGACCTTCGACGACGTTACAAATAGAAGATGTTCATATGCAGACTGTGGGAAAGACCTTGACCCAGTCAAGCCTGATAAGCTGATGAGCACTAATGAGCACGTCTTCATCCACGTGGATGACTCCAATATGTGGATCGAAGCAAAGAAGCTTGCTGCTAATAAGTCGAAGTTAAAGTGTGTAGAAGATCCAAGGCTACGCTTGGATATCGGAAAAGTAACCGATGTTGTAGCGATGGGTAGAGACGTTGCTTGGGGTACCTTGTACGGATCAGAACCTCCGCCAATAGATACCGTTTGGCAGAAAATAAGAGACCGTGGTTGGAAAGTGATCACCACTAAAAGAAACCCTTTTACCAAAAAAGAAAAGCAAGTTGACCACCAGATGGTGGCAGATATTACCGCCCTTGTTTCTGACAGAAGTGTCGCCAAGGGAAAGGTAGTGATGGTGAGCGGAGATGCTGATATGATACCAGCTGTTAAGGAGTGCTTGAGAATGAAATGGTCCATTGAGATCTGGATGTGGGAGAGTAGTATTTCAAGTTCGCTCATAAAAATGGCAGAGCAGAATCCCAATTTAATGAACATCTCTAAACTCGACTCGAAACTGGCAGCCGTTACGTTCACTAATTTTAAATTTGGCGAAAAGGAAATTCCCAAATCACATTCTGTCATAATTAAAAATATCGATTTTTCTCCAGATGAAGAATGGCAAAAAAATCTTAGTGAAAAGTTGGGTTGGCCATTTCAGTTCTGCTTAATAGGCCCAGAAGGGTTGGATAATCCAGTAGATTACGAAGATATAATTCTTATATTTGCCAATGTGAAGTCGGTTGATGGCAAAGAGTTTGGAAATATCTTTCACGAGATCTTTGAAAACCTAGAGCAAGAATATCCAGGAAAGATTGTAAATTTTCCAGCGTATCGCATGAAGTTTGATCAGAAAGCCGACATTTGTATTGCCAACAAATATGAGGCCTTACAAATTGTAGACGAACAGTTATTAAGCGTAAATAACACTTCAAATCAAGCCACATCGCACATGCATGCAGCTGAATTGCAAGAAAGTGATGAAGATAAAGCTGATTTTGAAGTTGTTCAAAAGAAGCCACGAAGAAAAAACCAGCAGTATTCTGTTCCATGTGAGTCTCGCTCGAACTGTAAGAACCGTTTAAAGTGCAAGTATCACCACACTGATGATGAAAAGAAGTTCTTTAGAAATCCTAAAAAGGACAAAGAATGCTCGCACAAGGGTTACTGCAAATATGGACCGGCAAGATGCTACTACGCACACTCTAATAAAGACAGCTTTTGTTGCAAATGTCACCAGTGGGGGCACTTGGAGGAAAAGTGCACGCTGAAATAAGGCAGGCGGAAAGAAATTAGTAACTTTCAATACAAGGGATCAACTAACACATAAGACGGTTGACTAGGGTTTGTTAGTAGCCGTAGTAATGTGAAGTAGTGTTGATATGGTATTATGTATCTGTAGCTTGTAAGTAATGTCCATATTGTATTAATAGAAGTAACTATAGCATTGTAAGTAGGGAAGTAAGTAAGTAGGGTAAGTGTATTGTCGAGACGATCAACCAAAACATTAAGATTCTCGTACGGTACTTCTTTAACCGTGATCTAGCACTAATAATTATTCCTTTTGATCAGTTCTTGAAGGAGCTATCTTTTCTCAAGCTGGCATTTCTCAGCTTGTGGCAGATTTAATCAGTCGGTGTCAGATTACAATACAGTTTTAGGGTAAAAACATATTTTCCATAATCTTAGGTCTTAAGTTTTCTAAGAAAGTATACTTCGCTGTGGTTTAGAAAGAAATCTTAGCCACCAAAAAAAGTTTGGAAAAACATTGTTTTTAGGTCCCGCCTTAAACGTTTCTTTAAATTGGGATTTACGGTAGACGACCTTGTGTAATTTAGATTCATGCATTTATAACTGGGGGGTCACCGTTTAATAGAAAACGAACATTTGTTTCACTGCCGAGCTTAGCTTGAGGGAAGTCTCTTCTGTTTTGTGAACGCACACGCTCATGTGTGTGGGCTAATGAGGCAAAATTCATGCGCAGTTGGGATGCGCAATGCAATACCGAGGAATTATGCCCAAAGGGATTTTTAAACACGAAACTGAAACAGGTTTTATTTAACCATTTTTAACTTCAGATAGTATTTTTTATTATTGTATTTTAATTCAGGGTTTACTTTTTTTACCTTTCAGAATTATAAAAACGAGCTTCTCCCTGAGATGAAATTTATTATCTAAATTATATTTACAAGAAAATCAAATTGCATCCTCGTTCCCACGGCCTTTTCCCTGGCTTGGGAAAAGGTCCTGGCAGCGATGTTGATCAAACTGGAACCATAGCTTGAAACACGGGAACTTAATAAGAAGAATTCGACTTCTGAACTGTACTTGGCAGCCAGCACGTGTTTATGTGACGGCGCTCCGTTCAAATCCAAATTCAACCTCGTTCCAAGGCTCTTTCTCCTCTGCCTCTCTTGTCTTTGGGAAAAAGGCCCTAGTGGTCAAGTGACCAGACGCAACTAGGGTCTTTTTTAAACGATAAGGGAGGCAGAGGAGAAAGAACCTGGGAACGAGGTTGTTCGAAATTGGCGGGAAGTAGAAAAACTTGCAACTGACAAGGCATCCTTATCAAGGTCAGCAGAGTGTATTTTTCCTACGGATTATCCGCTTCACTACCTTCACTACTATCAGTTTTGGGGTTTGGAGTACGTTTGGCTCCTAGGAATACGGCTCAAGAGTCGCTATAACCTAAAGTGGCAGTTAAAAGTATTTTCCTTGGACCGAATGACGTCACCAAAACACGGCCAAACTGCTAAGTACTGTTCAAAATAGCAGCAGCGTTGTCCAATTTTGAGCTTCTTTGAAGACGAACTTCTAAAGAAAACTTACGAGATTTTTGTATTTGCTTTGGCAAAATAATATTCTCTGGAGTGCCTTCCTTTTTAGTCAACAGGGCGTTGTTAGTACAGGACGGCGGAGCGTATTTATAAGTGGGGGGGGGGGGGGGGGGAAAAA
>OMLO01004068.1_pt1 | contig 12151 bp, 5 predicted proteins | sample 1674811 | NCBI WGS metagenome assembly OMLO01 (sample SAMN06265003, study PRJEB25207) | coral metagenome | isolation source: Coral host | place: Mexico:La Bocana,Puerto Morelos, Mexico | collected 2008-11-13
TTTCCGCCCGCTCCCGGAACCAATCAGATTGCAGGATTTAGAGAATTCCGCCCGCTCACAAGCCAAGAAAAAAATAACTATATTTATTTTTTTGTTAAACAGCTCGGTGTTTGGTCAGTATCGGAGAATACTTTGAATATTTTTATTGTTCTTGTTGTTTCATGTTCGTGGAACTCGTACGCAGTAACGTTCACATTCCAAAAAAACGATAATTCCCCAGACTGAACAAGCTGGCTCACTGATGAATTTACAAGACATTGTTTTTAGGTCCAAAGCTATTCGTTTTCAACTTAGTTCAACTTGTCGAGCTGAATTCAAACGTCATGCTACTGCCGTGCCTAAGTCGAGTTTAATTCTTGAATTTATTTCGGCATGGTACTAGCAAGACTTTTAGAATTCGCTTAATTTGTTTTTTTGCGGTTGATGACTAGTTGAGGTTATTATTTACTCCAAATAGAGCGTCGTTTTTCGCACAGTAATAATAAAGGCCCAAACTATTTTTTATATCCTTGAAAAGAAGAAATTTCCACTTATTACAATCTTAATCTTATATGATTATGAGTTTTGTCGCACAGGAAAAAAAAAGTTTTTTGAAAACTGTTCCAAAATGAAATTATTGAATGATAAAATGTGGCGGTTTCTAGCACGAACTATGAATTCCAAATTAAGTAACCAATCCTGCCTTTACGCTTAAATAATTCCCCAACGCCTCTTACACAAACACCTAAAGTTAAAAAAGCTTGCCTATTTCAGTTTTCAGAATCGAAGATGTTCTGTCGTTTCTCGACGCACTGATGCCGAAATACGACGGCGGTTAAATTTTCTACCTTTAAGTGGGTCATGAAAAAAGTCGCTCTTAAATGGTGTTCAAAACATCGCAATTCTTTCTTTCCTTAGATAGAATCTGACATGCAGTCACTACAACCCGAGTTTTCTGACGCTATACTATAGCAAAATGAATTGTCAGTTTGCATGTGACGTTGTTATATTTCAAAACGAGAGCAGAAATAACACAGAAAAGTTAACCAATAACTGAGACTCCAGAATTATTATTCAGACCCTCGAAATAAAAAGGTCAAGGGAAAAGCGGAAAGAACTATCTAGGCAAGGCTGAGGTGGGCTCGGCCAGATGTAAGTATCGTTGTATCGAGGTACATAAAGTAATTAAGGTGACTTTTGATTTTGGTATAGTTTTAGTTGTTTTTGCCTGCAAGGAGAATAAGAAGAAAGGTGGAGGCTACGAGGAAGGAGAGATAGAGAGAGAATCCAGGCCCTTCTCATGCCTGGGTTGAACCCTGCACAGAGCGGGGAAGCCAGAGTTCAGGGACTGGACTATTTTGGTAGCTGAGTTATCACAAAATGTAGCGATATGTCGGTGTCTGGCACATTAAATCATTTGTCTCGGCATAGTCAAATAACTAATTGCTAGCCATCGATCAATCACGACACCTCACTCAACCGTCGTACAATAAGCACTCCTTGGTTAATTCGTACACAGTTGTTATTGTAATATCTGGTTTCTTGTCTTCGTCGTCTACAGGATGTTCTATTGATCGTTTGCTCCTCGAGTGTGACGTGAAATCCTTTCCTTCTCGTCTCACGATGAATAAACTATGCCCTTGTCCTGCAATGGTCTATTTTCTTTTTAACGTCAGTACTTTTAATCCCGGTTTTCTAAATGACGGTCACATTTTAGCTTTCTTTTTCTTTCTTTTCCTTTTGACATCTTCAACGGCCACTTTCACGTTTTCATCGCAATTTGTTTCGGCTACGAATGAAGGAAGCAAGAATTAAAATGATGTAGCAGTTTACTGTAAAGGAGGGGGAGGTGGGGAAGGAAGGGAGGGAGGGAAGGAAGAAGGTTAGTATATTGGGCACCTGAAAAAGGGGTAGGGGTTAACAGAGTTTCCACTGTAATCGATGAGCCAATCAACGCGCCGCTATTAACAAAACAAACCATTCAGATCTCGTAATACACAATGTGTTCCGTGGCAATATTGCAAGCGCGGGAAAAGTCGTAAAAGCGCGTCGTTCGTCGTTCTCATTGGCTGGAACCTATGCCATGAGAGCTTCCATTAACGGTAAAAGCAGAGTGGACACAAAGCTCTAGTTCTAAACCTACGGACCACGCAACTTGAAATGAGAAAAACAAAAACGACTCTTTTGGAAACTAAAGATACCTTTTAACCCGGGCATTATCAGAGCTCCAGTTTTGGTTGGGTATTTTCCGCTAAAACCAACAGGAATCAGCGGAGCCTTCAGCAGCCCAGAAAGTTCCGCTGAAAGACAAAGCAAAATAACTGATTATGTTGGCATTGATTCATCATCTGCAGAATCACATTAAGTACTATATTAAACAGGAAAGACAGAACTTTACCACACTGACCGTTTTTATACTGGAGACGCGTTTCCCGTCTGGACGAACTTGGGGAAACGTTTGTAGCCCGTCTGGCTATGCGTCTCTAGTATAAAGATGAGCACAAGATGCGTTACTTTTTGAAATTCGTTTTGAACGACACACTACGAAATATAACTCGTCCAGACGCGTAACGCGTCTTGTGCCCATCTTTTTACTGGAGACGTATAACCAGACGGGTTACAAATGTTTGCCCAAGTTCGTGTAGACGAGTAACGTCTCTCTAGTATAAAAACGGCCATTTACATGTACAGGAATCGAGAAGAGAGTTGAAAATACGACGCATAGAGGAGTCTTTTTGAAGAACTCCGAGGCCTAGGATTGCCTAGGAACTCCGAACAAAGTCATGGAAACGGAGAAATAAAGTCATGAGAATTTATTCTAATTAAAATCAGATATCCGAACACCGTCTTAGTCATGATTTGCTTTGTTCAAACTCGATAAATTATAAATGAGTGCGAGAATGATATCGGAAAAAGACTCCATTTAGCTGCTAATTTACAGATAGCCTGCATAGCCAACAAATCAGGTTTTGAATAAAATCCAAACATCTGATACCTTTCATTTGCCGGAGTTTTCCTTGTCGCTCTTGCTTTTCTCTCACGTCTCCCAGATCTTCTAGCCTGTTTCGTAACTAGTTAAAGACAAATTAAATGCAAATAGCACAGGAAGTATTTTGTCTAAGAGTCGGGCGAGAAACTTCGCAATCTGCAGAAAGTGTGGAAATTGCGAATGCAATGGTTTCTATCTTGTGCGACAAGTATACATATATCTGCTTCGCTGAGCGCATTACACATCACGCATCACGCGTCACACATCACGCATCACGCATTACACATCACGCATCGCGCTTCACACATCACACAAATCCGTTAAAAGTAAGTCGTTTGGTTAGGCCTAGTATATTGCTCCATTTTCAGGTTTAATTATCTTTTAATAATCCCTCGTTAGAAATTCTAGAAAGGATACAAATCTTCGTCGACTTCAATGTCCATAGCTTTGGCTGAGGCAAGAATCCAGTCATTACTCGACTTCTTGCGTTTGAATCTGTGACAATGATTCGATATACTTAGATGCTACGAAGGAAATAAGGAACGAACAAAAGGAGACAGGAACAAAGGGGTAGCAAGAGAGAATGGAAGGCAGGAAGGAAGGAAAAATGGAGTGTGAGAGGAAAGGAAAAAAAAGAAGAAAGAGAAATGGAGTGCGAGAGGAAAGAAAAAAAAAGAAAAAGAGAAAGGAAATGAAGAGTAAACGGTAGAAGAAACACTGGAAGAAACGAAAGAAGGACTTACTTGTGTTCATCCTTATCAATTTGTTTGGCGAGAGATATTCTTTTTCTTATGGAAGACATGTACGTTACATCAACAGGGAAGGAGTCGAGGTCGTTTCCTACAACACAAAGTTAGATTAACATGACATTTAGTGACGAGAATTCTTCTACAGATCTCTCTGCAAAAACAGGAAGCAACTTGAAAATTCTTAGCAATTAATATTGGGGTACCGCAAAATTATTTCCAAGTTCTCATTTCCGAAGTTTGCAACCAGTCCCTAGACCTAGAGAACTCACATTTTTTGACACTTCCAAAAGAAAAAAAAACATAAGTGGGAGAAGAAGGACGATTAGAGGGTTTCCTGACATGCACATTAGTGTACATTTGCGTAACAATATAGCATGTTATTTGTTTTTTTGCACAGGGACATAAGCGGCATTTCAAACAAAAGCAGTCTAGTGTTACTATTGAATTACACAGTCCTCTCTTACAACAGCCACTCAGTTCTGCTCCAGGGTGGCCGATGTAGACAGGTTCGACTTGAAATAAAAGAGTCGGGCTGATTTCATTAACGAAATACCTCCGTTAAGTGTCTTCATGATTTTCTTGTAAGATCCCAGTTCTTCTGGACCGACGAGCACAACACTTAAACCTTCCCGGCTGGCTCTGGCTGTCCTTCCGCTACGATGAATGTAAAGCTGCAAGATAAAAGAGATGTTGTACACGAACAATTAGCACGACGTGCGGACCCAGGATACAGGATAGAGCGGCTTTAACGGAATTATCCAAACTTAATTGGTATTTCATTAGGACGCTAGATGATTGGCTTAAAAAAACTGGCGCAATTTTTTTCATCCAATCAGAGATAAATCCAAGGCCAGTTGAAATTTATTCGCACACGTTTTTCCGCGCTTCGCTTTAGCTACATATATTTCGAGTTTTGATTAGTTCCCTAAATTGGTTAGAGTGGAAAATTGAAAACCACTTTTGGGCAGCTTTTGTGATAAAAATATCACGGCCATGTCGTTGACTGTCGACCTCACAAGATGAAGAATTTCAGAACTTACTGCTCAAAAGTTATGACAGAGATACCTAACCCACCCCTGGTAGTGGGAGTCCAACTTACGTCGGGGTCCTTTGGAACTTGATAGTGGATCACGTGTTCAACTGCAGGTATATCCAGACCTCGCGCGGCCACATCTGTAGCAAGAAGTAAACCTCTTGAACCCGACTTAAATCTGCAAACAGAAACAAAATATGATGGAATTTTGTCACGCAATGCTCCCCTGCACTCTTCGTAGGGGGTAGAGTGAGTTGTATAACGACTCAGACAAAGTTACGTATTGCAATGAATTGGATCTTACTGAGAGGAGGCTCGATGGCGTTTTGTTTAGCGCGCCCGCCTTGGGGTCGGGCGGTTTTTGGTGAAGACACTTTACCCTCAAGTTGCGTTTCTCCACCCAAGTGTATAAATGAGTACGGACGAATTTAATTCTGGGGGTAGCCCTGCGATGGCCTAGCATTCCATACAGAGGGGAGTAGGGATAGTCCTAGTCACTTCACGCTACAGAAATTGTGATACGCGAAATCAAAATTTCCTGATGGGCCACTTACATGTAGCTCGAAAGCACATTTCACCTTTTTACCTACCTATCTAACGAAAACTACGACGAGACTCTAGAAAATACAAAAATAAATTTATTTCACCTATCCAGGTTCTTCAGTCTCTGCCTTTGCTGCATGCTGGCGTGTAGTACCCACGGGTCAAAGTCCAGCAGTCTAAATAAGGAACCCAGTCTCCTCACGCAGTCAACCGTGTTAGAGAATACCAAGGTGCGGCCTGGGTACCGCGACAGGAAATAGTAAAGGTACAAGTCCTAAAATGCAATTGAAAAGGTCAACCTGTTTTTTTCGTTTTGCGTGTTTACATACATGTCGCTCAAATGATTGTCTCAATATGCTTTTCCGCGTTTTACATGAACTACATGAATTTGAGTCTAGTAATCATGACCAAACCACTTCTGAAAGCTTTGTTAACTGCTACGCGGAAATTCCCAAACCTCAAAATTTCTAACCCCTCCTGTTCCAGGCTCGGATCCCGCTCGTCGCTATATCGCGTTCGTCGCCCGCCCGTCCGCTTTTTCGATCGTCACCACTGACCGAGAGATTGCAACAGCCTTCTGCCTAACCTATGCTACAACCTAAGCAAATAGAAATCTATTCCCAAAATAAACAGGGTAGAGATGAACTAAGTGAACAGTAAACTTAATACAGCGAAGAACAAGAGAGTCTTGATATTTGAAGCTCGTTAGAAGTCAACATAGTGCGAGTGATATCGTTTCAAACAATCAATATTCCATATACCACGAGCTCGCTCCAACTTCATTAATTGTAAACCAATTCCAGCCAGCTTTGACACAAGCCGGAGATTTGGATTTTATTACCCCGGCTAGGCGGGTTACCCCACTCTCGAGCTTTCACATGGAGAAAACTCACCCCAGCTAGGCGGGTTACCCGGCCTGGCTGGCCGGGTAACCCGCCTAGGTGGGGTACCCCACCTCGTATGTGAACGCAATCACGAAAAAAAGAGAGACTGTATGAAACGTTTGGTAACCTCACCGAGGTGAGGTACCTCACCTACCTGGGGTCTCCCACCTCCATGTGAACAGGCCCTAAAATAAATGTAGGTTCAACGTAATTTAGAAAACTGTTAAATCCCACAAACCTTTTCATCAAGTGAGCATGAAATCTTTGTCTCTGTTAAGGTCTCTACAGTCCCTCTCGTGTTGGTGACATCAATCACTTTACAGCTTGTTTTGTGCAATCCGACTTTGTCCATTAGCGAAACTAAAATAAAACAAATACAATTTCATTCATCCTTGCATAATCTCTACGGCAAAGAGGGTGGGGGGAGGAGAGGGAAGGGGGACTTATGCTTAGATCACGGTTGCATGCACACGAAAATGACAATATTCAATGCAGTTCTTTTATTACCCATAAGAGTTTACATTGGAAAATTTGGTCCTCTTGTTTCTCACAATTAAAAGTTTACCGGCGAATTTGAAGGAAAATCAGTGCAAGTTTATAAATGAAATGTCTCATATTTAAAATGCGGAGAAGGATATGAAGAGATGATTGATCAGCGTTGTACCGTACTGCGATGATCAAATATATCTTCAGAAAATCAGTTTCTTCGATCACAACCGACAATTTCCACGAAAACTTGCAGTGCGATGTTTCACAATACCGCCGACGGTTTCAATTTTATGGGAAAGCTACGACAGGTGCTCAGGTTCCCCAACACCTTGCCCAATGGGTAGACTTGCCTACAAGTCGAGTAGCAAAAGCCGTCATCGCAAAGAGAAATATGTCTATGAACGCCTGAAACTTGATTTAAGAAGAAGCGCTTTTAGTCTTTTAATCTTTTTAAGTCTACCCAATGCGTTATGTTGCAGGCGACGTCAATTTTTTTTTATGTTTTACGCTGTTATCGACCATAATCTCTTGACCAATGAGCGCTCAAAAATTCCCCCAGTTATCGTACATGTAAAACATGTCTTTTTAAGAAAGACTTATACTAAGCGTCGGTACTTAGTTTACGTTTTAACTAATTACGCGTAGATTGTACCTAAAGCCTCTCCTTTGGAAATCTTCTTCTCTTTTCCTTTTCTTCTGAATGACTTTGGAAGAGTCAAAGTCGCGGAGAAGATAAATTTCTGAAGAGTTCTTTTCTTCACGGTTCCTGACGCCTCTTCATCATCCCTGTACCAAAAAAACGGCAAGTCCATGTTGAATACATGTAAATATCACCAAAAACTCTTTTTACTTAATAACGAACCTCAAATGTCCGTTAAGCGGCCACTTTCCAAAGTCCCGAACTATTTGTCCGTAAAATGCTGCATTCGATACCTCTTTTAAGCGACCATGGCCTCCCTTTTCAGTTCCTTAGTATTCATTTTATTGCGGAAAGGGGACTTTAATGTTTTGTTTCAATGATTTGGCATCTATCTTCACATATGCTCACTTTTAAACAAGGGCTTTGCTATATGGAGAGAATAAAACGACGTTGACTGCCATTTGTATCCGATTATATTGTACCTCTATTAAACGGCCAGTTTTCAAAGTTTTCAAACCAAAACCAACGCTATCACTCACCTATCAACCAATCATAAAGAACACAGACAATCCAATGAACCAATGAAAACTACGAGTTGATTCATGAAGTTGACGCGAGGCGCGCACACCTTTTTCTGCACTTGTCCTTTGTGATTGGTTGATAAGTTGTGTCCTTTGTGATTGGTTGATAAGTGAGTGATAACACTAGCTTTACTTCTGACTGGATGGAAATGTCGCGTGAGTTTGTAGCACTGTAATGCAAAAACCAATTACCTCCGACTAGTAATATTTATACTCCCCCCTCCCTTTCCGTGGATGGGATGCTGGCTACTCCAAGCATTAAATTCATAATGTCGTCGCCAAGGGTTTGAACCCAGACTGCTTGATCAGGAGTCAAGCACACAAGCCATGAGCCTACCACGCCTCTAGATCAATACATGGACATCTACATTATTGCACAAGCTCTATTGAAACGCATGTTCTACCTTGGCCTATGGATAAGGTCCAGAATTGAGGAAAGCTCTTGAAAGTGTCCCTGTTCAACCATCCTATCTGCCTCGTCAATCACAAGGTACCTCAATTCCTCCAACCGACTCACATGCTCTTCACCCTGGAATCAAATGGCATGTAATGGTATGGTGGAAGAGTTGAAATCTTCTACTTTTTGATACAGGTAAGGCATGGCATCACAAATATCTAAAGATAATAGTTATCATGATGCAGGGGTTTAATTAAGGGTTGGGTGCAGGGGCAAATTGACTGGTTGTGAGGTTGGTCTTGCCCACCTGGTATAATGACCATCTAGAAGAGAGACCAATTCTTCTAGTTATTGTATATTGGAAGTTCAATTCAATTCAATAGTTTTGCCTGCCTGTGAAAACCAGTTGCCCTTCTGCTGTAAACAGTAATGAGCCCCTGAAAATTATGCTGTTGCAAACATACAGGTTCAAAACATGTCAATATCCTTTGCTCTGAAGGCGCAAGTAAGTTTCTTTTACAGCTTGAAATCTTCAGGCAATTTATGTTAGTATAGTGTCATACAAAACTTAATTCACTTTTTTTTCTGACAAAGAAAAGTTCTTCAGTCCATGAAGTACTGTGGAACACACCACTTTTTACAGCATGACTAATAGATAACTATTTTTAATAACATCTGTACATCTAATATGAAGTACATAGTCACCTCTGAAATCAGGTTCCATAATCTTCCAGGAGTTGCGACAATTATTTCAGGACACTTTTGAAGCAGCCTCTGTTGTTTCTGAGGTGCCATTCCACCAATCACAGTAACAATCTTGGAAGCCAATAAATGATAATAGTTAGTACATTTTGGATTTCCAGTTTCTTTTTTTACTACATTTAATTTATCATGTGATGGAGGTTGCCAAATTAGTAGTAATAAAGTTGACTGAGACTGCCTTATATTCTTTCAACATTGTAGACCATAATGAGTTTCATTTGTTCTTAATCCCCTTGCAGGACGCCCTAAAGCCAAGTACTTAAATCTGGTATCTGTTGTATGAAATGGCTATGAGAGCTACAATAGGAGTCTGCCCTGTTACTCCCAGTACTCGTACTGTCAGTATTAATAACAACAACAACAACAACAATAATAATAATAATAATAATAATAATAATAATAATACTAATAATAATAATAAATAAAATTTACATTAGAAATTTACATCAGTGATAAGAAATTTATTACTAACAAATAATATAGCTAAGTTGTGAAGATGAAAACAAAATTAAGAATCATTTAAGTCTTTAATAAGTGAAAACTAACTCATTAACCGACTAACTTAACTAATTAACTAAGTAACTAACTGACTAGCTAACCTATCTAATTTACTAATTAACTAGACTAACCAAAAAATCTAATTATAAAATTTGTTAAAAAGGTGTGTCTTTATACAAGTCTTAAAATTGGATAGCGAGCCGCTCTCTCTTATATTCTGTGAAGTTACCTCAATAATTTGCCAGAACCCATTCAGTCATGTCTGAGTGGTAAGAGGCACTGTGAGAGTTACACAGAAGTTTCCTTTCCAAAAACTATTTTAGTCAATACATAATGACTGGGCCAGCTACATGTAGCCAAGACACACACTTAAGTCAGATCCAGTTAGTTCAATGAGCATACTGATCAGTTTAGGCCACAGAATTTTGCAGCAGAGAACTTCACCTTTCATGTGTAATTCCAAGTTAAATGCTGCACAGCATTAAAACAAGTTAGAATCAAACATCTTTTGAAACTCTTTTTAGCTCTTCTAAAATAAAATAGGCCAGTTATAGTAGTGGCACTGCACAAGGTATTTTTATTGACAGGAACCGAAAAAGACTGAATACATGACTGTACACCTTTAAAAAATATATAATTATTTTCAAACCTGTACCTTTAAAGAAGTGTGCTTTGCAGCCAGTTCAAGGTGATTCCTTATTTGCAGTGCCAATTCCCTTGTTGGTGTCATTATCAAACCCAACAGAGGTTTTCTAATCTCATCTCTACAAGCTGTACTGTTGTCAGCCACAGTGGTGGATGTCTTTGCAGTGTCTTTTCCTTCATTATTATTTGTCCCTTCTGTTTCTTGGCTAGCCTTACGCTGCAGGATGTGGGTGAGAATCGGAATGCCAAAAGCTAATGTTTTTCCTGATCCCTGGAAATGAAAAAGAATGTGTCAGCTTGAAGTGTCAGAAGTGTCTCCTCAGTAGCTTTTATGACTAGGGCATGTTTAAAATGGAAAGTGTCAAAATAACCAAATGACACTAGACTAAGAGTCATTCTCAATGTGGGATATGGGTGTCTGTAAGGGTAACCCTTATTAGACAAGTATATACCACACAAGTGAATAGTGCTTTTCTCGCACGCTGATTGGCTAGCTTGGAGGTGATTAGCCAAGTATATACTCTTCACCTCTGACCAGCCAAAGAAAAACAAAATAAAGTTACTCTTAAACAAGTAAAGTTACTCTTTGGTCTGCTAGTTATTCAGGTTGTGTTGTATATACATGTACTAAAAGAATTACAAGTATTCACCTCAGTGTTGGTGAAAGTGGTGGATATCTACCTCATCGCTTCGTCGTTTGGTAAATATCCACCACTATTCATCTCCACTTCGGTGAATACATGTAATTGTTAACTATTATTGAGAGCTTACCACTGCCAAGTTAGTGACATTTACTAGGCTAACCTAAAGAGAGTGCCATTTAGACTAATCATGGTGACATTTTGCCATGTCAACTCAGCCTACATGTAGTTGTATTTGTGGTCATACACTGAATGTCAGCCACAGTACCTCCTGATTTCAGACTTACTGTCTTCCATCCTGTGGTATCTCATCTTTGGATTACATGTAGGCTAAGTGCAGGGGATGACTAACATTCCAGACTATAAATTTATTTAATACTAATTTTTGGAATCAGATGGCCTTTTACTTACTGTTTCTGCAGCCCCAATGATGTCTCTGTGATGAAATAGTGCTGGTGGGATGGAAAGTGTCTGTATAGGAGTGGGGATTGTAAATCCTTGATCACCAAGAGCACTTTGCACTTCTTTTGGGACTCCAAGGGCATCCCAGGCACTTGTATCTACCATACTTTCTAAAATTCACAAAATTACTGACTTGAGCTAATTTAAGACACCTTTTTGAACAAACTCTGTACTAAAGGGTTATTTTGACTATACATAGGCAATTGCCTCTATTTGGTATGGAAATAATTTATGCTCAGATGTTTGTTCACAGACATTATCTGTTCTGAGAAGCAAACAGTTTTCTGTGAGCTTTGACGAAAAGTCACAATGTCCAAGGACAAATATCTGAGCATATTTTTGTGCCAAATGGAGGCTATTTAGTTTTTATTCTTCTTCAAATGTTTTTTGTAACACATACATGTAGAGTTTTGACAATTGGGAAATTTCACTCAGATATATCTTCAGTTTTTGTTGGATAATATTCAGTCACATGACGCATTTATACCAATCACTCAAGAGCGAAAAGATTTAATGAATTTTAATTACACTTTATGACTACATGTACAAATGTACAATGTGGTAATAGCTACTTGACTGTTGTAAAGATGAAGATGATTTTGTATAAGTCTTTTTTAAGAGAATAATTTTAGAACATGAAGACAATGTCAGATGATGATTTTGCTGAAAGCACATGGTACATGTGTATCAGAGAATCCTTCATTTTTCTTGTAGTTATGGCTAGCCTTACATATGTATGTTTCGTCCCTGCCAAGGGACTCGTCAGAGACCTTTCGGCAAAGTTTCTTCAAGTTTGTGAATGGCATATTACGCAATTGGGAATGCTTATGTGATATAAGGCCAGATTGCCACCATCATT
>OMLO01004069.1_pt1 | contig 12150 bp, 4 predicted proteins | sample 1674811 | NCBI WGS metagenome assembly OMLO01 (sample SAMN06265003, study PRJEB25207) | coral metagenome | isolation source: Coral host | place: Mexico:La Bocana,Puerto Morelos, Mexico | collected 2008-11-13
ACAACGGTATGCTTCTGGAACTTTAAACTGAATAATCAATAATCCTCAAATAAATTTACACGCCACAAGCTACAGGGTGAAACGTTTTCCTGCTCTGATCACGGAAGAGTAACGAAATGCGCAAGTTTTAAATTTGAAGTAACTCGGCGAGTTGGAGAGCAGAAAAACGGGATGAAATAGCCCAGATAACAGCGCGTAGAAAAATGACGATCGCTGCTTCCGAAGTAATTGGAACCTGGGAACAGTGCAAAATGAATTTTTTCAGGGCGAAGTGTTCTTTCTTCGTCACCAAAAACCAAAAGTCTTCTCCTTTCCTTCTAATAAAAGGAGAAGGTGTCCATCCTGGAATTTAACATAAAAGCCACATGTAAAATCAGAATCGATGTTCTGTTTAACAATGTCTTTTCTTTAGGCACTGCAATAGCGATTAATTATTTTCGGGTGTAAATCCAAGCCCTCGCTTCATTTGTTGCGAACTGTGTTGCTTAATTATGCACAAAAAGAAAATAGATTAATTGCCTGAAGTTTACAAAAGTTGTTTTCTTTACCGACATGACTTGGACTACATGATGAAAACTGGTTTCACAAAGTGCCTGCAATGCACTTATGCGTCGTTGTTTTCACCGTGTAGTTATGCTTTATGCGCTTTTAATACTGAAAAACGTGCTCGTCGAACAAATGGGGTTTTTCCATTTTATTTCAAGTCTAAGTATTATCTTTTATCATTCTGATTTAATTTTATGGCCCTTTTGACCAGCCTGATTGTAATCTGAAACGAAGGGATAATTGATTTTAAAAGTTTTGACAAGTCCATCGTGTTCAGGTTTTCTCTTACGCGGCCTCGAACTGACCAATGTTATGGAGTTGAGCTGATCGCTCAACTCTCCTCAACTCTATAACATTATATTATGCAGAAAAATAAACAGAGATCCCAAAGATGATGACACTTTGGAGTTTACACCTTTAAATTACAGTCTTACCCCCAAAAATAACTGAAGAAGAGATTGCTTTTCTTGTGTGATATCACCATATCACGATCTCCCCGAACGACGCAACGTGGTGTCTGGAAGATTATGAAGCTCGAGAGAAGATTTATTGATTCACTTATCGGCAGACAATCGCCAAGTGTGCTCATTTTGTCGCAATGGAATTCAAAGGCAATAATTGAGCGAGCACAGATAAAGGCAGAGATATTTCTAGATTTAAATGGTTTTAAAACACATTCGTTGTCACTGACGCTCGCATTGTCAAGCGTAATTTTCTATGTTTTCGTCTGCCACGCTGTCTATCGCAAGATTCCTTCCCGCAGATTCTTGAAATTAAACCCTTTTAGTCCTTTTAGATATTTTCAAGGGCTAAAATTGCGCACAAAAACCTTATCGCAAATGAGATTTTACGGTCAAACCAAAACCCAATAAGATCTTTTATTATACAAAAATGGCAGTTGACTCGAGGTCACTCGCCACGAGGAAGCGTTCAAATAATAAGTCTAAATTATGACAAAGTAAAAGCGAATTTTTCATCAGCGATGAAGGAAGGACTTTTTTATTATGAACGCGATTATTTTTTCTCCCTTGGCCAGTTTAATTTCAGAATCTTGTCCCACCGTTTACTACCTACAGAAAAACCAAATTGTTTATGTCTTACATGTAATCAATAAGAGCTATCTGGGAACCATTCAAAACGATTTAAATTTGTATCAAAAACACTAAGTCGAGTTAACCTTTGTGAAAAGAAAAGCGTCTGAACATAAACTTAATTTCCTCGAAACAAAATAATGCAAGATAATTCTTTTGTGCATTAAACATTGAAACGTGCCTGACTGCTCGATACTAAAAGGCTTTTCAGTCTTGAAGTTCACGTGTTTAATCAGCTGAAAATATTCACTTTCAACTTGGTGACAGCTCTGGCATAAAATATGACTGCGATGGGGTTGCTGTCTTGCCTCGGGTTAAACCAAAAACCAGCTGGATCCACAATCAAAATTTTCTCGCAACTTTTTATCGACGGTGAAATTTTACGGAGATTATGCAACTGAACTGAGTAATAAGTTAAGGGACTTTTAGAAAAAGCATTTAGCTAACTGAACAACGCAAGTCCGCAAAATTAATATTTAAGTATTTGAGGTTTTTGTGAAGTTCACGCCGTAATTAGCGACTACATTTAGGAAACTACTAATGTCCTTTTTGAATTTTAAGAGGATTAGTGCGAAGGTTTAATTTTGGCCGTAGAGAATTCAGAATTAGGTATTCACTGAGCAGTCGTTTTAATTCACAAAGCCGTCACGGCAATATGTTGAGTCGCAAGGCCTGTCGAATTATTCAGTGAAAAGTTCACTTATCATATTCCATTTTTAGTACGCTTACCTTACCTTTCGATGAATATTGACGCGGATGATAAAAACAAAATAAAGTAAGTAAATTCAGATTTGTAAACAAAGTTCCTTGCTGACTATTAAAGTTTGCTATGTTTGTTTACTCGCTCCTTTAATTGTGCTCAAAGTCAGGTTAATTCGTTCTCTTTTGCTGTGCACGCATGTGCGTGTGTTCATCAGATGTCCTTTCCGTCAACAGAATACATGTATGTTAAAACCACAACTCACCAAACAGAAAAAAGATACAATCGTCTGTAAACAAATACGCTTTTTGTGAGGCAAGAGCGTTCAAATTGTGGCACGATGTGTTGATGGCTGTTTGCGGCTCTTAATAACCAATCCGTCTTTAGCAATCTGAAATAAGGAACGTGCAGCCTTTGTTCGGCTTTAATGCTTTGATTTGTTACATTGAGCGTCCACTGTTCTTTGCTCTATATACACAGTCTTTTTCTTTCTTCGTCACGCAATAAACCACACGTACTATTGTGTTGAAAAGGCTTAACTTCCGCGCAAAGCGAGGATCAAAGCTTTCACTGCTTTTATAAGACTTTTCCGGCTGTCGCTTAGCACCCTCTTGAACGCGTGTTTACCTAAGGACTGATTTGGTGGATCTTTTATGCTCTTTAAGCTTATCGATCCGAACAATGTGCTCCGTTCGCAAGACCTCTTACACTACAGTGACGAAAAGTCTGCTCTCTACGTACAAGAGTTATTCACCTGTTCCGTTGAAAACCTCAGTAAATTGCAATTTCGGGTTTTCAATGAGTTTTCATTAACATTGTGACAATTGTGAATACACTTGAATGTGGAAGCCCGCAGTGTGAAGTGTCGCCGATGACTTTAAATGGACTTTTTCAAGAGTGAAATGTCTTTTTGTTTTCCATCAAGAGTTACTTCAGCTGCAGTTTGATTATTTGAGAGCATAACCACCCTGCGCTCCCAAAGCCTGAGTGTCAGGCTTTTGTATTCTTTAGTCAAAAGATATTTTTCTTTACTTCATTTTCTCCGGCTCTCTGTACGAGTTTATAAATTAAGGTCCCAAATGGATTTAAAGTGCATAAACTGGTGTCACTTAGTGAGCTTGCGAAACGCATGAGTCCACAGCACTTAAAGTTAAATTGGAACAATTAACAGGAAATTTAACGCAAAGAAAAGGTTCATTTTCTTTTCCATGTCATACGAGCTCGTGGAGCTATTCTTTTCAGTTAGCGTGTTGCCTCTTTTGTCGAGGTGGTTTAAGTTTCGTTAAGTCAAGCTAGTCGGCATGTGGAAGGTAGATTCGTCAGAAGGAGTAAACAACATATGCCCATATGCTCGCTTTCCCGTGAAGAGAATCGGTGCTTCCTGTGAAGACGCCGCAAATTATGGAAATGATTCAGACTTCCTTTTGACCCCAGGGATCCTAGCAGGCATTTGCTGTGTCGTAGCACTGGGCCAAAATTCGTCTTTGATTTTATACGAATTAAATTAATGATCCTGATTTGACTGATTCCATATGGCATGGCTCTCACAGTCGACTGTTTTCTAAAGCAGAATAAAATGCGAAGTTCCCGAATACCGGACTTTGACATAAAAAGAAAATGATTGGAAAAGATCTATCAGAGCAGAGCCATCAGTCTTCAGAAGCGAGTTGACGCTGTTTTTTTGAAGGCAGACATTGACTCAACCAAGTGAAGCGTAACTGGTTATTGTGGAGTAATATTATGAAAATACTCGTTTGAGCATAAATGGCATGGAGAGATAATATGTGAAGGGTGATTCTCCAAAAGAAGTTTCTCAGTCAGATAACAGTGATTATCTACTCCCAGGTGGTGATATTTTAAACCCGTCTGTTGGCAACTGTTCACCTGCGCCGTAAACAGGATGATTCTTCCTATAGATCAGTGATGAACTTTCAATTAGGCCCCCGAAGAAAAACATGATTATTCTTATTAAAATTGCGATGCAACAATGCCCAAAGCGTTTAGACATGGCAATTTCCTTGCACGAAGTTTGCTAGGAGTTTAATAATCGAGATCATTTAAAAGGTCAAGTTGTTTTGAAGGGCAATTTTCTAACTGCTGAGGTCACCGCTAATATATTTATCAAGATAAAAATGAATTCTTTTCCTGATCTTTCTCAAGGCATTTAAGCAAAAAATAGGTAAACCAGAACTCTGTTGGCTACAGGCGCAAGGATAGAAAATCAGCTGTTCCCTGGTTTTGTTCTATTTTATTTGACTATTATTGCTTTTTTTAAAAAAAAAACTGGAAGTCACACTTGCGCTCCATTCTCATTCATCATCATTAAAAATTGATTTGTCGTTTCATTGTTTACACACGATCAAAACACAACTTATTTCGATCGAGTTGCGACTGTCTGCCTTGCTTCTATCGTCTTTCTTCTATTATGCTGCTCCAAAGCTCATGAATATTCTAGAATATTTACCAAATTTTGCGTTAATTGAAATGAACTGTCTCCGTATGGTTTTCGTTGAAAAGGGGAAAAGATCTCCGGTCAAAAAGTTCAATCGGTGTTAATGAAGATTACATGAGTAGCGAGGTAATAGAATGTTTTGCCAAGCCCGTTTGTTCCGCAGCAAACCGTCGTAAATTTCGCTTTTTCTCAAACACCTCATTAGTATGCAAATGTAAAACAAAAGACTGCTTTGTAAATGATTATCTATTAAAACGAGCTCACAGAGATGAATTTCGTTTTACGGCGAGGAGTTATCGGGGCGTTTTACGCACCATTTCATGCTGTATGATTCCCTTTGGCCCTATTTAGGCTCTAGACTGTGGGTTGAAGACTTACGAACTCTAAGTTTAGCCTAATTTATTTAAGAAGAAAAATGTTCGTTTTGCACGGTTTCAACTGCCTTCTATAACGAGCTACTCAACGAGACAAAAACACTTTCGCAGGGTAATAACAACTGGATTGATTCCCATTTCGCGTTGTTTTTCCTCGTGCTAAGCAATTAAGACTCAAATAGACGCAGCATTGATTTTGTCTCCGGGATAATAGCGATTTTAAACTGTTACAAAGCGTTTATGATAATCAATTGAAGATCTGAGCACTGATTAGCTAAGCTTGTGTGTCACTTTTGTTGCTTGCAGGTTGCTTAAGCGATACACTTTTCCATGTGCTTCAACAAATGACGTCGAATTAGTGTCAGGTTAAGTTTCAATCATGTTTCAGTCTTATCCAAATATAGCCTGGGAGTGAAGCCCTCTTTGACCTCCTTCTACATTGTCTCATTTCGCCTCGTAGCGTGAAGTGCTTAGCGCAAAGACAACATAGCGAAAGGTGTCGAATGGAAATTAGAGTAAATTTCTTTTGTGCGAAGTATTGTCTTCGGGCAATCGAGGACAAGCTTTGTATGTTTATGAAAAGAATTCTTTTTGACTTGATCGGTCGTTCAATTCTAGAGCTCCCTGAGGGGGACGAAAATAGGGTGTGATGTACCCCTTTTATTCCCTAAGCATAAATGGTTCCTTCTCTTCGTTTTTGGTGCTTTTATACAGCGCTCTAGCAGAGCGTAGCTAGCCAGCTAAGCTGCAACAATATGGCGTGTATTTTGAGGATTTTCTGTGGTTGTTTGCAAGATAAAATGCATTGTCTCGCGTTGTATTCATCGCCGCGAGAGTGAGCTGAATTTCCAAGTGGAACAAAAGTTCAATACAATAAGCAGGTGCTAACAATTAATTTCAGCCAACCTCAATGCTATGTGTTTAAAATGAGACGATTAAAAAGTGTTCTGGGACGTGTGAGCCTCAGCAACAGCCGTGCCAGTCAATCGAGGTCCAATGTGCTTTGAACAAATGCCATGAGCATGTGTTAAACAAGGCCTCGGTAGGCAGACTCCCTTACTGACGTCACTTTGGAGCCAATGGGAATGGCCTGATTACTCAGGGGCCAAGGAAAATGCTTTCAGGTCCAGCACGTAAGAGCACGATGTATTGTTTAATCCAGTTGACCATTTCAAAGGTGTGTTTACTAAATATAGAATGCTGCCATTACAAGCTATAGTAAACTGCAACACGACGATTGCTCATTGTTCTCTACGTCTCATTCAAGCCCAGAAAGCTCATTATCTTCCCTACGAATTTCATTCCTAACAGGCTATCCTCTTTCATTCCCTGAGAAGTCTGCTTTTCACCCATATATTGTTAGTTAAAGCTTTCGTGGTGTATCTCTTCTGGAGTTAGTGTTTGTCCTCTTTGGACTTCCAAGTCGGCCAAATTGTGTTTGTCAGCATCTTCGTTCACTGTAATTTAGAACTTTTCTTTCAGTATCACCTCAGGGGTCTAGCAGTGAATAGGTGGCTGGATTCAATCCGCGTGTTGTGGAGTTTCTTTCAAAGACCCCCGCCCTGTCTGAATGAGGGGGTCATGTAGCTTCCGATATTAAACTCGCATTGTAAAGCAGAACAGTCACACTGGACGCAAGATTCAACTTGGGTCATAAGCTTGCCCCCTGTTTAAATTGCTGTGCTTATGGCATACCTAAGCTCAATTAAGTTCAGCGCAAGAGTCTCTAAATCTATAGAGAAAATGACGTCCCTGTATGTCTGTGTATTGCCAGGCTGGTCTCAAGGTGTTAAACCGTACATGCAATTAGCATAACACTGAGCAACCATACATTCCCATATTTTAATCTCCCACGTTAACTTTGCTTGTTTTCCACTCCTGTTACCCTATTTAACGAGTGTAATTCTAGTATGGCAGCACACGCGGTTCTTTTTCCTTTATTTTTCGAGATCGAAAGTTGTGATAATCCAATTAATTGTTTGTCAAAACAAACGCGGCACCTGATTGGCTAGCTCAGCAGGTGGAGTCTTATTAAACTGCGCTCAAAAACTCATTTTAGTTTAACTTTTGCTCTCGTGAACAACATTGATACATTTCATTAACAAGACTCGACTGCCGCCTTATCTATAGCGGATCGCTGGCTCCAGGTATTTCAACTGCCTGCTTCGTAAAGAAACCTTCCGCTTCGAGATTTTCTCCAGAGATTTGGGATTTTTTAAAATTAATTCAGAATGGAGTATCCAGATTTTGCCTTTTCAATGCCAACCTGCTATCAGCTGGGAATTCCGAGTGAGAATCCTCCACTGAGTCAATTGCCTCCGTATTACGGACCACCGATGACTATGCCGATTCCTCACCCGTTGTACGACTACAACCTCGAGCCAGCCTTCATTCGCAAGAGGAACGAAAGAGAGCGAATTCGAGTGCGTCACGTCAACGAAGGCTATGCGCGTCTTCGAGAACATCTACCGGACGAACCCACAGATAAGCGGATGTCAAAGGTAGAGACATTACGGGCCGCAATCAGGTACATTAAACACTTGGAGAGCTTGTTGGATGTCGGCAAAGATAGCAAACAAGATAAGAACACCGAAGGACCCGAGAAAAGACAAGAATCTACAGAGGACGAGAGGTAAAAAGAACAATTGATGTCCTTCCGTGAGATTATACAAAAAGAGGTATCTTGAAGTTTTACGCAAGACAATTTTAATGCACAACAATATCTTCCTGTTTTCTGTGATTCACAGAAATTGAAATCAGCGTAATATGACTTTAAATTAAACAGAAGATTTGCTCTTTTAATTCAGGCAGGAGCTAGTGGGATCGTTTCTCCGAAGTCTTCCTAGCCTTTGAACTTTCGTGTAGAAAATAATAGGTTTAGACCGTATTTTCTGTTCTCAGTTTACTTGCTTGGAGAAACTAGATGCGAAAAAGTTAACTTGCAGTTGTGATACTGAAAGTGATTGATGAACACGAAAATTTTTAATGACTGTAAATATCCTTGTGTAACATAGCGAATTTGCATAATTTAGTGGAAAAGTGTATTTAGCGGACAAAAGTCTCTCTTAAATGCATTCTTTAGTTCGTTTTGGTTTGCCTTCAAAACATTCAGTTTAAAAGTTATTTTAACAACAGTGCCATTTAAATACAGTTGTCGGCCCGACGCCTTGTTCCAGATTATTGCCTTTAATCTATGCGCGATCGACGGCTTTTAATAGTTTATCATTCAAATGATAAAGTTCTGTAAATGTCGAAGGCTGACCCGTACGAGGTAACAATAATTGTGCCATCAAATACTAATGGAAAACATTCAACCGCTTGGGTCTTTTAAAGTTCATAGTGGCAAAGATAATAAACAGCACAAGCAAAACTACTTAATGTCTTTTTACAACACAAAGACTCTTGCCGTTTTATTTATAATGAGCCTAACGAGTTTTCACCTTTACGGGTTTGCCGGCCGCTTGGTCGCCTTGATACAAACTTTTGTCTTCGTTAAAAAACTCGTACAATTCAGTAATTTAACAAAATGGTCCAGTAGGCTTACTGCGCATGCCACGCAGTTCTCTTTGATCGACTGCAGGCCACAGCTGTACTAACATATCAAGCTTGGCTTGTTCAACTTTGAGGCAGTACCATGAAAACGTTGATTTTTCTTCGCACTGTTTTTTCACGCTGAAGTTTCTCTGTTTTCTATAACATTGCAAAGGACGTTTTATGAAGCCCAGGTCACCACTTAAAGAGACAATTGTTCAGTTTCTATGTTGGTCGCTTTGTTCCTATTAATTAAGCGTGAACAAAGTGCGTTCTTTTGCTTCGATAACATCACTCGGTACACGACACAAAAGATACATAAGGCTTAAAGAATCAGTTCTGCTTGTGGTTTTTTCTTCTCGCTCGCCAGCTGATAAACTGCCTATAACAACAGTGTTGTTTTGGGAGATTTTCCTTTTTTATGCTAATATTTAATGCCTAAATGTAGCCAATTTATAACAACACGAACAATAACTGTTGCTTACTGTGTCGGATTAGAGCATATTTCCTGTTCGTTTCAACATGGATGAGTAACCCAGCAAATGAATTATGCGACTGCTGAAAAAGATTTATGAATTCTGATAGCGTTTAAACGCTATATACTACCGACGATAAGCAAGTTATTTTCTGGATGTTTATCCAGATTCAAGATAATAACTCAGCAATACTTTGTTATACGTCAGTTCCCTCCCGTGGTAAAAATTTCCGCTTCATTCTCGTCCTTAAAATTTGCTAAGTGTTTCTTAGTAATTGCTTAAAGCAATGTTCTTCTTTAATTTCCGACGAGTTGTTATGCAAATCAAATCAATTAGTCAAAGCGGAGAGCAGAACAGAAATTATCGTTAAATAATATTTTCAACAATACCGTTTCGCTGAAAAAAAAACACGGAAACGCCATTTGCCTTTTGGTTAGAAACCACAATGGATTAAACAATACAACTCGCGGCTTAAAAGCGCTTTAAGCACAATTACATTGCCACGAAAGTACCCTATGCACTGAAAAGAAATTTGCTCGTAATATTTCCTGTTTATTTCAAACCGACGCAACAACGTGCAAATATTGTTCCGAGTTAAATCCAGTAAACCAAAATCTTTAGCCTTAAAAACCTATCTTTTACGCTTACTGTCTAACGTAACGCGAACTTATAAAACGGAACAAAGATTGAAAATTAGTTGTCACTTTATATAAGTCGGTTTTAAAACACCACGTGCAAATCAAAAACCTCTAGTCCAAGCACCAAATGTATTTTTGGTTAAATGAGCTCCAAATTCCTCATTATTGGCCTTGACTGAGCGTATTTGAAAGATGACTGCCGGTGATCATATATTATCCATCGCTGACTTAGGATGGTATGCTTTTTTTCCCCACTAAAGTTCAGTTTTGGATTATTTTCACTATTTCAGTTTAGTGAAGCTCAAAACGTGTCCCATCATTTAGCCGTTCTTTTGTCATTTACAAGGAAACAATAGACCTCATTGTGTAAACTCACTTGACAGTTTAACTAGGTTGTTGTTCATGTGAAATTATTCCGTTTTAACGACATTTCAAAGGTGCACTGTGTCTGCCTAGCAACACAAACCGACAACACCGAAAACTTTTCACACACGGTATGGAAAGTAAACAGTGCCCATGAAACTACCAACGTTGAAGGACATTTTATCTCTCCTCTACGGAAAACTTCATTTTCTAGGGTTTGGTTTACTTGTTTCTTGGCACAATAGTTTTTCTATCCGATTGGATTTCGCAATAAGCAATATACTATCACAATGATTTATTTTTCCACATTATCAAACAGTACAAGCAATGCGTGGGTGAAGTTTGTTCAAGAATTCAAAATCATGCTTTTTTGGCCCTTTGTCCTTCATGATGCGACAGACAAAGGTTTGAATAAATTCGACAAACAGAACTTAGCTGTTACGCTGTCGAAAATCTAGCTGTTTGTATCTCATGCGCTCTTGTAGGACAATGCCAAAGACAGTTTTCTTTTGTCCTCGTACCCCTCATCCAGACGGTTGGTTTCATGTTGCTCCTTTTCTGTTACGCGATCCGCAAAAAATCTCCCGCTGGCTTGCTTCCCACGTGCATTGTAAAGTGCCTATCAAGACGCGAGTGAATGTGACTGCGAGCACACTCGCATCAACAACCCCTTTTGAGCCGGACGAGACGAGAGTGTTTGCCGTGTGGAGAATTACAAAACAGTACTCTTTCTCTCTCTCTCTCTCTCTCGGAATCCTTTTTTGTGAAGGGCCCTTTTAATTGTTGAACAAAAACAGGCTTAGGAGGTGTTCAGGGCTGGTGAAAGGAAGATTAGGCTTACGCCCCTGTCTTTTGTAGTCAGTCGGGTTGAAAATACTTCAACTGGTACTTGGTGGTTACTATTTGCAGCCACGAGGTTGGAAAATGATGGCGTGCCTCATGAGATATCTTAAGAAATAGGCCTGGAACATCTTGTTTCCTGGCGTTTGTTGCGTCCGTAGGACGAGATATTCACTTAATTTTTTTTCAAGTTTATGATTTCAGAAAGACAATGTCAACTCATGTGCATGGAAAGTAATTCCTGAAGCTATTTGCTAATATGACAAGTCAGCCAGTCACAGTTCGTGATTTGCTCAATCAATAAGACCGGCTACGACGTTTACATGACTCACTATCTAAGCAAACAGGTCCAAGAACAAAGGCTCGCAATCAAAATAGAGATTCGTATCGTGCAAATACTACTTTGTCGCTTAGCAGTGCGGCTCAAACAAAAACCCGTAAGAATAGCTCCACTTGTTACATTCAAGGAAGAATACAGCTGCAAAGAGTATGTAAAAACAAAAAAGAATGTTTTCCATACTATAGCATTCCACACAACGTAAAAGAATTCAGTTTTCAATTGGGATGTGAGTAAACTCCTAAGGACTTGAACGGGCGAAAAATCTTCGTCCTGTAAATCACAGATGCCTAAATTACCTCAAATTCGTCTCCCTGTCTGGAAAGGAACAAGAGAACATTTCACGCAATGCCTAGGTCACAAGATCGTCACTGAAGTGGCGTTGTTTGCAAATTTCTTTTGCATTGTATTCACATTTCGAGAGAACTAATACCCCGCAGTACGTCATTTGTGACAAGGACATTTGCGACGTGCTTTTTGTAAGACACTATAAGTGACTGGAAGGTAATTTTTACTGGAAGGATTCTAATGACATCACATGCCAAGAGAATCAAACAATGAATGGGACTGTTCGTATACCAAACATGTTTTATTCTGTAATTTGGTTACATCAACTAAGTTGAAAATGTAAATTGGCCACCGTAACGTGTTATAAAGCTGACGTTTCGAGCCCTTCGTCAGAGGTTAGCTCTGCGTTAACTCTGCGTTACCTCTGACGCGTTAGCCCTGACGAAGGGCTAACGCTCGAAACGTCAGCTTTATAACACGTTACGGTGGCCAATTTACATTTTCAACTTAGTTG
>OMLO01004071.1_pt1 | contig 12149 bp, 7 predicted proteins | sample 1674811 | NCBI WGS metagenome assembly OMLO01 (sample SAMN06265003, study PRJEB25207) | coral metagenome | isolation source: Coral host | place: Mexico:La Bocana,Puerto Morelos, Mexico | collected 2008-11-13
ATGCCTGGTGAGGATTAAACCTTTAGGGGCTTTTTAGTTTTGGATTTGAGAATTTGATGACGTCACGTGAACACACTCTATATAAATTCATGTATTATTATCATTATTGTTAAATGACCTCAAATGACTTCAAATCACTGTACTTGATCAAACTGTGTGTACATGCAATCGCGTTACTCGTTGAAATCCTTTCGATCCGCAAGACGAAAACCGGATAGAGTAATGACTGTGGGCTATGAGTTTAACTGGAAATAGGAATTCTCTGCTCCATGTGCTTTCACGCTAAATATCAAAAGCAAAAATTCAAAGCCATGGCCACAAAAATCGTAAGCATTTTGCATACAAGGCAGCAACGCATCTGACTGCAACCCGCATGGGGAGGTGGTACTGTCCCCTCCTGAACAGGAAGAACATTCTTCATGAAAGCCGTTTTTGAGACAAAGTTTCCAGGAGGGGAGTACCGAATCACCACAACTAGTCCGCCATCCTTCCTGGTCGCTTGTGCTGCTCCGATCTGTTTGGTGTTTTTCCACACAACCTAATTGAAACAATAGCATAAACAGAGCATACCTGGTTGTAGTTAGAAGCAATACCGGCATTATGCATCTTAATACAATGCCTTAAGGTAACGCGGGTGCGTTGATTGGTCAATAGCTATTGCATGTTTGACTCATGAGCTGAAAGTAACCTGCAATGAAGGCGTATTTTGGGCGCGCGAGTGCACATTTTCGTATTAGGCCGCCACCTTGGATTCAGTAACTCTGGAGGATTGGGGCGAGGAGATATTCGCCGAGGGAGTAGGGGCTAAGTGGAGAAAATGGGCAAGGGGGAAGGGGGAGGGGAAGAAAAAATATTTTTTCACTCCACCTCAACCCCTACCCGCCCCTGCACCAACCCTCTACCGGTCAAGCATCCAGTTACAATCCAAGATGGGGGCATCGAACCGATTTATCTACAGCGTTCCGTATTCCGCTACGAAATAACGCCTGCACTGCAGGCTAAGCTGAATGTGGCTCGAAACAGTTTCCAGCACGTTCATTATAACCACTGTATATTGGTTGATGGCAAACTCATGGCATCAAAAATCTACCCAATCATTGCTGAGTATGTTGCGGTCGATTTTCATGCACAATAGGTTACCATAGCAACAATATGACCTACAAAAACACCCTTAATTTTAGCTTTAGGCTTTTAAGTCCATCCCAGGGCTACTCATCATCAGATCATCATATCTCGTCGCGCCAGTAGACGCATAAGGCCGTATTCACAAGGCTACCCCCATTATTAAACTTAATTAACATCTGGGTTAGGAATTGCACTGCGACAGTGGAATGCTTAGTCCTGTGCCTAAAATGTCCCTTTGTATAGACCTATACAGAGTGGGTAAAGGACAGTTAACAAATTTGACTCGCCAAGGTTCGAACCAGAGGTCTCGATCTACAGTTAATGTCATTTTTCCATCTTACTCCTCAGACATTTGAAAACGCAGCCTTATTTCTACGGTTTTGCTTGCCCTCCATTCCAATCCGTCACGAAAACGAAGCCTTTCGTAAACACTCTTCAATCCGGAGGAATTTGATAACACCGGCTTTGAGTTTTAATGTAGACGAAAAACCTTTTTCAAAGCGGAGCCTTAATCATGTGATTTCGCTGCCCGAATCTGACTCAAACATGAATCGAATATGACCCGTCTTTGTTGCGTTCAGTTGCTCCCGAGTGAATTAAACCTCCATTTTCCTAATTTCCCTGGCGTAGTGTGGACTGGACCTTGAAATCTATTCTCGTCTTCGTTCATTGTCCCACGTGATTCAGTGTGGGATTATTGAATAGACGGTTGTGACTAGAATGGATACCTTAAAATCAGGTTGGACATTTTATGTTTATTACACAATACATCAAATGATGCGGGTTCCAAGTATATAGTATTCCGGATCATCTTCACTCAAAATGCATGATAGGAGTCATAAGATAAGACAGAAAAGAGAGGAAAACAGAAAGTAATATATACTTCAACCCGCATCATTTGATGTGTTGTGTAATAAACGTAATGTGTCCAATTACCTGATTTTCAGGTTACATTAATGGTTAGCCTAAAACATTTTTCAGTCGAGTCTTAAATATTTACCACTGTTTTGTTTCTGTATTGTAGGGCTAATTTACCTGGGTAAAGTGTCCTGTATTCCTTGAGAATCCAGGTTTACTGAAATCATAATTTTTCACCTCTCCATAGAAAGCTTTCGTAGCCGCAGTACAAGGCTCGTCAGGTTTAGAAGCGGACGTGTAGAGATTCTCCCCAGCCCGTATGTTTGGAGCGTGTTGGAATAAATTGTTGTCTGCTAAATACTTGGCCCAGTCCTGCGCGCCTTTGGCAAGGTTGTTATCCCATGTCACTGGACCAGCCTACAAAAAACATCAGTCCTCTGTTTTGATCATAGCGCTCTCGGACGATAATCGAAGTTTAAATGAAGTTAAAATAACGCGAGTTTCTGAAGCATAAAGAAATTGAAAAGACAACTGCTGCGTGCGCCATCACAGCTATGTCACTAGTATTCTCTCAGGTTGCCCCGGCAACAATCTATCGCTACCCATTTATACCCGACGACTGAGCCAGTGAAAGCTTTGTCGCTACTAGTCGGGTAAGCCTCACGCCCACTCCGCCTCCTCCTCGCGTCCTCCTCTCACCTGCTTTCCTCCTACGTCAAATACACCTCACGCCTAAAGGGTGCACTGCAGAATTGGATGCAATGGAATACGAAGTTGTTATTTACTTAATAAACAATATCAGTCGTTATTTACCTGGTGTCTTATGCGGTATGTGTTATGCCACTTCACGCACTGGTCTTTGAAAGGAAGTGCGGCTTCCACTAGATAAAAAAACACGATACGAAAAGAAAAGATTTAATTGTTAAGAAAATTGGGGAAAGAGTTTTTCTGGAAGTTGGGATTACAAGCCTTTGTAAACCAAATAAGCAACGTAAGCTTACGTATTTGTTTCGTTGCCACAAGGAACAAGGAGGTAACGGTTGAGTAATAAATAAATGTTATGCTTTTGTTCGTTCGTGACCCACTTGAGCTAATTGCTAACCGCTTCATCAACACTGGTTTCCGTCGATGACGGATGAATGTTAAAACATATTCATGAATTTTTGATCAAACGAGGATCACAACTGAGCAGGTTTATTAGAAATCAAACAAAGATGTTATTAAAAGTTTACGACTTTTCATTCTGAAACAGTCTACTTTACTTGTGTCGAAAAAGCATTGTTTCATTTCAATTCGATTCGTCTCGTCTTCGGCTTTTTCCGCGAACGGTGAAATAAACCAGTCATCTTGAGCATGTAAAGGTTTATGACAAATTGTGAATTCAAGGTTTTTGATACAGTACGTGTTTTTGCTTCATACTTCGACAAGGTTCGGTTTTCTTTCGTGCGAGGGTCTCCTTCACGGTATGGATTCCTAATTCAGTGAAATATATAGATGAACAGTCTCGAATTCGTCGACGTTCTCTGAAATATTCAGAAACAGAAGTTACCGATGTAAACGGGAGAACCCAAAGAATTATAATCAATTTTCCATAGCCCCAATGCTTCGCTCTAGTCTTACCTTTTCTGAATGTAATGCTAAGGAATAGACACGTAGAAATAAGGAATCCCTGCATTATATCTTCTAAAGAACCTCGACAAATTGGTCTTTTCCCTTCAGGCACTATCTTCAGTTTAGCATATTGATTTATGATTGCACTTGAGAATTTTGTTTGCGTTGAGTGATGTTGTTTTGCGGTGAAGTAAATTGATTTGGTTTTTGTGATATTGAATCGCCATTCGGAGTTTGACAATTTCGACTTGTGCTTGTTTTAGTTTCCAATTTAGCAAATAGTTTGTGTTTTGTAATCGTTGGTTTGTTTTGGAATAACAATTTCCCTTAGAATTATCATGTTTTATAATCCATGGTGCTCAGTAAATTAGGTGCATTCCTCAAGACTTTCTCTTTTGGCATTCAGGAGTACACGGAAATGTTTTAAACACATAAAGTATCGGTGAGATCTATTAATGTTTTAAACCTAACTTTCTCCCCTCATTTCCAGTCCCTGTAATAGCAGTACTTGTAAAGCAGACACCATTTGGGACACTACAATCTTTTTTTTTTTGTCTTTTTTTTTTGTTTTTGTCGACATTTTTGATTGAATATTGGGCATTTACCAAATAAAAATTCCTGCGAAAAAAAAAATTATCTTGAACCAAAGGAAAAAAATTCTTCGGGACTTAGCACTTAGCACTTAGCACTTAGCACTACAAAAGTTAAATAATATTTTCGCTCCAAAAAATTGTCCAATACAATCCATCAGAAATATAACGGTTCATCCCTTATCACTCGTCAAAAAATAGTTGACGTTTAGACCTCCTAGGACGTTAAAAATAAACACGAGCACCGCCCCCTAGAAATATATTCTAGCACCATTCATTGATTTTGTGATGCAGCCAGCAATCCAATGACTTCTATGTGGAATTTTCTATCTTGCCCAGGGAATAAACACGAAATTCCGTCCAATAATTTACCCCTATTTATAGAGCAGGAAAAAAAAACCGTCAACAAGTATTATTTCTTCAGAGACCTTTGCGACATAATATATTTATAGAAGTCGACGGAGCGCGTCAAAGCCAGTTCTTTGAGTCTGCAACTAGAGGTCTCTCAAAAGAGCATATGGAAAAGGAATATTGCGGATTTTTTCCTGAGAAAGAATACAGGAATCGACTTTCGTAGACTTACCTTGAAAGTTCGGAAGAAGCGAAACGGCTGTGATAAATACAAGCAACATTTTCACTAAAGCAGTTCCCGGGACCCGCAGGGAGCTGGATCTGCTTGTCTGGTTGTCACATGATTCTTCGAACAAAGAACTGTTTATCTTTACCATGATCACACTCATAATTTATGACTTTTTTTATTGACGATTGGTATCTGAGCTCCTTGTTGTATAAAGTGGAAGGTCGGGAAACGGGCTGGCCGTGAGTCACAGACAATCGCATAATAAATCATTAATAAATGTTTAACAAATATCATTTTTCTCGGCGTTCTCGATAATTTATGCGGAGTTATGCTTTCGGGAAGGTGAAGGGTTGCCAGGAGAATATATATATAGATCGAATGGGAAATAAAGCTTGATGAAGTCATCAAGCTTTATTTAAGAGCATGGGTCTCTCAATAGATCATTTCTAAACGACTCTGCGAATGCCTACAGAGGAGAAAAATTCTGCTCACTTCCTCGTTCCGTACTTTTCACTTTCGTGTGTTCTTACACCGCGTGGTGATCGCTAATCGAGAAGCCCAGAAACCACTGCGAGAGGCAAAACTAAAAGAGAAGGACTAGGACGAGTGTTTCGGTATGCAAATGAGCGGAAAATTCGAAAATCGTTCGGTGTTGTTGTGAAATGAAAGGTTTCTAGTGCATCAGTTTTGCCCTGGGTTTAGCATTGAAATGGCAAAGAAAGCAACAGTGGTGAAGACCTATGGAAGGCATAAATATCGGACAGTCAAGGCACAAATTTGGCTATCTCCTGATGAAGATTTTCGTTCACCGTTTGGGAAGGAAAGTCGTTTTAATTTTCCCCCCAAAATCGAAGCCGCTTCTACTGCAAATATTTTCAAGCCAAAGTCGTCCCAATGGTAACACATACATCCGTTAGATCTGATTTTCTTCTTTGTGACTGTGTTTTTCTGTATTACTTCGGAAACAGAGCTCTTTTCGTCCCAATAGCTTGAGAACACACATATGCATGGGTCGAATGTGCCAAATTACATGTAGCTCATGGGACTGGATGGTCAAATGTGTTATGGTCGATTCAGAAAAATTTGTTCATATTACCTTTTATTGGGGAACTCATAATGTATCACGGAATGTCGCGGTATTATCGATTTTCATGTTTAATTAAGATCAAGTAAGAGGAAGATACATTTTATGTGTTTTTATGTGTCAGCTTATATGTGGCCTCTATTTTCGTACGTACGTAGAATTTAAGTGGTATGCGTTTGCTATTATGTAATCAAATGATGCCCTCAGTGTTTATTTGTCCTAATTCTCTAAAGCTCATGTTCTTTTAACATTTTAAGTCAGTGAATGTTTTTATGGTAATTTTTATAATTCTTTGTCTTGTTACGTAATTATTTATTATATAATATTTATTTGTTCAATTTAATGGCTTATACAGTATGTATGTGGAAGAAAGAAGAAAGCAAAAACAAAAATTAATAATGAGATTAGAAATTAATAATCAAAAAGCCATATGAATGGTCACTAAAAAGGTGGATAGAGCCCCATACAGAACCAACACTTACATTAATATGCAACCTATTTAACAATTATTCGCTAAGTGTGGGTTGGATATGAGACGATAGATACAGTGTAGCCAACCAGGCACGTTCAGTAGCCCCTTTAATCATCTCATATTCCACAAGCCCAAGTGGCATAATGATTTTATACCAAAAAATATATTGGTAAAACTAAAACTTAAAATGCCCCCAAAACTCATTGATGCACTAAACCATATTGGTAGAACATGGTATAATGTCTTATCACCCATGATGGCTAAGCCAATGAAAACTCTTGAATTATCCGATGATCCACTTTGTGATGATCTGTTACACATGATTAGAACCACAGAGGACAGTCATCTTTCCATCTACAATTGTAATGGTTGGTTTCAGCCAGGTAGAAATGATAATAGTAATAATTATGTTTGTCTACAGTTATGTACCTCTGAAATGCGGTATAATTTAGCTTTTTCTTTCCTTAAATCTCACTCTTTTTTTCCTGTTCAGGAGTAAACCTTTGAAAAAAGTGTCAACATCACAAGTACAATCCAATAACCACAAGTGTGGAAATTCATTCATGGATGAAGAAAAAATCTCCTTATTTGATTCATCTGATAAGGAAAACAACCATATTTCAAGGCTGTCAGATGACTTTGAAGACTTTGATCTACACAATCTCTCGGAAAGAAAACTTAAAAGGAAAAGGAAGCCTCTGTTCAGTGATTGTACACCGCTATCAGTACAGAATCAAAGTCTCAGTTTTAATGAGAATGCTGGGCTTACTAAAAGTTCAAAAGACATCAAAGTGGATTGTTCAGAAAACAAACAGTGCACCTTTGACTCGACATTTAACCTGAAAAGTGAAAAGGTTGTTTCAGTAATTGACAGGTGTCACTCATCCTATATGACCTCAACTCCTGTGTTTGATGTTGATAACTGTCCAGCTATAGCAAGTACACAAAAATCAGATTCTCAAGATTCCATTTTAATGAATGGTAAAGTTGTTTTGGAACCGCTCCGAATCACACCAATTCAATGGAAGAAATTGACCTTGTCGTGTACCACTGAAAACCCAATCAATGGTCACAACAGCATTCAGTCACTATGTGGTGAACATAGAAATCCAGAGGTGCTAAAATCATCTGGTGCAAGCACCAGTCAGAAATCATCTGTGGAGTTGAAGGAATGTGTGGTTTCTCTCGAGAAATTAAGGATAACCCCCTTAAAAAATAGGAGTAAGTACCTCATGGCTAGTTTGTCTGGAGATGGATCTTATGTTTCAAATAGAGGGAAATCTCAACTCTCGTTTCTGGTAGGTCACATTGTACTTGCGCATGACTATAAATTAAATTATATATATTACATTAGTCTTGATATTTGTTTACCTTTTCTGTCTCTCCACTTCAAATTATAACTCAGTTAACTTAACAAATCTGTATGGGTTATTGGCCAGGTGGGAGGTCAGTGTGGCTTAAAATTGGCCAAGCTCTTTTAATGTGGGTGTTTAGTACTTACCGTAAGTCAAATCTAAAAATTCATTTAAGGGTTAATCTTTAACAACAATCAGTACTTTGTGATCTATTTACATGTACAGTGTACCAGTAAAAATTGATCACAAAGGTGAAAGCTTTTAACCATAATGTACGAATGTACTGCAATCTGGGGAGAGGAGAAAAACTCAAAAAGTGGTAAGGGTGGGTCTGCAGCTTTGCAGTTGATTACATGTATCACATCATCATCATTAAGAAAATTTTACATGTTTTAAAGGAAGCCTTGACTCCTGTCAAGAACCAGGCAAAATACATTGAGGAGGAGGAAGCAGTAGAATTGAGTGCATTTGACAAGGTCTTGCTGGAATGTGATCAAGAAGGGCCTGTTAAATTTACAGAATTCCTTGACTCAAGGTTTGTGACAAGTACAGTCATTGTTTTTTGGGCTTATGAAAGTTAAAGTGTGGGTGACAGATACATTGAATTTTCTGTTTGCTTAATGGGATATGCATGACATTGTGATAAATTACATATCATTGGATTTCACTGTATTGATTAGTCACCTGAAAACAGGAAATTTCACTTCCAGTTAAGTCAGAAACTGCACTGGGTTAGGACCTGGGACTTGAGGCCCACTCACAACTTTTGAAAGGATCATTTAAATTATGATTGTTTCAGTGTTATGGTAGTATTACATGTAAAGTAGGCTCATTCCTGGCCTTTTATGTCTTACAGTTTGCTAAAGAGCTGTGCAAAAATTGGAGAAGGAGTTTATGGTGAGGTTTTCCGAGCACAGTATGAAAATGGACAATCTATTGCACTAAAGGTATTTGTAGACAAAAATTTATTTTTGCCGGATGTAGTAATTACTCTGTGCACTCATTGCTTGCCCTTATGACTTTTAAAATTCTATAACTATTGCCAAATGGAAAGGGTATTTGCTTTCACTGACTGAGTCATTGCAGTCTAACCTCTTTACAATGGCTAACTTGGGGACAGATGAAAGTGACGAGTATAGAGGACTGTCCATTACAAAGAGGTAGGGGTGTAGTATGTCATGGGGGTTGCAACATTTTTATATATTATTTAACTAAAACATTTATTTAATGTCTCTTCACGCACAGATTATCCCAGTTGAAGGTGATTTTTTAGTAAATGATGAACCACAGAAGTCATTTGAGGAAATCTTGCCAGAGATTGTTATTTCCAAGTAAGGTTTCTTGCAACATTTTTTTCATGACATGTAAGTTAAAGTATAAATATCCAGTTTGAATAACAGCAATAAAATGTAATACACCATATAATTATGAATTTTCTCATAGTCAATAATGATTATTTTACTAGGGAGCTGAGTTTACTTGGAGATGTCCACAAACACGTAAGTTGAAGTTAATTTGTAGATGTCTTAAAATGCTTTAAATTCATTGCCAGTTGATGAGCTTGGGAAACACTGGTGCCTTAGGGATGGTGGAGCTGCAATATGAGCCTCAAGCATGCAGGTATCCATGGCAACCCTGAGAGTGGCAACCAACTGGCACTGTTACACTGACAGAGTCAGTGGAGATACATGTACCTACCACCCCATATACTTACGATCACCAATGAAAGGGAGGGACTAGAGGGAGCAAAAGCACTCAACATGCACAAATTGCAAGCAAAACACATAAGCCCTGCAAAATCCGGTATGAGATCCCACCAAGTGTGATTGTCCCAAACATCGGCTTGACTCAAACTTTCCCTGAATTTCATTTAGCCACATGAAATTGCAGTCAGGGATGGACATAGTGGCATATATTTGAAAATGTAGATGATCTCTATGTGGATTTCACTAAGAGCCAGGCACAGGGCAGATTGACCAGCTCTGATGATGATATTGTCCGGCTGGTTTGACCATCTGATGGAACGTTTTTCTACAAAAAAAAGTTCAGCTCAAAATGTTTTCCCCAACTTTGAAGTCCAGTTTCCCTCCTGCTGAAATTACTAGCAATGAAACCCGGCCTGTTTGAGTTCATTTTGTTATACCCATCTTATTTAAACTAAAGAAAAAGGACAGCTGTAGTCCAGCAAAGAGATTCAAAACAGATTCAAATGGTCAAATCAGCATATTAAAACTATAAGTTATCTTATCCTGCTTCTCAGTCAGTGTCAGACAGTAATAAAGTAATTTAATACTGTCATTCTCTTCGTCAGAGATCTTTCAGTCAGAAAGACACTCACAGCATAGTTGGACAGTTGATTGGTCATCATCTGTACCTGTAGCTAGTCATGATTCATCCATCTTGAGTTGGTACATGTATTTGTTTATGAGAGTCAGTTAGTTCCGTGTAGCACTGTGCAATCATGTAACTCAGTGCAGCTGTGTAAACCACTTAGACAGCAAAGTGCATGTATTTAAGTGACCTTAACAGACAGTCTGCTAGCAAGGACAGATAGTGATTGATGAGACAGTTAGGTTGAGACAGAATCATTCAGCCAGTCAATCACTGTGTGACGTTGTTAAAGAGACAGTCAACCTGTTAGTAAAAAAGAAACTACAAAAAAACAAAATGTGTAATTAGTTAGTCTGCCAGTCAGTCAGTTCCTCTTTCATCTGCATCTACATGTATCAGTCTCTTAGTTTCAGAAGTCAGTCAGTTAGTTATTCAACTAATAATCTGTACACCGAGTGAGTGAGTGTCCACAGACCTTCATTTTCGTTTTACCCAACTCACACCCCTTTTCGTCCTCTCCCATTCAATGTTCTGGAAATCATTTATTTTGTTTACTCACCTGACACTTTTTCATCTTGAAAAGGACAAACCAATGGATAACATGTCTACAAGCTTCATCACTGTGCACAGGTTTGACATACAGCACAAAGTTTATTTAGAATTTCTCTAATATGTTGTTCGAGTAATATGTCGCACAAGAACCTGACCGTAATGAGGCCCCCAAAACCATGTACATATACCTAAAGCAACGTTTATGAAAATCAAACATTATACTCAGACTCTAAGTGTGTTACATTTTCTAAGTAAATAAAACGTTTTCTACTGTCAGAACAAGAAACCAAGTATTTTTCTTTCCTTTACAGAAATACAGTTCATTATGTTGTAATTAATTTGTTGTTCCTTGTTTTCAGTTTAATCACACACTGACAATATAGATCTTAAATTGTTAAGAGAGCTAGCATGAAAAGAAAAATTGTTTCATTATTATAAGCTCTCAGCTCGAACTGAAACATATAGATTTAGCCAAGCAGAAAAGCGGAGTTCCTGGACCGGGTTATTCAAAGCCCAATTAAAGTTCGCGCTAATTGTTTTTGCGCATCCTTACTGCGCACGAAATTCACACGCCACGTCATGCATCGAACACGCGCGCTAAGTAGTAAAGAATGGCCATTGCTATAACTTTGCGTGGATTTAACGATCTTGGACGTTCGGTGACCCCTATTTTTCTTTCGATGGTTCATTTTCTCTACCGATTTTCTATGTTTTGCGAAAAAATGAAAAAAAATCTATCGAGTAGAAGTTTTAATTTCTCGCAAAACGCTCCATCGAATTCCATTCATTTGACCTCTTCGTCTGGCTGTGCGGCAGTTTTAAATACGTCTTTAAGGGTTAAGGTTTGTGAAAATGATGGAACTATTTGAAATTATTAACGCCACAGATTCACTTTTATTTTTTTTTTCAAGCATCTCAGCGGGCCGGAATCCTAAATCCTCGAATTTGATTGGCTAAGTTCTCGCACGTGACCGGTCCAGCTTTTTACGATACGACCCACGGATTTTTTTCCCCGCTGAAGCAATCAAGGCGGCTCGTTAAAAATATTGATGTTTACAAAGTTAGTTGTAAACATCCCCGTGTAGTGAAAAATATGCCACCGAAATATAACTATTAAGGAAAATGGATTCTGATGAGAGCGGACACAGTGAAAGCGAATTTTACTATCCGGAGGAAGAAACTTTGAACCAAATAGCGCCTAAAAATTTCTTTCCCAAATTCAAAAAGAAAAAAAGAAAAAAAAAAACAAATAAATATGTTATTTACCGGGCTAGGTCGGTCCGTATGGGAAAAAATTGTGCCCTTGGTCTTGAGTACAGTTTTTTTCCCATACGGACCTCCCGCCCGGTAAATAACATATATATCTTATTTCTTTAAAGTTTCCGCCATTTTAAAATGCAGAAGGAAAAACTTTGCGGTGATGACATCAATCGTGTATCTGTCCTCTAATAGATCATAGGCGAAAACCAATCAAAATGCGAGAATAACTTGGTTTATTGTATAAAACTCGATAGGAACACGGAAAACCTGTTTTCTATTTCTTTTAGAAAATACCGCAACGCAAAAAAGAAAACCAACATGTTTACTTTGA
>OMLO01004072.1_pt1 | contig 12147 bp, 5 predicted proteins | sample 1674811 | NCBI WGS metagenome assembly OMLO01 (sample SAMN06265003, study PRJEB25207) | coral metagenome | isolation source: Coral host | place: Mexico:La Bocana,Puerto Morelos, Mexico | collected 2008-11-13
CACGCTTTTCGAAAAACTGGCACATTGACTCTGATTTGTGGAAAAAATCGGAGTCATCACTACATAAACGACGAAGTCTTAGAAACTGAGAAAAGGGAATGGAATTCTTAACATGAGGATGCGAAGATGGATACAACAAGTAACTATGCGAGCCTGTAGGTTTGTAATCGTATCAAGAAATGGTCTATTGTTCCTGCTCAACATCACATGTTAAGCAAAAATAAATAGCCTTTTGTTCTTGGTAACCCTGAGGGACTTCGTCCGAAGCCAAACCAAAGCTGCACTTGGGCGTGGGCAGCGTAATTTTTTCTCTCGTAAAGTCAATTCTCACCGGCGTACCCCAAGGCAAATTGACCGCCGCTGTGCGCATCGAGGTGATCACAATTCAAAAACTAATTATCCACATGTGTCGCATTCGGACCACGTCTCTCTAAATACAACCCCCGTTTTAATAGGTATGCTGCTGAAAACATTCTTTGTCTGTCATTCGTGCGGCGTTACAACTTTTCTGCTTTTTATTAAGTCGACCGCGCGGTGGTTAGAGTGAAGAATGCGTGACTGAAATTCTGTTTTCAGTCGAGCGCGCGGCACTTTATAAACGAGGTGTGACTTTTTAGTTGTGAAAGAGCGCCTTTGTTTTCAATCAAGCTCGCAGCAAACGAAGGTGTGATCTTTTCTGTATAACAACTATCAGTCTGGAAATGAAATAATGTATCGAAGAGTTTTAACTTTTTAGCAGAGCGCACACATTTTAAAACGTGTTAGCAAATATCGCAATGAATAATCCTCAAGCAGGTTATAATCAGAAACCCATTTATTTACATCCATTAACACTCATTTACACATTACACTAGTGCATAAACCGTTGCCTTCAATCTCGGAAACTTTGATGTTTAAAAAGGATAAAGAATTGTCGGAAATGTCCCAGGTATATTTTAGAGCCGGGTGAAAGGAATTGACTGCGTTTATGAATTGAGTTAGCTCCTCTCTGGTCATGAGAGGAGGTAGCGCCGATACAGTGGTCAATGTAGCGACCGTAGAGTTGAGGTTTGGGGCCGTTGTATTGGCTGAAAAATTGGTGTTCAACAAAAACCTACGAAAAGATTAGCATAGCTGGGTCTCATTTTGGTACCCATGGCTACGCCATTGGTTTGTTTGAAAAAGTTGTCTCCGAATGAAAAACAAACAATGATTAATTGATTGATTGGTTGTTAAAACTTTCTCAAGACCAAAATATCTAACAAGCACAACTGGCCAATGAAGACAGGACACACCAAATATAACTAGAAGCAGTACATAATTAAATTCAACACCAAAACCAGTTGTATTTTGTAATCGGCTTATGTCTCTGATACATTTGTCCTTACAGATTGCCTCGAGCATCCTCGACAAATTGTTCACGTTTCCATATTTGGAAGTGATACATGTAGCTGCGGCACCAGGCTTGAACCATGTCGTACCATAGCGATGGCAGTTGACCGCGTGGACTGGGGCGGGCGCGTTGTTCTCGATGGAAATGGAACAAACCAGCAGCCATTTGACTGCAGTAACACAATCACAAATGGCCATCATTCTGGAATTCGAGTGTCCAGGAGCCTAACAATGACGAGTTTAGGCTCAACTCTAGCCTATGTGTCATGTTTGAAAGGGATTCATTTTCACCGATTAAACGAGGGGTTGTGGATAACATTAACTGGCGTTGCGTTCTTTGGCACACCTCTGAAATTCAATGACTGCAGCAATATCTCGCTTGTCAACTGTTCCCTTCAAAACACCAAAGAAGCTGTCACTGTTCTTATGGCAAAGAGCCTCAATGGGAGTCTTACGATTCGTGGTTCACTCTGTCAGAACAATTCTCTTTGTGTGAAAATCCACTTTGCACAAGGCTCTGGGTCAGAAATGAAATTTACGTTGCATTTGGATGATACTAAATTCTTGAAAAATGGTTTAAACGCCACATCACCAGCAAGGGGTAGTGTCGTCTTATCGAACAAAACGGGATTTTCAAGTAAAATTTATCTGTACATAACGGCCGACAAGATCGTGCACGCTGCAAACATAGGACATTTCCTGTCTGCCGATTTGCCCACAGCTGTTACTACGGAAACATACAATAGCATTAGTCTGGACAGAAATCAGTACAACTGCTCTCGCAGTCTTTACTTTTCTAAAGTGAAGACGGTAAATGTGGTATTTTTTCGGTTGCAGTGTACGAATAATTACGAAATAAGGTGCCTAACTTTCCTCGGCACGAAAAACGCAACGGTTGACGTGAAAATTGCCGAATCAAGCTTCTACAACAACAGTGCGAGCCAAAGAAAGGAAAGGCCAAGTTTAAATGTCATCAGGGTGACTGGAGCTGGAGCTCAAGCTGGGACAATTAAGATCTCCAATACAACGGTTGACAAGAATAACGCACGTGCGGTAAGTGTAACTCCTAACTTCAGACTTACACTTGACAATGTAACAGTGTCTTCGTCGATGATTGGTGTCGATATGCGGCTGCCTTATGGCCAGTTGCTGAACAAGAATGGTTTTCATGTAGACGTTCTTGTGAATAACTGTACATTTCGAAACAACCAGAATGATTTGTCTGCTTTTTTAAACAACAGTATTAAAGTCGGCTTTAGAGTGACCAACACGCTGTTTGACGGCGCAGAAAAAACAGAGAATCGTTCAACGTTTGGTATTCGGGTCACAATACCTTATACAAACGTTTCTTCTACGACAAATATCGTAGTTGAAAATGTCACCTTCATTGGACGGCCATCAAATACGTTTGTGCTGTTTTCCAAGGGAAACAAAACGGTTAATATCCGCCGATGCATATTTCGAGACAGCTTTACTATAAAAATAGACAAATGGAGCAGCGGACGATTTAAGAACATGCCTAGCTATGAAGCAAGTGAGGGAGCACTTTTTTTTCTCTTCGACTCTGATGAAATAGTGGAAAGAGGATGCGTTCATGCTGGTGTTACAGCCAACACCCATCCCACGTGGAGGTACACAAGTCACGTCTTGTTTGAAGATACCTTGTTTCAAAATAACTCTGGAAACGTCTCAGGGGCAGTTCAGATAATCAATGGTTACGTTAAGTTTCAAAGATGCAGTTTCATCGACAATTTTTCTGAAAGAGACTTTGGCCAAGTATATGTCGGTTACGGAAGCGCCAAGGTCGAATTTAAGAGCTGTGTATTCAAACGCACGAGAAACGAAGGAACATACCAAGACATCTCTAGATACACCTTTGTAGTTGGTAGATTTCTGCATTCAGAGAGCGGAGGCCCACTTAAGATAGAAAACACTTCCTTTCTCTCCAGCGTTGACGACAGAATCAAACATCGCTCTCTTTTGAGAATATATTCAGGCGGCTATTTCGACATGGACCCGATGTCAATTGTCCAGTGTGCAATAGGAAGCTACTTCAAGTTTAAGAATCTCTCTCACTTTAATTACGAAGGTGGAAACGGAAACAACTTTTGCCGTATTAACGTAACAACTGAACTCTTCAGTTGTGTAATGTGCCCTCCTAAAATGTACAGTATGGAAAGAGGACAATCTAGAGGACTAACCAGCCATAAGTACATTGAGTGCCTCAAATGTCCGTTTGGTGCTCACTGCAACGGACCCAACAATATTTTAGCGAAACAAAATTTCTGGGGTTACAAAATTACTGATGGAAATAATTTATCTTCCTTGGAATTCTTTCCTTGTCCTTGGGAATACTGTCGTCATCAAGATCCCTATTCATTCCACGAAAACGAGTACAACAGTTGCCATGGTTTCAGATCTGGTATTCTTTGCGGTCAATGTGCTGCTGGGTATTCCGAAACACTGTTTTCTTCGCACTGTAGGAAATCATCAGAATGCAACTGGAATTATACACTGTGGATTTCGATGGTCCTCTACTGTGTCTTGCTGATCATTTATTTGTTGATGACGCCCACCCTGGTTGTGTTTTTGAAAGAGCACATTATGTGGTTTAGGAAAGATAGACAACGAGGATCCCTGGAATTCTCAGCGGATCACATCAAGGAAGACCTAGAGCATGGCTACATCAAAATTGTGTTTTTCTTCTATCAAGCTGCTGACTTACTTAGCACTGACTCGTTGGAGAACACGATGGCTGAGGTTCGTTTCCTTTCCCCACTAGTTGCTCTTTTCAACTTCGAAGTTACTGTTGTTGACGAAAGAATCGGCTGTCCATTCCCTGGGCTCACAGCGGTTACAAAAGAGCTTTTCCTCTCTGCTGTGGTTTTTGTCGCCATAGCTCACGTCTTTGCCATTTATTGTCTTCATTTGGCAGTGAACCTAGCCATGCGGAGAGGTAAGCCATTGTTTGCTCATTACGTCGCGGTTGCCGTGGAGATACTGTTGCTAGGTTACGATCGCCTCGCAGAAACATCTCTCAAATTGATGCATTGCGTATCTATTGGTTCCGTGTGGCGTCTGTACTTCGATGGCAACATTGTGTGCTGGCAGTGGTGGCAACATGTTCTCCTGGCATTCAATGCAATTTTTGTCGTTCCATTTGTCGGTGTTCTTTACTTGGGTTCAGGCAAACTTTATAACAAGACTATATCATGGAGAGAGTTTGTTGGCGCTTGTATAGTACCACTTCCATTCCTTGTCTTCTGGTTTGTAAAGGGTTTATACCGCACCAGACAGAGTCACAACCCAACTCAGGTCAACCACGACGAATGCACCGATGAAATATCCAACATATTGCACGGCCCATTCCGTTCACCTGGTGACAAAGATCAAGGCACGCTCTACTGGGAAAGCGTTCTGATTGGTGGAAGGCTTGTCCTTCTCACATTCCGATCATTTATTCCAAATTCCATGCTTCTTTTCCTGTGCATGTCGATTGCATGTGTCCTGATGTTGGTCCTTCATTTAATCAAGAAGCCGTTCCGAGACCCTGCAGCGGACAAGCTTGGTACTTTATCTTTGGGCGCACTCACGTGTATAGCGATAATGAACCTCACGGCGGCCACAATGACATCTTCTGCCGTGAAACCCGAGGGACCTAACAAAGGCATCATGAAGGTGTTAAGGTGGATTATAGTGGCTATTCTATGTTTCTTTCCAATGACGATTGCACTGCTATTCCTCTTTGCATTGTTTTCTCAGCTAGCCCGGTTTGTCTTGTTCCTCAAGAGGAAAATATACATTCATTTTGCTGCACTGAGACTGTACTACGAGTATTTAGATGATAGCACCGCTTTCCTAACTGACTGACTGTTAGTGGAGAAGATTCCACTAACCATGGGTCACCATGCTGAGGAGGAGGAGGAAGAGGGGGAGTCCCCTCCACTAACTATGCTGAAATGGAAAGTACAATCCAAACAAAAGTGAACAGCAATGTGGAAGATATTTCTTCTGAATCATGAACAACCTTTGGGCAACTTGATCGACAAAGTTTTCTATAAACAACTTTCGTGAAATCAAGACTAGGACAATTGTTTCATTTGGCTTATCACGCAGACAAACGCAGACAACCCAAACGATCCTTTCAAATCGTGCAACTGGCGCCAAGCGCGGGAAAAATGCAACTCGTGGAAAGCGCGGGAAAACGCACTCAATTACGGTTGGCCTAGGTTCCATTCCTTAGAAACTTTCACCCTCTATCCATTCTGATTGGCTGCATAAACAGCGTACTTGCCCTGATTGGTGGGGCAAAACACTCAAACTTGACTGAATGAGAATTTAAATAAATCATTCTTATTTTCACTTTACTTTTCGAGCGTGGGACAAAGAAAAAGTATCAGTCTCTGACAGGAATCGATCCCATGACATCCCGAATACCGGGCCCCTCCAGTGTTTGGGACGTCATCAGGGTTCGATTCCCTGATGCGGACTCAGAGTTTTTCTTTGTTCCACGCTCGTGCAATTCACCTTCCACATCTCTTTTAATACCGAAATTTGCCATCTTTAATCACTTATCATGGTACTTTTCATAGTGAATTCAAAAATATTTTATTGAAATGCCCTCAATCTCCTAATAGGCATTGCTTTGTTCCAGTAACTATTCCAGAGCCTATTCATTTGAATGCTGACTGATATCAAATTTTTTTAAAAAAATCATGCTTTGTTCAGTCGAGATTTTTTTTTAAAAAAAGACTTTCAAAATGAGCAGATTATTTATAAGGAAATTTTCTGTAACAGGTCACTTCTGATATTGAATGATATTAGAGCATTGGCCTGGGACTCTTACCAAGTTACCAAGATCCTAGTTTGCTTATGTAAACATCCCCTGGTGAGACCACAGTACACCAAATGTGGCAGCGTGGTGACCTCGTAGTTAGTGTGCTTGCTTCTGGATTGAGCAGTTTAGGTTCTAGCCCTGGCCAGGGATATTGTGTTGTGTTCAAGATTACTCTCACAGTGTCTCTCTCTTAACCTAGGTGTATAAATGGATACTGGCAAACTCAATGCTGGGGGTAACCCTGTGATGGTCTAGCATCCCATCCAGCAGAGAGTAGAAATATTCCTAGTTGTTTCATGATACAGAAACCGGGATAAGTTTTGGCGTGATGGGCCACTAGGCTCGTATGCAAACTCAACCTACCTAAACAAAATGCAGACTTGAGTTCAGACCAAAAAAATTCAAACCACAGTTTGTAATAAGTTAAGTCCCTGAAGAGCTTGTAGCTTTCAGCACTTGACTCTGGTTTATGTGCCATTAGGTTGCTTGGAGTACCAGTATTGCTACTTGTCCCTCCCCCTCGCCATCCCACTTACATTGAATGCTACTCCATCGCAGGTTACTCTCTGGCACAACAGAGCAAAATAACGATATCCATAACTTTAGTAACCTAATGAAGTATTTATTTTGTGCAAAGTTAATACATTCCTTTGAGGTATATAACTTGAAAGATAAAATGTTACTACATTTGTCATAATTATCATGTTTGTAAGCTGCTACATTTTGTACACAAAGTGAGAGAAAAATTCCTTTTAGATTATCTCACATGTCTTTCATCAGTCTTCATTCTATGGGGTAGATGATTTCACTATATTTTCTTGACCAAAGTAACAGGCTGCTCTCTTAAGAGATATCGTTTCTTGAGAAAGGCAACAAACAACCCCTTCACTTGTACTCCATGTCACTGTCAGTGTCTGTATAACAACGTCATCATACTATGTGCCATTAATATAACCAAAGTAGACAAGGACATTGTGAATATAAGCTGGTAAATAAGCATATGTTGAGTAGACAGACATCCCCAGGATTGTTACCAATGTTGCATCTGTGGCACAAATGTCAAGGAATATTTTGCAACAATCTGCTGAAAATCTAGAATGGAAATTCCAAGGGGGTGGGGGGGGGGGGCAGGGTTTAAAAGTACGACGTTTAAGGGAAGTATGAGGATAAACTGGAATTTCTGAAGCGGTTGGGGGTTTCAAACTAAAAAACCTTCCATGGGAGGGAGGGGGGGTATGGATATTTTCTGGAACAGCACAATAAATGGCTTTTCCTTTCTAGACCATACACCTAGAGCTCATCTATACCAATTCTTGTGGAATATCCAGGAGTTTCCCAAGTGCAGACCAAATCTCTTGGTCTGATGTCCCTCATTGGTCACCAAATCTCCCTGAGGTTATCAAGGGAAGTGCAGATATACATTTGTTACACATATTTGCTGATTTATGGCATTTTTGGGGAAAATTTTTGGCATCTTTGCAAAAATATTGACGAGCTCTACTTTGAACAAGAAGGTAAAATTGGTGATCTACCGAATCTACCGAATTTCTACTCTTTTAGGTTGGTATCTCTGAAAATGGGTGTATGAAAAGCCTTTCTTACCCTAATTTTAACTTTTTTACCCTAATTATTATTGTCAATTTAACAAGGGCATCTAATTAGCTTGCTATATTTTTGCCCTTTTCCATTTCTCCTCTTACTTGTCTACTTTATATTTATCTTTGTAATTTTAGAATGAAATAAATAAACAAAATGAAATGAAAATGAAACGAAAAACCAGGGTTGCCCCTTTAAGAGTGACTGCCTTGCTAATTCCTTTACATGTACGTATACATGTTTGGGCAAACATCCTACATGTATCCTTAAGTCATTTCTTTGCAATTATTTCGATTCCCATATGCAAATGGTCTGCTACTGTTTGATACTCCGGACTCAGATTTTTTATTCAAATCAGACATGAGCGAACGTGGGTCTGATAAAACGTTCTGAAATACGTGAAGAACAGCCCACTATCAGGCGGACATTTCGCCAAGGCTTATCTACTTGACATGAATCACTGATTGCTGCCGAATCTTAAGAATAAATTGTCTCTGCACAAGTAAGTAATTAACCACTTGTAGAATACAACCTGGAGGCGTTCCGGGAAGGGATGTAGTGTAAACAACACGATAAAGACAACAGCAATCGACGCAGAAGCTAATGGAACAATTTACCGCATGATGTTAGAGTTGAACACACATGTAAATGGGCCTTACTGTAATCTATACCAAAAAGGATACTAAATATTGTTCTTTCCCAAGGTTCAAGCATATAGATACCTGTAGTCACTTGATATTGGTAATTTTTCAGCGAAAGCCATTCTCGAATTCTTTGAAACATGGCGACTTCTTCCAACTCTTCGTTGTTCCTTGTGTGCGTGTGTCCGCTGACCTTAGATGTGGTTTACGAGCACGTAATAGGCCAGCGGCTAATCGCCAAAACCAAAACTCAGCGAAAAAGCTGAAAAAAGATGTTCTACAGAAGTTACAATGGCGGAATATTTTCAAGACGAAAACGAGCTGAAACCCTCGATTAGTTCATCACTACTGGCCTGCCCTTTATGTAGTAGCAAAAGAAAGAGTTTTACCTGTGATTGGTGCATTCAAAATGGGAACTTTAACCATTCTAGTGGAAAGTGTAGCGAACGGTAATTGACGCTTCCAAATCGTTTTTATTTTTAAATTTTACATCTCGAATCCAGAATTCTTCTTTAACTTGTTTGTATTGCAAGAAAATTTTCGATATTTTTATTCAAAAGATATGCTGAAAAATTGAGGAAATTAGAGATTTTAAAGAGGTTGAAGAAAGAACATGAGAAACGGTAGGTAACTTAAGCTTAATATAACCTAACTTAAATTAAAATTATATATTAGATTTCTATTTCGTTTTAATTCTTTAATGAATATCGAATCAATTAAGCTTATTACTTGTTCTGTCCCTTCAGCGCTCTTGATGATTTGAAGAAAAGAGAAGAAACAGAGAAATTGGTTTGTATACTTTATATAAAATAATACATTCATAATCTCATTACAGATGAGCTTACTCACTTAAGATTGTTTTTTGTACATTTGAGCCGTGAGTGCATCATTTTACTAAACGGGAAATAATACTTTTAACAAAAGAAAATCTGTACTATAAATGTTTTGTCTGTCAATTATATTGGATGTATCAAAATCACCAAAAAAATATTATGCTTATTTTGAAGTTTGTTGCTTATTAATTGACAAATCATTAGGAATTGATTCTCTTCATGCTACAGGTCATGTGTTTTGGGGCCAATATTTTACTAGTCTCCAACTGTAAAAATGTTTTTATCTCTATAAATTTGTTGTTATTGTTATTTACAATAACTCTTACCACTTACAGAACTGTGAAGTGATCTCCAGGAGACAGAGAGTTTTGCTTTTGAGACTAGTTGTACAAGAGGCAGCTGAAGATCTCAAGTCAGGTAACGTTTACTTTCATCTCTCAGACAATGAATGAGGAAACAGCTTTCATGTTTTTCTAAGTTTGTTTTCTAAAGAAAAGATATGTACACATTCTGATTGGTCAAAAATTGTATTTCTATTAAACAATTAGATTTTGAGTTTGAAATTTCTGTGGCAAGACATTTGATGAGGACACAGCCTAAGTCAACTCTCCATATAAATAAAGAGGAAAAAATCTTATTGTTTTAGTATAAATCTTACTCTTCACAGACCCTTCAAAAAGAAATAATGAATCTGTTGTCATGTTGATAACAACTGTGTACTGTCTGGCTACTCACTACCCAGAGCAGAATAGATAGAAAGTATTGTAGCTTATCAGCAAATGCTACACATGATAGAATGCCATTAATTCAATACAAACTAAAATCATAACTAAAGCTGTTGCCATACACTGTAATGATGAATTTGGTGATCAAAGTATACAAGTTGTTTACTCTTACACCGCATTGTTTCATAAAAGACATGGAAAACATGTTCTCCATGTTTCTATCAAGTTTAGTATAAATCTTCTAGCATTCTATCACGATTGCTGTTCTCTGATTGGCCACACTACTTTTTATCTATGCTGTTATAGATAGTGAGTAGTGTAGCAGTGTGCACAGGGAATCACTTTGTGTTTTGGAAGTGTCTGCGAAGAGGGTTTACTTAAAGTTTTGAACAACTAGTAGATTTATACTATAACAATTAGATTATTTGCTCTTGAGTTCTATCTGTCATAGTTCACTGCTCCCTCATCAATTATTTTGCAACAGAAATCCAGGGCTGCAAATAATTTTTTCACCTGAAAGGACATATGTCCTACTAAGACACCATCTTGGTCGGACAAAACAAAATTGTGGTCGGATGTCACCAACTTACATTTGTAATCACAGTAGATTTTTATTCATCATTGCTGTAGAATGATTTACGATAAAATATTTGTCCAGACATCATGTCCGATCACATTTGGGATGTCGTCGGACATGAGCAAATTTTGGTTGGCCAATGGCCGATGACCGACAGTTATTTGCAGCCCTGGAAATCTCAAACTCATAATCTACTTGTTAAATAAAAATTTAGGAAAACTCGAAAAAACTGTGAAAACACTCACTTGTTGGCTCATGCTCCCACAGTATTTCTCATTCTCAATAATCCACTTGTGTTTCTATAACTCGTAAGGTGGCTCTAAAGGGTAATCATTTATTAAATTGTCTCAAAAGCTGTTGTTTTGCATTTGTTTTTACACCTGGTCCTTTTAATTCCTTTCAGTGTCTTACTATCATTATTGTGATAATTTTGGCTCTTGAATTAAAAATGCCCAAACAAATTCATTTTTCTTCTTTTTATGGCTTTATTTGTGAATTTCTTGAATAAGCTTTTACCAGTAATTGGTGAAATCTTAATTAGTAGGTTTTGTAAAGGCCTTTTTTTGCAAATTTATGTCTTTTACCACTGCAGAAAAACTATTCCTATTGATTTTCGTGGAAATGAGCTCTAAGTAAAGTAAAATAGTTTTTACCAGTCTGCCAAATTTTACAGAATCTTACTGAAGGAAATGCAAGGAAGCTCACTATCATCTTACAGTTTGGCTTTTTGTTTTGATGTGATATCATAAAATATTGGAAAAGTACTTACATTTTCTTTCGAGCATGTGCAGATTACTTACACTTTCGTCCTCTACGCGTGTGTGATCTTAAAGCGATAAGGAGCCACCTTAAATAGAATTAAGTCTGAGAGGACGTTTGGGAGAAGGAGAGGTGATTAGGAAGCATGAGCCACAGGTGATTGTTTCCACAACGTTTCTGCATCCTGTCAAACTTTCATGAAAAATATCAAACAGAGGGGACAAAGAAGCAGATTGACGATATGCCATGTAGCAGGATATTTTTGACAATCTTTGAGGCAGTTGGAAATGAGGTCAAACATGGTCATGTTTATTTGATTTGATTTGATTTCTCAATCCAAACTGAAACTACGGGCAAAATGAAAAAAATTTAAAATCAGAAATATTTCATTGGCTAATTTAAGATCAGATTTTGAAACATCACAACTACTCCTTTGTTAATGATGAATTATTAATAACTTTGAGAAGTGTGTTCCTATCATTTGATTGAAATGGAGGAAATGTTTTCTGTTTCTTGTAGTTCAAACACTGCTCCTAAAAGAATGGAAAATCACAATATTTTATTTTGATCATCAATATGCAGAGGTTTCAGGCCTGGCACTGAGCAAATTGGCTGGTTGTTTACTAGACAATTTTGCCTGCCTGGTTTAATTATCTAGGGAAAGGTTTTTGTTGTAAAGATGTTCAGTTCAGAAACTTTTGCTCCCCTGGGAAGCGTTAAGTGTCACTCCTCCAAATTAGCATTTTGATTTCTTTCTGCAGCAACACAGGCTGTTGGTGAACTTCAAAACAACAATAACATGGTACAT